>ERZ825525.2744-NODE-2744-length-10645-cov-2.663834_pt1 | contig 10645 bp, 5 predicted proteins | sample MGYA00519930_ERZ825525 | MGnify/ENA primary metagenome ERZ825525 (study PRJEB31778, sample SAMEA3449203) | human gut metagenome | biome: human gut; feature: human-associated habitat; material: faeces | place: United Kingdom | collected 2010/2012 ... | reverse complement strand
CATATTGATCAAGCATATAAAACTCGCCAACATCCTCAGGATATCCTACCGCTTTAAAACAGCCCATATTTTTACCACTTGAAAAAATATATGCGCCGTCAATAGCGTTGTTAACCTTGGTTACGCACTGAGCAACATATTCAAGTTCATCCTGACGTGCGTCCTTCATACGAACACGGTTAGCCTTGCCGAAATATCTCCAAATATCAGGTCCTTTTTCAATACTCGGTACCTGACGGGTAGGTATTCTTTCTGCAACATCAATATTGAAATGCCTAAAAAGAAAATCCTCACATTGTTTTTTTGCTTCGTTAGAATCATAGAAAACGTGAATTGCGTATTCGTCTTTGTGTTCAGGGTAAATGCCGTAAGCCGCAAAGCCGCCGCCGAGACCGTTAGACCTGTCATGCATAAGAGCGATAGATTTAATAATTTCCGAACCGTTGATACGATTGCCTTTTCTGTCGATTATTGCAGCAATGGCACAGCCTGACGGAATCCTGATTTCTCCCTCTTTCAACATAATATCCTCTCCTTAAGTTAAATAGAAATGATAATATAAAATTTATGAACATTATGTTCATTAAATATCACCGTTAAATTAATTTTACAATAAATAATGTACTGTAGTCAATTATACAAATTACAAAATTAAAGCAATTTTTCGCTTTATTTATGTATAATATCACAGTATTTGTTAACATTGCCGTATACTTATGCGTATTCTAATGAATACAATATTATATTTATGCAATAGGAAAAGCAGGACTGCAATTGCAATCCTGCTTTTTTTAGGTAGAAAATAACAAATACAAATATTTGTGAAAGATTAAATTAAACAAGTATTAAACATCGTCTTCGCCCTGCAAAGCGTCATATCCACGCTCGCCTGTACGAACCTTTACAGCATCCTCCACATCATATATAAAGATTTTACCGTCACCGATATTACCTGTATAAAGAACGTCTCTTGCAGTTTCAACAACCTTTTCAACAGGCACTGCCGAAACAACCATTTCAAGCTTCATTTTTGGATTGAGATTCATTTCTTCAATTTCAATACCACGATATTTTCTGATATGGCCCTTTTGAGTACCGCAACCCATTACATTTGTTACGGTCATTCCGGTAACGCCTATCGAATTCATAGCAGTTTTGATATCTTCAAATTTTGCAGGATTAAATATCATAACTACCTTTGAAAGCTCAGGCGATTTTTTAGTTGTATAAGTTTCAACCTCAACTGCCTTTTCAACAGGTGCAAGAGGCGAAGCCGGAACACTTGCCTTAGGGGCAGAAGCTTTAATTGATGACGATGTTGCAAATGCCATAGCCGGCATAAAGTCTGCATAAGCTGACGGAAGATTATGTTCAGTAGCGTCAAGGCCCTTGATTTCTTCATCCTCAGATACACGCAGTCCGTTAGTTTTCTTAATAATAAGGAATACGATTGTCATTGTAACAATTGTCCAAGCTGCAACACAAGCAAGACCTAAAAGTTGCTTGCCGAGAAGTGAGAAACCGCCGCCGTAGAAAAGGCCTTTAAACGAATCGTTGCCCGGAACAGAAGTTGTTGCGAAAAGGCCTACTGCAATTGTGCCCCACATACCGTTTACACAGTGAACTGCCACGGCACCTACAGGGTCGTCGACCTTAAGTTTAATATCAATAAATTCAACAGCAACAACTACGAGGATACCGGAAATCGCACCGATAAGGCAAGAACCGAGAGCATCGACAACATCACATCCTGCTGTTACTGCAACAAGACCTGCAAGTGAAGCATTAAGTGACATTGAAACGTCCGGCTTACCGTTTTTAATCCAAGTGAAAATCATAGTTACACAAGTTGCAATAGCAGGTGCACATGTTGTTGTTAAAAAGATAGAAGCAAGCTGAGGTCCGCTCTTTGCTGCTGCACCGTTGAAACCGTACCATCCAAACCAAAGGATAAATACACCGAGTGCGCCGAGAGTAAGTGAGTGACCGGGAATCGCCTTTGCTACCTTTTTACCTGTTTTTTTATCCTCAACATATTTACCGATACGGGGACCGACCATAATTGCGCCGATAAATGCAGTTATACCGCCAACCGTATGAATAGCGCAAGAGCCGGCGAAATCATGGAAGCCAAGATTAGCAAGCCAACCGTTTGGATTCCAAATCCAACCTGCCTCGATTGGATAAACAACAGCAGAAATTACTGCCGAATAAATACAATAGCTTGAAAACTTTGTACGTTCCGCCATTGAACCGGAAACAATAGTTGCCGCTGTAGCACAGAACACAAGGTTAAATACAAAGTTTGACCAATCAAAATTTTGATAATTTGTGAAAACGCCCAAGGTTGGCATACCGCAAAAGCCGCCTAAGACCTCTTCACCCATCATAAGACCAAAACCGAGCAATATAAACATCGGAGTACCGATGCAAAAATCCATAAGATTTTTCATTATAATATTGCCCGCATTTTTTGCACGTGTAAATCCCGTTTCAACCATAGCAAAACCGCATTGCATAAAGAAAACGAGAGCCGCACCAATCAAAAACCAGATGCCGAACATTTCGCTGTCGACCTTTTCAAGAATAGATGTTATATCCATTTATCCTTCCTCCTCAAATTATATAGTTTGTAATGACAAAAAGAAATAAAAAAACGGGGTGCGGCAAATGCAATTGCATTGTCGCACCCCATTGTGCTGAAAAAATAAGCCAAACCGACACCGAAATGATATCGGCTTGGCTAAATGGCATAAATGCCATAAGAGAGGGTTAAGTAAAAATTAATAATTAACCATATATCTGTCGATTTCCCACTGTGAAACCTTTGTTCTGTATTCGTCCCATTCAGCTTTCTTGCCTTCTGTGTACGCATTAAATACGTGTTCGCCTACTGTTTCCTTAACAAATGGGTCAGCCTCTGAAGCCTTAACAGCCTCTTCAAGTGAGCCTGGAAGACAATCAATGCCTCTTTCTTCAAGTTCTTCATTTGAAAGGTCAAATACATTATAATCTACTGCCGGAGCAGGAGTAATTTTGTTCTTAATTCCGTCAAGACCGGCTGCAAGGCAAAGTGCCATTTCAAGATAAGGATTGCAGGTTGGGTCAGGACAACGAAGTTCAACACGAGTACCCATACCTCTTGCGGCAGGAATACGAACAAGACAAGAACGGTTAGATGCCGACCAAACGATATAAGTAGGAGCTTCATAGCCCGGTACAAGTCTCTTATATGAATTTACAGTTGGGTTTGAATAAGCGGCAATACCTTTAACGTGCTTAAGAAGTCCGCCGATAAAGTAATGAGCAACATCGCTGAGACCGTCTTCGCTTTCAGAATCATAGAAAGCATTAACTGTTTTGCCCTCAGCATTTTTAGTCATAAGTGACATATTAGTATGCATACCTGAACCGTTAATACCGTAAATCGGCTTTGGCATAAATGTTGCGTGAAGGCCATGCTTTGTAGCATAAGTTTTAACAACATGCTTAAATGTCATTACACGGTCAGCACTTGTCATAACCTCATCAAACTTGAAATCGATTTCGTGCTGTCCCTCAGCAACCTCATGGTGAGATGCTTCAATTGTATATCCCATTTCCTCAAGAGCAAGGCAGATATCACGACGGCAGTTTTCGCCATGGTCGATTGGGTTAAGGTCAAAGTAACCGCCCTCATCACCTGTTGTAGTTGTCGGATTACCGTCTTCATCAAGCTTAAAGAGGAAAAACTCACATTCAGGACCTACGTTAAAGCTGTAGCCCATTTCAGCAGCCTCATTCATAACCTTCTGAAGAACGTTTCTTGGGTCGCCGAGGAACGGAGTCTCATTATCTGCACAATAAACAGAGCAAATAAGACGAGCTGTCTGAGCGTTCTGGTGCTTTCTCCAAGGGAAAATTGTCCATGTATCATAATCAGGATGAAGATACATATCGCTTTCGTTGATTCTTACGAAGCCGTCAATTGACGAGCCATCAAACATACACTCATTATCAAGTGCTTTTTCAAGCTGTGAGCTTGTGATAGCAACGTTTTTCATAATGCCGAAAACGTCTGTAAACTGAAGTCTGATAAATTCTACGCCGTTTTCCTGTGCGCTTTTAAGGATTTCTTCCTTTGTGTACTTACTCATAGTAAATACTCCTCTCTTAAGAATTTGTTTCAATAAAATAAAGCAAAAAAACAGGCGCTCCGAATTCACTCGGAACGCCTTTGTTCTTACTACAATTTCATTATAGTCAGCAAATTTACGTTTGTCAACGATTTTATACAATTTTGTCAATTTACCACGTGAGTAATAATTCACGCTAAAAGTTTTTATACAAAATGACAAAAAATAGACTATTTCGATAAATCGAGGTATTTTTCATCCACAACCTTTTTAACAAGCTTATTATAATATTCGGGTGTGCCGCCCTTTTGAGAATGCGAGGAGGCAAGCTCTTCATTATAATCACTCAGCTTATAGACGTCAAATGTAAATTTGCCGCTGTCGGTTCTGCTGTAATGAGTTACAATCGGTACAAGTTTGCCCTCAATTGTGATTTCGCCGTTTTTCTTTTCAATATCAACACTTGCCATACCGCCGCAAAGTTGGTCAATTTCAATTTGATGAGAAATGAAATTACCGAGAGAATAATAGACAAGCATTTTGTGCCCCTTGTCATTAGTAACCTCTTTAACCGGCTGAATAACGTGAGGGTGACAACCGATAACAAGGTCAACTCCGAGAGAACTGAAAAGCTCGGTATATTCCTTTTGATAATCAGATATACCAAAGCTGTTTTCCGTCCCCCAATGAGGGAACACGATTACAACGTCGGCGTTTTCCCTTGCCTCTTTTATATCCTTAGTAACCTTGTCCTTATTCATCAAATTAACAAGCCACGGCTTATCGCTTGGCAAGTCAATACCGTTTGTACCATAGGTATAATTAAGAAGCGCAAATGTTATATTGTTTTTCACATAATATTTAACAGTGTTATAACTCTGCTCGTCCTCGTTAATGCCAAGATAAACAATATCCTTTTGTTTTTTGAAATAATCAATTTCATTCATAACGCCCTGAGAGCCTTTATCCATAATATGATTATTTGCGCAATTGAAAATATCAAAACCTGCCTTAATAGCAGCGTCGCCGATTTCTTGCGGAGAATTAAAAACCGGATAACCGGTATATTCAAATTCAGAGCCGCCCAAAACTGTTTCCTGGTCAATTACGGACATATCATATTTTTGAATAACGGGAGCAATATTTTTATAAAGGCAAGTATAGTCGTAGCTTCCGTCCTCCTGCTTACCTGCATCAATCAAGGTGTTGTGAATAAGATTATCACCAACTGCGCAAAGAGTAACCTTGCCGTCGGTATTAGCGCTTGTAGGCTCAGTCGTTTCATCATTAACGACTGAAATTGAGGTTTCGGCAGTAGGCTTTTTTATATCCTCGGTTTTAGTTAAATGACCGCTTACGGCAAGAAAGATTAACACGAATACTGACACTGCAATAGGAATAAATATTAAAGGAGTGAATTTTTTGTTTTTAGACATAACGTCACCTCATATATTAATTAACTGAAATATTATAACATATATAAGCATTTAACACAACTAAATTTTAAGGCGGACAGATATGGCAAATATTTTTACATACACCTTTTTTATTATCGGACTTTTTTTAATAATCAAGGGCGGAGATATTTTTGTAGACAGTGCAACACAAGCGGCAAAAATGCTTAAAATACCTAATTTTATAATTGGCGCAACAATCGTTTCAATTGCTACAACTCTGCCCGAAATAATAGTAAGCGTTCAGGCAACCGTAACCAAAAACGTCGATATGGCAGTCGGCAATGCAATAGGCTCGGTCACGGCAAACACTGCACTGATATTAGGACTTTTCATAACCTTTATGCCCTTTGAAATAAAAAGGCGTGACATTTTCTTTAAAGGTATTTCAATGATTTTAGCAATTATATCTTTAATAATAGGCTGCGTTATCACAAAAAAACAAGCATTACAATTTAAAGGCGAAAGCAAAGAATATTATTTTTTGTCCGCATTAGGTGTTACGCTTTTAATATCAGTATTTGCAGTATTTATTTTTGAAAACATAAAAAGCATAAAAAATGAAGTAAAAAACGATGAAAACGATAAAACGTTTACAATAAAAGAAAAAGTGCTTTGTACTGTTTTATTTGTTTTCGGCGCAATAGGAATAGTTATAGGCGCAAGACTTCTTGTATCGCAAGGAACTCAAATAGCAAAAAACTTACACATTTCGCAAAGGGTGATAAGCGTAATTGCAGTTGCAATAGGCACTTCCCTGCCGGAACTTGTAACGGCGCTTTCGGCGCTCAAAAAGAAATCCGGAACACTTTCGGCAGGCAACATACTCGGTGCAAACATTATTGATTTAACATTAATTCTTCCGCTTTGCTCATTAATTTCAATAGCAAGAGGGAGCGGTGAACTTGCAGTTTCTGCCTCAAGCGTAAGTATGGATATGAAAATATGCCTTATAGTTATTTGCATTGCGGTTTTGCCGACGATAATAACGCAAAAATTCCAAAGATGGCAAGGAATACTGCTCCTTTTAACCTATGGTGGGTATATTTATTTCGTAGTCAAATAAAAAACAGAGGCAGTTTTTCAACCACCTCTGCAAAACTATTGATTTTTATTTAACTGTTACCTTTACAGTCTTATAAACACCGTTTTGAGCGTATACATAAATTGTGCATTTGCCCTTCTTCTTAGCCTTAATCTTGCCTTTTGAATTTACTGTGGCAATCTTAGTATTTGAAGATTCATAGCAAATAGCTCTGTGCCTCTTAATTTTCTTATCCTTCTTAATTTCAGAAGCTTTAATCTTAAAGGTCTTGCCCTTTTTGATTTTTACCTTACTCTTATTAAGCTTAACTGCCTTTGCTACACCGTATTTACCGCCAAGAGTTGTTGCGTGAATCTTTTTAGAAGCAGCGAGTGTAACCTTAACACCGTTTACATATTTAAATGCTACGATATTATATTTATAATATGTGCCTTTCTTAAGCTTTTTATGAGTGTAGGATGTAGTCTTACCTGAAACCACCTTAAGAACCTTATATTTACTCTTGGCACCGCACTTAGCACCGTAAACAATATAACCGTCTGCATTTTTAACCTTATTCCATTTAACGGTAACACTGTTCTTTTTAAGTTTAGTGGTTTGCGCTCTTAAAAGTCCGAAGTTTGAGCCTTTATAATCGCCGTCACCTTTAGGAGGTTTAGCAGTCATTTTGCTTTCGGTCAAAGAAGCCGTATCGCTTGAAACATTATTAGTGATAAAAATGTAATTAATTTCCTGAGCTGTTTTAGCATCGACTCCGTATTCTTTAGCAATTTTGTTTTCACTCGGAGTAAGAGCCGGCAATACAGGCGTGTAATCGCTTACATAATTAACGCCGCAACGTGTACAAGTATATAATGTATAGCCTTGTGACGTTGTTGTAGCGGCAACTACAGTTGCAGCATAGCTATGACCGAGAGGCGAAGTTTGAGAATCAACATAAGTGCTGTCGCCTCTTACACAAGTATGCGTTGTATATCCGCCTGCCGTACAGGTTGGAGGAGTAACAACATTATTATAACTATGACCGATAGCATCGACATGATTTCCTACATAAGTGTCATTACATCTTGTGCAAACATAAGTTGTGTATCCACCTGAAACACAAGTAGCAGGAGTAACAGTTTGCGCATAATCGTGACCGAGTTTTGAACCTGGAGCTGTGATTGTATTAGTTTCGCTACATTTGTCACACTTAGCTGTCATCGTGCCGTCTTGAGTACAGGTTGCGTTGCCGTCAAGAACATAATTTGTAAATGAATGGCCGGATGCGTTAATGTAATTATCATTATATGTATCACCGCAACGTGAACAGGTATGTTTTGTATATCCCTTTTCAGTACAAGTCGGAGCGACAACCTTTACAGTGTAATTATGATTTGATGAATCAATCGGCTTTACATTTCTCTTTTCGGTATTGCCGCACTTTGAACAAGTATAAACGTCGTAGCCTTGCTCTGTGCAAGTTGGAGCAACGGTCTTTGTAAACTGATATGTATGGCCACCTGCGATAGCCGGAACTTCGTTTCTATGCTCCGTTTTACCGCAACGCTCACAAGTATAAACGTCATAGCCGCCTGTAGTGCAAGTAGGTGCTACAGTGTTTGTTTTTATAAATTTGTGATTAGACGGATTGATTGGCTGAATATTTTCCTTTTTAGTTGATTTACATTTCTTGCATGTATAAAGGTCATAGCCCTTCTCGTTGCAAGTAGGGGCAACGGTTTTAGTAAACTGCCAATCATGACTTCCGGAAATTGCTGGAACAATATTTCTTTTTTCAGTCACATCACATCTTGAGCACTTATATAAATCATAGCCTTCTTCGGAACATGTAGGTGCAACTGTTTTTACCAACTGCATATCATGATTGAGTTTCTTTTTATTATTAACGTTATCGGTATAAGACTGACCGCAAACTGAGCATTTCTTTACAAGGATTTCATCAGTTGTGCAAGTTGCGTCTTTAGATTTTTCTTCATCCTTTACGAATGTGCAATATGCCCAATCAATATAACCACAATCAGACAATGCACATTTGCGTGTATGTGCATATTTGCCATCTTGATATACAGGAGTATAATTTGCAGGATATTCATGCGGTGTTTTAGCAGGAATTACTGCTTTTTCAACATAGCTTACATCAGCTGTAGCTGTAGCTGAAATTGCAGGCTGCCATTTATAAGAAGCAGTATAATGACCTTCAGGATCTGTATTTATAAACTTATCACTATCAAGCTTTGGCTGAATAATGGTTTCGCCGGCCTTGTAGTAGTGGTCAGCAACAAGAGTACCGTTTACATCTGTAAACGAAATACGGTATTGCTTACTGTTTTCAAGATTTTGCTTTGCAACATTATAATCGTCAACAAGTTTTTTAATTTCCGTTGTGCACTTACCTACACGAACAGCAATATCCTCAACATCAGTTGCGGATTTACCGTCATTTTGGTCAAAATAAGTGTTAGGGTCAAAATCATATAATGCCGTAACAGCATCATAGTATGAATTAACCGCTTCAGGAGTATAATCTGTTTGAACTAAAGTTTTTAAATATTCTGCCGCTTCATTTGCAGCATCAGCAACAGGCTCATAGTTTACTACATAAATTGTAGAGCTTGACTGCCAAGAGTTGTTATCCTGAGATGTATTAAACTTCTCCGGATCACTGTATGAATTAGTTGTCCAATAGAGTTTTTTAGCTAAGTAGCCGTTTGAATCAAATGTTATGCCACTGTCAACGTGAAGAAAACTTGCGGCATCATTTTCCCATGATAATCCGAAATTATAGCATTTACCTGCGCCTTCGCCTTTGAAAGTAAACGAGGTTAATACTTCAGCAGCAAATCCAAAAATTGAGCCGTCAGAATATCTGGTCAATGTAAAATTCTCATTTTTCGAACCGGTAACACCACGCCATTCATCAGCATAAAAATCCGTACTGTGAGCAGGAGATGTAGCGGCGTTTAAACGTTCATAATCATAAGGTGCCGCATAAAAAATTGTTCTGCCGGAGTCAAATGCCAAAGGATTGCTTTTTTGTGTATTTTGAGCAAGTGCCATAATAGGCATATAAACGTCTGTTTTACCGTCCCAGAGCAATACTGCCGACGGATAAAACATTTTTAAATTAAGTCTGTTTGCGCCCTCGTCAAGATTAGTTGTTGTTCCCACATAAGCGCTCGGCCAATAAAGTACATTTGATGACGGAGCAAAAGACTGCTTATATGTTGTTCCTTCAGTGGTAGTTACTTCACTGCTATTGAGCCAAGAAACCTCACTCATACCCTTCTTGGCGGTAAACGTTGTTGATGGGGCTTTTTTGTATTTAGCCTCAGTTTCCGCAATGTTTGAGCTTTTTGCCTCAGCGGCCGAAGCGGTAACGGCTGTGAATGGGGTTACAGTCATCACCATAATCAAAGCCATAAGGCATGCGAATAGCTTTTTGAATGTTACTTTCACTTTTTAGTTCCTCCTATTTATGATAATTATTCAAACAGTACTCTAATGCTAATATAACACAAGATATAATGTTTTGCAATAGTTTATACATAATAAGTTCACAAACTCTGAACATTTTTAGACATTTATTATGCAAATGCTAATGATTATATAAACATTAAAGTACGTAATGTTAAATAAAATATATAAAAAGGTGTTGCTGATGCAACACCTTTCGTAATTATTATTAAATTAATTATTGAATAATTAAACAGGGTGAACCTTTGATTCAAAATCCTCATGCTTACCATCAAGGTTGTATTTTTTATCTCTTCTCTTTTGGAAGAATTTAACAGCAACCTGACCGAACTGAGCATATGAAAGGATATCCTCCTCCTGCTCATAATACTCTTTAATTTCATCCTTGAAATCGTCAATCTTATCATGAATAAGATCAGCAGGACGGCAAGTGATAATTTCATCATCGCCTACAATCTTCTTTTGGAAATCAGGGTCAATATCGCAAGGAGTCTTACCGTACTTACCTGCAACCAAATCCTTAAATTCCTTAGTAACCATCTTGTATCTCTCGC
>ERZ825525.2743-NODE-2743-length-10648-cov-3.792316_pt1 | contig 10648 bp, 9 predicted proteins | sample MGYA00519930_ERZ825525 | MGnify/ENA primary metagenome ERZ825525 (study PRJEB31778, sample SAMEA3449203) | human gut metagenome | biome: human gut; feature: human-associated habitat; material: faeces | place: United Kingdom | collected 2010/2012 ... | reverse complement strand
AACACGAAGTGTTCGAAATGCGAATGTGTGGAAGAGGGGGAACCTGAATAGTTACTATTTAATAACGAAAGGAGCATCTCTCCTGCGCTATCGGTAGGAAAGAGGCTCCTTTTTGAAAAGGGGGGAGGATAAGTATTTTAACTTTATCTTTGGTTATAGTAAGAGTATAACCGGAAGAAAAGAAATTATACAAAGTGGGAAAGGAAAATGGATATGAATATAAAAGTTCAGGAAACCGCAGACCGTTTATTGAATCGGATCGGCGTATCGACATGCAGTTTTACGACAGTAAAAGCGGCAAAAAGAACATTGGAAGAAGAGGGCGCCTGCGTGCTTTCCATGCAGAAACCGCATTGGGATCTGGAGCCCGGCAAGACTTATCTTGTCACACAGTCGGATTCCAGTTTGTTTGCATTTTCTATCGGCAGCCAATTTTTGGCAGAAGAGGCGGCGGAGACAGACCAGATGCTTCGCCTGGCTGCGGCGCACACAGACCATCCCTGCCTTTATATCAAAAGTAATCCGGAAGTAGACACTAAAGGATATGGCAAGTTAAATGTCGAGGTGTACGGTGGTGCTATTTTAAATACATGGATGGACCGTGCCCTTTCTGTGGCAGGAAAAGTAGTTATCAAATCCGATAATGTATTTGAGCCGGAAGTGCGTATTGTGGATATGAAACGTCCGCTTTTTACGATTCCGAATCTTGCCATTCATCTGAACCGCGAAGTCAATAAAGGTGTGGAATTAAACCGTCAGAATGACCTTGAGCCGCTGGCTTTTGTCGATGGAACCGAAGTGGAAAAAGAGTTCTTTCTTTCCATGCTTGCGAGAGAACTGAAAGTATCCGCAAGCGAGATATTGGATTATGAATTATATTTGTACAATTGTGATGCCGGAGATGTTTTGGGCATTCAGGAAGATATGATCTCTGCCCCGCGGCTGGACAACATTACTTCAGTCGAAGCCTGCCTGCAGGGGCTTTTAAATCAGAACCGGGAAAAGGGAATCAATGTCATCGCCTTGTTTGACAACGAAGAGATTGGAAGCCGCACAAAACAGGGGGCAGACAGCGAATTTTTGTACCGCTTGTTAAAGAAAATATACCGCTGTCTCGGAGTGGCCGAAGAAAAGGCAGAGACGGCGATTTTTGGAGGATTTGCATTGTCACTTGATGTCGCACACGGGTTTCATCCGAATAGACCGGAAAAATCCGATCCGACCAATCCGAATCCGCTGGGAAAAGGCGTCGTGATCAAACGTTCCAGTGCACAGAATTATGTAACAGACAGTGAAGCGGTGGCGACCGCAATGATGATTTTTGAAAACGAAGGCATTCCGTATCAGAAATTTGCCAGCCGTTCGGACGTTTCCCAGGGAGGCACACTCGGATCAATCGCTTCCAAATATCTGCCGATGAAAATGGTAGACATGGGAGTGCCGATCCTTGCGATGCATTCTGCCCGCGAACTGATGGCGGCAGCAGACCAGTATTATCTGGAAGAATTTGTTACTGCGTTTTTTGAACAATAAATTTTGAAAGCAACTATTCGGGACACCCCATTCGCACATTCAGCCCTGAATTGTTGCGATAGGAGGAAAATATGTATTTATTAGGATCCCATGTGGGAATGAGTGGAAAAGATATGATGCTTGGTTCCGTGAAGACCGCCCTTTCTTATGGCGCAAATACCTTTATGCTTTATACCGGAGCCCCTCAAAATACAAGAAGAAAGAAAATCGAAGAATTAAATATTCCGGCAGCCAGAGAGCTGATGAAAGAAAACGGAATCGAGACATTTGTCGTACATGCCCCGTATATTATCAATCTGGCAAATACCGTAAAACCGGAGACATTTCAGATCGCGACGGATTTTCTCGCGGTAGAATTAGAGAGAACCGAAGCGATGGGATCCGAGACGCTCGTTCTCCATCCGGGTTCCCATGTGGGCGCGGGCGAAGAAGCCGGTATCGCGCAGATCATCAAAGGACTGGATATGGTAATGAAACCGGATATGAAAGTGAAGATTGCCTTGGAGACAATGGCAGGAAAAGGAAGCGAGATCGGTCGTTCTTTCGAAGAACTTAAAGCAATTTATGACGGCGTGCGGTATCCGGAAAATCTCCGCGTGTGCTTTGATACCTGCCATGTAAATGATGCGGGATACGACATCGTCAATCATTACAAAGAGGTGCTGGAAGAATTTGACAGAGTTCTTGGGCTGGACCAGATTGCGGTATTTCATATTAATGACAGCAAAAATCCGCTCGGAGCGCACAAAGACCGTCATGAAAATGTGGGACTTGGCACAATCGGATTTGATACTCTGTACCGTTTTGTATCGGACGAGAGATTTGCCAATGTGCCGAAAATACTGGAAACGCCATGGATCAAACCGGAAGATGATCCGAAAAATCCGATTCCGCCATACAAAGAAGAAATTGAGATGTTGCAGAGTGGAGTGATGAAACCGTTGACAATTTCATGATTTCCCACTAAAATAGAAAGATAGGAAGTTAAAATTGAAGGAGGCTCTTACAAATGGCAAAGAAACCATATTATTTGACAACCGCCATTGCTTACACATCGGGAAAACCTCATATTGGAAATACGTATGAAGTTGTACTCGCCGATGCAATCGTGCGATATAAAAGAAATCAAGGTTATGATGTGCGGTTCCAGACCGGAACGGACGAACATGGCCAGAAAATAGAATTGAAGGCAGAAGAAGCAGGCATTACGCCAAAAGAATTTGTTGACAATGTTTCTTCTGAGATCAAACGTATCTGGGATCTGATGAACACCTCTTACGACCGCTTTATCCGCACGACGGATGAAGAACATGAAAAACAGGTTCAGAAGATCTTTAAGAAATTGTATGAGCAGGGAGATATTTACAAGGGACATTACGAAGGAATGTACTGTACTCCTTGTGAATCGTTCTTCACGCCGTCACAGCTTGTCGATGGCAAATGTCCGGACTGTGGACGCGAGTGCCAGCCGGCGAAAGAAGAAGCGTATTTCTTGAAATTAAGCAAATATCAGGACCGCCTGATCGAACATATCAACACACATCCGGAATTTATCCAGCCGGAGTCGCGTAAAAACGAAATGATGAACAATTTCCTTTTGCCGGGACTTCAAGATCTCTGTGTTTCCAGAACGAGTTTCAAATGGGGCATTCCGGTAGACTTTGATCCGGGCCACATCGTATATGTGTGGGTCGATGCGCTGAGTAACTACATTACCGGACTTGGTTACGATCAGGACGGAAACAGCGATGAAATGTTTGACAAATTCTGGCCGGCAGATCTTCATCTGATCGGAAAAGATATTTTGCGTTTCCATACGATTTATTGGCCGATCATGCTTATGGCACTCGGACTTCCTCTGCCAAAACAGGTATTTGGACATCCTTGGCTGCTTCAGGGCGATGGTAAGATGAGTAAGTCCAAAGGTAACGTTTTATACGCAGATGATCTGGTTGACTTCTTCGGAGTTGACGCAGTGCGTTATTTCGTTCTTCATGAAATGCCTTTCGAACGTGATGGTGTGATCTCATGGGAATTGATGATCGAGCGTATGAACTCTGACCTTGCAAATATTCTTGGTAACCTTGTAAACCGTACGATTTCTATGTCCAACAAATATTTTGGAGGAATCGTAGAAGACAAGGGTGTTGTAGGAGATTATGATGATGATCTGAAAGCCGTTGTGACAGGTACAAGAGATAAAGTTGCTGAGAAGATGGCTGACCTTCGTGTTGCAGATTCAATGACTGAGATCTTTAACTTATTCCGTCGCTGCAACCGTTATATTGATGAGACTATGCCTTGGGTATTAGCAAAAGACGAAGCTTCAAAAGACCGTCTGGCTACTGTTTTATACAACCTTGTTGAAGGAATCACAATTGGTGCATCTTTATTATCACCATATATGCCTGAGACATCTGAGAAGATCTTTGCTCAGTTAAATACATCTATGGTTGAATTTGATAACCTTGCAACATTTGGAAACTACAAGAGTGGTACAAAAGTAACTGAAAAACCTCAGATCTTATTTGCAAGATTAGATGAGAAAGAAGTTATGGAAAAAGCCAAAGTCTTAATGGAGAAACAGGCTGCTTCTGTCAAAGCTGCAAACGCTGCTGTAGAAGAAGATACTGTCATCGACATTGAACCAAAAGATGAGATCACTTTTGATGATTTCACTAAGATGCAGTTCCAGGTTGGTGAGATCATTGCCTGTGAAGAAGTGAAAAAATCCAAGAAACTTCTTTGCTCTCAGGTTAAGATCGGAAGCCAGGTAAAACAGATTGTTTCTGGTATCAAAGCTTATTATAAACCAGAAGATATGGTCGGTAAGAAAGTTATGGTACTTGTGAACTTAAAACCAGCCAAATTAGCAGGAGTTCTCTCTGAAGGAATGTTACTTTGTGCTGAAAATGATAAGGGTGAATTAGCTCTTGTAACACCAGATAAAGATATGCCAGCAGGTGCTGAAATCTGTTAATTATACTTATTTATTCTCTAGTTTATAAGTAAACAAATGAATTGACAACCAGATTTTGGTATGCTATGGTTTAAGATATAAAATGATTGTAAGACATTAAGGAGGTTTACACATGAAAAGTACAGGCATTGTAAGAAGGCTTGACGAACTTGGAAGAATTACTTTACCGATCGAATTACGTCGTAACTTTGATGTGAACGAACGCGATCCTCTTGAAATATTTGTAGATGACGATAAGATTATTTTAAAGAAATATAATCCTGCAGATATTTTTACTGGAGAAGATATGGATGATCTGATTGACTACAAAGGAAAGAAAGTCTCAAGAAAATCTATCATTGAATTAGCTAAACTTGCTGGATTCGAAATTACTGAAGCGTAATTTTTTGGATCATTTCAATAAAGACAAACAAAAGGTATGGGAATTGATATTATTTTCCCATACCTTTTTTGTTGATATATTTTTATTCCTCTTCCAACAACTGCTGATAAATCTCTCTCTTACCAACACCTCGATCTTTGGCTACCAGTTTCATCGCTTCTTTCTTTGAATATCCCTGATCCATATAACGGTTCATATGCTCTGACAATGGAATCTTTAGAAATTCTTCCTGACTCTCTTCTTTTAATTCTTGAAATGATTTTCCTTCTATGATCATCACACATTCGCCTTTTGGCGGATTTTCTCTATGATAGGCAAGGATTTCCCCAAGTGTTGATTTAAAAACGCTCTCATGCTTCTTTGTGAGTTCTCTGCATAATGTCATGGATCTGTCTCCGAGCACTTCATGTAGTTCTTCCAAAGTCCTTACTAAACGATGTGGTGCTTCATAAATGATAATAGATCTTGTCTCATTTTCCAGAGAATCAAGAATCTGTTTTCTTTCTTTTTTATCTGATGGAAGAAATGCTTCAAAACAAAATCTTCTTGTTGGCTGCCCAGAGATGATCAGTGCATTGATCAACGCACATGCTCCCGGTAATGCAGTAACTGTGATTCCTGCTTCATGGCACTGTCTTACCAATTCTTCTCCTGGATCTGAAATTCCCGGTGTCCCAGCATCTGTAATGAGTGCGATATCTTTTCCTTCCTGCAACTGCTTTACAAGAACTTTTGCTTTCTCCACACGATTATACTCATGATAGCTTGTCATCTTTGTCTTAATTTCAAAATGATTTAATAATTTGATACTGTGCCTTGTGTCTTCCGCTGCGATCAGATCAACTTCTTTTAATGTGTTTATCACACGAAAAGTAATGTCTTCCAGATTACCAATCGGTGTCGCACACAAATATAATGTTCCACTCATGCTTATTCCTCCGGATTCATTCCATAAATCTTATAAATTTCTTCTGTGTATTTTCCTTCTTTTTGATAAACGATCAATGGAGGCTCAACTGTCATTCTTGACTTTCCGCCTTTTACTGCTTCTAATAAAAATATATTCGGTTCTTTATCAATGTATGGATGCACAAAACGGATTCTTTTTGGCTCTAATCCATCCTTAGACAGCTGGCATAAAATCTCTGACAATCTGAATGTTCTGTGTACCAGAAACAGCTTTCCTTTATTCTTTAAAAGCTTTTTAGCTGCTGCCGTGATATCCGCAAATGTACAAAGTATCTCATGTCTTGCGATTGCTTTCGTCTCCGACGGATTCTTAAGTCCATGCTGTCCGATCATATATGGTGGATTTGATGTGATCGTGTCAAAACTATCATGCGAAAAAATCGCAGAAGCCTCTTTGATATCACCCTCTACGATCTCTATCTTATCTTCTAAATGATTTAATTTGACACTTCTTGCCGCCATCTCCGCCATCTCTGGCTGTATTTCAAGCCCTGTAAGATGAACAGCCTTCGTCTTTGCCTCCATCAAAATTGGGAGGATTCCAGTCCCCGTACCGAGGTCTAGAACTCTCCCACCATTCTTAACTTGTGCAAAATCTGATAAAAGAACCGCATCCATTCCAAAACAAAATCCCTGTTCTTTCTGGATGATCTGATAACCATTGATCCCAAGATCATCAATTCTTTCTCTTTCCATGTCCTTTATTACATCCTTGATTCTTATTATTGCATCCTTTGCTGCACCCCTGACATCCTTGTGGCTTTTTCTTTCTCATCAGAAGATCATCAATCTTATATTCCTGGATTTCTTTATCTCCATTCTCATCTTCCACGATCAGTTTTACCTTCTGTCGAAGTACATCTACTCTCTGAACTTCTCCAACTACGCCATCTTTTGTCTTTAATTTCTCACCAACATTTGGAAGCTTACTGTTTAAATACTCATATGTTTCCTGTTCATTCTTAAGACAGCACATCAATCTTCCGCAGACTCCTGAAATCTTTGTCGGATTCAGTGACAGATTCTGCTCTTTGGCCATCTTGATAGAAACAGGTGCAAACTCAGATAAAAATGTATTACAGCATAATTTTCTTCCACAGATTCCCATACCACCAAGCATCTTGGCTTCATCTCTGACGCCGATCTGTCGTAATTCAATTCTTGTCCTGAACACTGCTGCCAGATCCTTTACAAGTTCACGAAAATCAACTCGTCCATCTGCCGTAAAGTAAAATAATACTTTATTATTATCAAATGTATATTCTGTTGATACAAGCTTCATATCAAGCTCATGCTCCTTGATCTTATCAAGGCAGATCTTATATGCTTCTTTTTCTTTCTCTCTATTCTTCGCTGCCCTTTCTTCATCTTCTTTGGTTGCGATTCTTAAAACAGGTTTTAATTCATCTCCGATGCATTTTTCCTTTACCTGTCTTCTCTCAGAAACGACTGATCCAAATTCAATTCCTCTGGCAGTTTCCACAATCACGTGGTCTCCTGACTTTACCTGAAATTCCTTTGGATTAAAGAAATATATCTTTCCTGCAGTACGAAATCGCACTCCAATTACTTCTACCATACTTTACCATTCTCCTTTATCGTCACAAGCAGCATTTCGATTGCCACTTCAAAATTAACATTCGCGATCAGTCGCCTTCTAGCCTTTTCTACCTCATCAAGAATATGACTGATTCCCTCAAATGAAATATAAATCTCCTGATCTTTTAGCTGACGGTATTTATCTTTAAATACAAGTTGATTTAAAGATCCTGTTGTCTTAAGAATCAGCATATCTCGATACCATACCATAATGATATCAAGGAAATCATAAATCTCATTCTTATATTTTGTCAGACTCTTCGCATACGATACAACTTCATAAATCTCCATACTCTTCATATGAGTGATCACGTTCATTGTATCATTCAGCATATCTTTAAATTCTTCTGTATCCAGTACATGCAATGCACGTCCAATATTCCCAAGTGAAAATGCTGCTGCAAATGCGATATCTGCATGACTTGCCCCTGTATTGGCTTTTAGATAATCTTCAATTTCGCTTTCTCTGACACTTCCTAATGTCATGGACACACATCTTGAGAGGATCGTATCTAACAATCTATCCTTATTGTTTGTTAATAGAAGGATCACTGCATATGCAGGTGGTTCTTCTAATGTCTTTAATAAGGCATTCTGCGCTCCTGCATTCATTCTATCCGCATCATCAATAATATAAATCTTATAATCTCCGCTATACGGTTTAATATCGATCGTCTCATTGATCCCTTTTCGAATATCATCAACTCTGATTTCATACTTTTCATGAGTAATATAAATGACATCTGGATGATTTAATGAATCCACCTGCTTACATGCTGCACATTCTCCACATCCATCTTTGTGTTCGCACAGAAGTGCCTTCGCAACTGCCTTTGCGATCATCATCTTTCCGCTTCCATCTTCGCCACTTAATAAATAGGCATGGGAAACTTTTCCCGTCTTGATTGCTTCTTCAAAATGAGAAATTATTTTTTTATGTCCTATAATTGCATCAAAACTCTTCATACTACATCACCCTTTACCATGAAATTTTTTGTTGACCTGTGAAACAATCTTCTGATGAATCTCTTCGATCGTCAGACTTCCGTCAACAGTATAGATTCTATCTGGATGCAGGCTCGCAAGTTGTCTGTATCCTTCAACAACCTTCTTATGAAAATCAATTGTCTCGCTTTCCATTCGGTCCAGCTCTGCCTGTTTTTTCTTTCTTGAAATACCAGCTTCTGCATCCAGATCGATCATAATCGTCAGATCTGGCATCGTATCTCCGATTGCAAATTGATTTACTTTGTAAACAAGATCAATTCCCATTCCTCTGGCAATTCCCTGATAGACTGCAGATGATTCCACAAATCGATCACAGATTACGATCTTTCCATCTTCTAATGCCGGACGAATAACTTCTTCGATCAATTGAGCTCTGGCAGCTGCGTAAAGCAGTAATTCCGTCATATGTCCCATCTCAGTAAATTCTTTGTTAAGGATCACATTTCTTACAGCCTCACTGATCGGTGTTCCGCCAGGTTCTCTACATACTATTATATCATAACCTTTGTCAGATAAGTAGTCTCTTAGTAATTCTATTTGTGTTGTTTTTCCAGCTCCATCTGGTCCTTCAACGGTCAAAAATAATCCCATATTTATATCCTCTCATCTATTTATTATATATATTTTATGATCATCCAGTCCTATCACTTTCATATTATATTGCTCATACTGTCTGATCTTATCGATCACATACTTATCGATCACTTCTCCAGGCACAACAAGTGGAATTCCTGGTGGATACAAAAAAATAAATTCCGCTGCAATCTCATCTTTTGCATCATCATAATCAATCTGTATTCGATCTTTTGTTGCAGCTTCTTCTGGTTTTAACATCTTTTTATTTTGATGAAAATCATTTTCCAAAAATAAATACTCTGTATTCTTTTTTGTGATCTCACTGTCGATCTCTTTTAATGCCTGATACAATCTATCGTACCCTTCTTGTGTATCGCACACACTTGTCATTGCGATCACATAATAAAGTTCTGACATTTCCATCTCTAAATGATAGTTGTCTCTTAAAATCTCAAATAGTTCTTCTCCAGATATTGTCGTGTCTTTTACCGAAAACACAAGTTTTCCAATATCATCCGTTGGTACCAGTTTGATATATTTTAATTCTTCTAGTTTTTCACGTAGTATCCACAATTTCTCGTAATATTGTTGAAAATATCCACGATTTTCATTACATATGTGGATACATTGTTCAATTGATGCTATCAACACATAGGATGGGCTGCTGCTCTGAAATATTGACAATTTCTTTTGCATCATTTCTCTTGTGACACAATCTGTGCACAAATGAAGTAATCCCGTTTGCGTAAATGCGGGCAATGTCTTGTGCAGACTTTGTATCACAATGTCTGCTCCGCTATTTGCTGCACTCTCTGGAAATGCCTCATGATAAATAAAATGAGCCCCATGAGCTTCATCTACGATCAATGGTATATTATTTCGATGCAGAACATCTGATATTCCTTCGATATCTGATACTCTTCCTTCATATGTTGGTGAAACAAGGACCATTGCCTTAATTGAGGTTTCTTTTGTTATGATATTTTCTATCTGTTCCTTCGTAATGCCTTTACAGATTCCATATTCATCAATCTCTGGATAAATATAGATTGGATCAAGTCCCAACAATTCTATCGCGTGATAGACTGACTTATGACAGTTTCTCGCAACCAGTATCTTATCTCCAATATTACACAATGCAGCTATTGCAGCTAAATTCCCCGCAGTGCTGCTGTTTACCAGTAGATAACTCTCTTTTGTTCCATAAATCTGTTTTAAATCATCCATCAATTCTCGAATCATTTCTTCTGGATGGTGAAGATCATCAAATCCTGTGATCTCTGTAATATCAATTTTGGAAATCGCATCTAATAATGAATCGATCTTTAAATTTCTTTTATGTCCTGGCATGTGAAAAGGATAATCTTCTTTGTATTGTAGTTGTTTCAACTTATTATAAATTGATGTCATTTTTTATCCCTTTGTAAACATATTTTTTCATTTTTATTATATCATACTTAATTCCTATTGAATAGGAATTAAAAAAAAGAGTCAACTTTCGGTTTTTTCATTCTTTCTGAAAGTTAACTCTTTGAATTTCTTTATAAAATAAAAAAGATGCCCAGAGCCGGAATCGAACCAGCGACACGAGGATTTTCAGT
>ERZ825525.2738-NODE-2738-length-10665-cov-2.424411_pt1 | contig 10665 bp, 8 predicted proteins | sample MGYA00519930_ERZ825525 | MGnify/ENA primary metagenome ERZ825525 (study PRJEB31778, sample SAMEA3449203) | human gut metagenome | biome: human gut; feature: human-associated habitat; material: faeces | place: United Kingdom | collected 2010/2012 ... | reverse complement strand
ATATAATACAACACAGGTTCTAAGAATGTCAATCCCTAAAACCTGTGTTATTAAATTATTATTTAGCAGTATATTACTTTTTAAAGTGAATCTTCCGGGAAAAGTGCATCGTCTACTGCTGTAAGATCTTTTTGTGGAATATAATAAGCTCCGTCTTTATCAACTTTTACATTGACAGTTACAGTAGTCTTATCACCGTATGTCGGATTATTCATTTTTTCATCCATAAGTTCATACATCTTTTTCATGATCGCTTCATTCAGTTCTTCATCACTTGGGACATATTCGATATTTGAATATGTATCTGTTACCCAATTGTCAAGTTCTTCAGATACTGTGGAAAATGCTGTAAATGGCTGAACTTCTACGGATACCTTAAATTCATCATCTCCAGCTTCTTTTACCTCTCCAACCTTATAATTGGCAGATTTTAACATTTTTTCAAAAAGCTTACGATAATTAGCCTTCAATTCATCTGAAACACCTGTTTCATCAAATCCGGCTTCCTTCATACTGTTATCAAGATTTGTCTCGTATTCTTTCTTTGCCTCTTTTTCTGTGGAGTCTGTTATTTCTGCATATTCTTTAAATTCTGCCTTGTAACCGGCATCCAGTGCAGATTTTACATAATCCTTTGCTTCATCTGTCGTCATGCCTCCACATCCGCACAACACAAGCATTACTCCTGTCAGCATTGCTGCCAACACGCCCCGTTTCCTCATAAATTTATCCTCCTCTAAAAAGTGATAGTATCTTTCCATTATCAGAAAGATACTATCATTATACCAGATTTGTTCACACTGGAAACTATTCTTTTATCAGCTTTTTCCCAATATCAAAGCAATCAAATGTAGCAAAATAATCTTTTGGAGTTTCTGCGCGGCGGATCATCTGGACACTTCCGTCTTCTTTTAATAACAATTCCGCAGATTTGAGTTTACCGTTGTAGTTATAACCCATTGCGTAGCCGTGAGCACCCGTATCATGGATGACAAGATAATCTCCGATGTCAACTTTTGGAAGCATACGGTCTACGGCAAATTTGTCATTATTTTCACAAAGAGAACCGGTCACATCGTATTTGTGGTCGCATGGCTCATTTTCCTTGCCGAGCACGGTGATATGATGATAAGCGCCGTAAATAGCCGGACGCATCAGGTCGCAGGCACAGGTGTTAAGGCCTACATATTCTTTGTAAATGTGTTTCTGATGAATGCATTTGGTTACAAGATTTCCGTAAGGGCCAAGCATGAAACGTCCGAGTTCCGTGAAAATCTTCACATCGCCAAGTCCGGCAGGAACTAAGATTTTTTCAAACTGTTTGCGGACACCTTCGCCGATCACTTTGATATCGTTTGGTGCTTTGTCTGGTGTGTAAGGAATTCCCACACCGCCGGAAAGATTGATAAACTGGATATCGGCTCCGGTTTTTTCTTTCAATTCGACAGCAAGTTCGAAAAGAATGCCGGCAAGTGTCGGATAATAGTCATTGGACACGGTGTTGCTTGCGATAAAAGCATGAATTCCAAAATGCTTTGCTCCAAGTTTCATCAGTTTTTTGTATCCCTCGATAAGCTGTTCTTTGGTAAATCCGTATTTGGCATCGCCGGGGTTGTCCATGATGTCCGTGCCAAGTTCAAATACACCGCCCGGATTGTAGCGGCAGCAGATGGTCTCCGGAATGCCTACACCCTCTGCAAGATAGTCAATATGTGTAAAATCATCGAGGTTGATATAAGCACCAAGCTCGCTTGCTTTTTTGTATTCTTCCATCGGTGTTACATTCGATGAAAACATAATATCATCTTTTTTGAAGTCCAATGCTTCGGAAAGCATAAGCTCTGTCAAAGAAGAGCAGTCCACGCCACAGCCTTCTTCCTGCAAGATTTTCAAAATAAATGGGTTTGGGGTAGCTTTTACAGCAAAATATTCACGATAGCCTTTGTTCCAGGAAAATGCTTCCTTCAATGCTCTTGCATTTTCACGGATGGCTTTTTCATCATAGATATGGAATGGAGTAGGATAGGTTTTTTCGATTTCCTTTACTTGTTCCAATGTTACGATCGGTTTCTTCATTTTTACAAATCCTCCTTATAATGTATGACACTAAGAATAAGTATAATAATTTTTTGCGTTTCTGTCAATGTAGGAATCCGAAATCGTTCTTATTGAAATGTTTTATCAAAAGATAGGACCAGCCATTTCACATAATACGGTTTATAATTTTTAATCTCTATATTTTGCCGAAACCAATTTGTCTGAAGTGAGTATAAACACGCGGGTATCAGATATGCGTATTTTGCATATCGATACCCCTGCGCGTTTATTGGAGCGCGAGCGGCGCAAGAGGTCTGGGAGACCTCTGGTCTGCGCGGACCGTAGTGGAACGGAGACCATGAAGGACAAATCGTTTCCGGCAAATTATAAGACCATAAAAAATTACAAACCAATGCTTGAAAAAAAACGGTTGTTCGATTATAATGTAATTTTGAAATAGTATAACTATTGAGGATCAAAGCAAGAAAGGATGTAGCAGATGGATAAGTACGATGGAAGCCAGATTGTCATATTGGAGGGATTGGAAGCGGTCAGAAAGCGGCCGGGTATGTATATTGGAAGTACCGGAACGCGGGGGCTGCACCATTTGATATGGGAAATATTGGATAATGGGATTGATGAGCATCTGGCAGGGTACTGTACGCAGCTGGGGATTACCTTGACGAGAGATGGCGGTGTCGTGATCGAAGACAATGGACGAGGCGTTCCGGTGGATATCCATCCGACAAAGAAAATTCCGACCGTGCGCGTGGTTTACACCATTTTGCATGCCGGAGGAAAATTTAACAACAGTGTCTATAAAGTGTCCGGAGGTCTGCACGGTGTCGGAGCTTCGGTTGTCAATGCCCTTTCGAAGAGCATGATCGTGGAAGTGAAAAAAGACGGAAAAATTTACCGCGATGAATATAAAGATGGAGGAAAACCGGTTGTCAAACTGGAAAATGGACTGCTTCCGGTGGTCGGAAAATGCAATAAAAGCGATACCGGGACAAAAGTGACCTTTTATCCGGATGATACCATTTTTGAGACGGTTGAGTTTAAACCGGAGACGATAAAAAAGAAATTAAAAGAAATTGCGTATTTGAATAAAAATCTCAAAATTGTATTTAAGGATGAGCATACCGGAGAGACGATGACATTTTTGGAAGAATATGGTATTCAAAGTTACGTCGGTTATATTAACCGCGATGCGACGCTTTTGCACAAAGATGTTATTTATGTCGAAGGAACCAGCGGGGATATCGAAGTGGAAGTGGCGTTCCAATACACCGCTTCGTTCAGCGAACAGATCAATTCGTATTGTAACCGAATCAATGTAACCGATGGTGGGACCCTTGTCACAGGATTTAAAATGGCACTTACCCGTGTTATGAATCAGTACGCGAGAGAACTTGGTTATCTGAAAAATAATGAAGAGAATTACGATGGAAAAGACATCCGAAATGGTTTGGTGGCGATCGTATCCATAAAGCACCCGGATCCGCAGTTTGAGAGCCAGACAAAAAATAAATTGGGAAATACCGATGCGAAGACGGCAGTAGACGAAGTGTTCAGCCAGGAAGTGCAGCGTTATTTTGATAAAAATGTCGAAGTGTTAAAGAGTATATTGGATAATGTAAGAAAATCTTACAAGGCACGTACGGCAAGTGATAAAGCGCGACGCTCTGTATTGAAAGAATTGATGAATGTAGATACGAAGAGCAAACTTGCTGCCTGTACGTCAAAGAAAGCGGAAGAATGTGAGATTTACATTGTCGAGGGAGATTCTGCCGGTGGTACGGTAAAAACCGCGAGAAACCGAAGAACGCAGGCAGTGCTTCCACTGCGGGGAAAAATTTTGAATGTGGAAAAAGCGCCTCTTGAGAAAATTCTATTAAATAATGAAATCAAATCGATGATCGCATCCTTTGGCTGCGGCATCGGAGACGATTTTGATATCAAAAAACTGCGTTACGACAAGATTATCATATTGACAGATGCCGATGTCGATGGCGCGCATATCAGTACGCTGCTTCTGACATTTTTCTACCGGTTTATGCCGGAACTGATCTATCAGGGGAAGGTGTACCGCGGACTTCCGCCGCTGTATAAGGTGGATTACGAAGATACCGAGAAGCGGAAAAAGGTGAAAAAGAGCGAATATTTATTCAATGACTTTGAATTGGAAAAATTTAGAAAAACCGGCAAAAAGATCAATGCCCTCCAGCGTTACAAAGGTCTGGGGGAGATGGACGACAAGCAGTTGTGGGAGACGACATTGGATCCTGACAGCCGTATATTGGCGCAGATTTCCATCAGTGATACCGTAGAAGCTGACGAAGTGACGGACATTCTCATGGGAAGCAATGTTCCGCCGAGACGACAGTTTATTATGGAAGAAGCAAAAAGTGCCAATGTGGACATTTAAGGACTTGGAGGAAAGAGCATGAGCCAGGATAATATTATACAATTGGATTTTTCGGAAGAAATGAAGACTTCTTACCGTGATTATGCGGTAAGTGTTATACGTGCGCGTGCCCTGCCGGATGTGCGGGATGGCTTGAAACCGGTACAGCGCAGGATTTTATATGCGATGAAAGAACTGGGATTGTCGCCGGACAAGCCACATCGAAAAGTGCCCGTATCGTCGGTGATACAATGGGTAAATATCATCCACATGGAGATAGTTCGATCTATGATGCCCTTGTGCATATGACGGAAGAGTATTCCTTAAATCTTCCGCTTGTTGACGGGCATGGAAACTTCGGATCCATCGATGGAGATGGGGCAGCAGCCATGCGATATACGGAAGCACGTTTGTCACCGGCAGCGATGACGATGCTTGATAATCTCGAAAAAGGTCTGGTTGAGTTTGACCCGAACTTTGACGAAAGTGAAAAAGAGCCACAGGTTCTTCCTGCTATGGTGCCAAACCTTTTGATCAATGGAACGACCGGAATCGCTGTCGGTATGGCGACCAATATTCCGACGCACAATCCGGGCGAAGTGATTGATGCGGTAATTGCGTGTATGGACCGACCGGGAATTTCGACGCAGAAATTGATGGATTATATTCCGGGGCCGGATTTTCCGACCGGAGGAATCATTACGAATGCCAGCGAGCTTGCAAACATCTATGAAACCGGAGAAGGAAAGATCAAAGTGCGTGCCAAGACCGTCATTGAAAAAGGAGATAATGGCCGTACGAACATTGTGATCACCGAGATTCCGTATACTGTTTCCGGCAATAAGACGAAACTTGTGGAGAGTATCTCCGGTCTGATGAAAGACAAAGTATTTGATGAAATTTATGATGTGCAGGATGTCTCGTCCAAAGAGGGAATCCGTATCGTTATCGAAGTGAAAAAAGACCGCGATGTGCAGAATCTGTTAAATGGTTTGTACAAGAAAACGCAGATGGAAGACACGTACGGGGTAAATCTGCTGGCGATCCGCGATGGGGAACCACATACGTTTAATCTGAAAAGTATGATTGAAGAGTTTATCCTGTTTCAGGAAGACTTGTATACCAAAGAGTATAAATTTTTGTGTGCAAAGGCGAAAAAACGTCTGGAAGTCGTAGCCGGACTGATGAAAGCGACCGATGTCATTGATCTTATCATTGAGATCCTTCGTGGAAGTTCTTCGGTGAAACAGGCAAAAAGCTGTTTGATCGAGGGAAAGACCGAAGGAATCCGCTTCAAGACAGAAGGGGCCGAAGAACAGGCAAAGACGCTTTTGTTTACGGAAATTCAGGCGGACGCGATCCTTTCCATGCAATTGAGCAAGTTAATAGGACTTGAGATTTTGAAGCTGCACGAAGAAAATGAAACGCTTCTTAAAAATATTGAAGAATATGAAAAAATCCTTTCCGATACGAAAGAATTGTACAAAGTGATAAAGACAAGACTTCGCAGCTACAAAAAAATATTTGCAAGAGAGCGGCGCACGGAACTTACCGATGATGTGGCAAAGGCTTATGTCGAAGAAGTGAAAGTGGAAGATGTGTGCATCTGCCTCGATCGTTTTGGATACGCCAAATGTCTGGATGCGGCCGCATTTGGGCGTGTTAGCGAGGATGCTAAGAAAGAATTTGCCCAAGTCGTTATGATGAAAAGTACCGACAAATTGTGCTTGTTTACCAATAAAGGAAATATGCATCAGATCAAATGCGACAAGATCCCGCGCTGCAAGATGCGTGATAAGGGAACATTGGTCCACAATCTGTGCAAAATGACAAACGACGAAGATGCTCTTTTGTATATCAGTTTTGAGCAGTTATTTGAATCCATGCTCTTCTTCTCGACAAAGAGTGGTTTTGTGAAACTGGTTTCCGGGGCGGAATTCGAAACCAATCGTCTGCAGGTGGCGGCGACAAAGCTGGATGAAGGCGATGAAGTCAGCGGTGTGACGGCATTATCGGCAGCAGATATCCTGGCTGGCGGAAAGAAAGTAATCCTCTTGACGAAAAAAGGATTGTCGCTGGGATTCCCATTGGAGGAAGTGAGCGAATTTAAGAAGACAAGCCGAGGTGTCAAAGGAATTGCGCTGGAAAAAGAAGATACGGTAGTGCATTCTACAATTGTAGATCTTACGCAGGAAACGTTTGAATACGACGGAAAAACGTTGGATGCCAAGCATGTAAGGAACCGTAAACGTGCAGCCAAGGGGCAAAAAGCAAATTTGGAATGGAAAGGGTGATCATCAGATGTTAAATCAGTTTTCTAGAACGCAGCTGCTTCTCGGCGAAGAAGCAATGGAAAAACTGAAAAACAGCAGAGTGGCCGTATTTGGCATCGGAGGTGTCGGCGGCTATGTCTGTGAGGCACTGGTGCGGAGTGGGGTCGGTGCTTTTGACTTGATTGACGATGATAAGGTGTGTCTCACCAATCTGAACCGCCAGATTATCGCAACGAGAAAAACGGTAGGAAAATATAAAACCGAAGTAATGAAAGAACGTATGCTTGATATCAATCCGGATGTCGATGTGCGGATTCATAATTGTTTCTTTCTGCCGGAAAATTCCGATGATTTTCCATTTGAAGAATACGATTACATCGTGGATGCGGTGGACACTGTGACGGCAAAGATTGAACTCATCATGAAAGCAAAAGAAAAAAATGTACCGATCATGAGCAGCATGGGAGCCGGAAATAAATTGGACGCCAGCCGTTTTCAGGTGGCAGATATTTACAAGACGAAAGTCTGTCCGCTGGCGAAGGTGATGCGCCGTGAATTGAAAAAACGCCGGGTGAAAAAATTAAAAGTGGTTTATTCGGACGAACTTCCAACGAGACCGATTGAAGATATGAGCATCAGCTGCCGGACGCACTGCATCTGTCCGCCGGGGGCAAAACATAAATGCACCGAGCGGCGTGATATCCCGGGAAGTGTCGCCTTTGTGCCATCGGTAGCGGGTCTTATCATCGCCGGAGAAGTTGTGAAAGACTTATGTACAATTTAGCATTGTGAAATCGAAGAAAATTGTGTATAATAGGAAACAGATAGAATGTTTTCGTGGTACCAGCAGGAGAATGTGAGGAACGGAGGAAGGATATGATCGACAATAAAAAGGTTCTTGCGATTATCCCTGCCCGCGGGGGAAGCAAGGGGATTCCGAGAAAAAATGTAAAAGCGATATCAGGAAAGCCGATGATCCAATATACGATTGAAGCGGCGAAAGACTGCGAATATATTGATAAAGTGATTGTTTCTACCGAAGACGAAGAAATCGCAGATATTTCTATGCGTGCAGGAGCGATCGTTCCTTTCTCGCGCCCGGAAGAACTGGCTACAGACGAGGCCAAGATAATCGATGTCGTTATGCATGCAGTCGAATTTTATGAGCGCAAAGCGGAACATTTTGACATTATTGTCCTTCTTCAGCCGACAAGTCCGCTGCGAAATGCGGAAGACGTGACAAAGGCTTTGGAATATTTTATCCGAAAAGAGCAGAAATCGCTGGTAAGCGTCTCGGAAGTATCGGAGTCACCCATTTTTATGCGTTCCTTTAACAAAGAAAATGAATTGGAAAAAATTGTATCTGAAGACGACGATGTGCGCGGTCAGGACATGAAGAGATATTATCGCATTAATGGGGCGATTTATATAAACAAAGCTTCGGAATTAAATCCGCAGACCAGTTTCAATGACAATCAAATGGGGTATGTGCTTACGAAAGAGCATGGGATTGATGTCGATGAGCCACAGGATCTGGTCGTGGCGGAATACTATCTGTCACAGGCATGCGACGGAGAATTTTTGTCTTTTATTGTTTACTAATTCGTAGAGAGTGCCGATATATAATGTAAGAATTATCGCAGTGAAAGGGGCGAAAAAGGATGCAGAACGGAAAATCAAAAAAGAAATATTATGGGATCGTGGGGGCAGTGACGTTCGCTGCTCTTTTTTCCATTTTTATAAACGAAGCATCGAGCGAAGCTAAAAAGAAAATTCAGCCGAAAAAGATCACGGCAGAGGCTTCGGTTCAAATGACAAAAGGGGAGAAAGAGACACTTTCTTATCGGGTAAAACCGAAGAAAACAACAAATAAAAAAGTGATATTTTCATCTTCCAATAAGAAAATCGTTACCGTCAGTAAAACGGGTGCTCTTCAGGCAAAAAGTGAAGGAACCGCGACGATTACGATTCGTTCGAAGGCAAAAAAACAGATTAAAAAGAAAGTAAAAATAAGTGTGGCGGCACCAAAGAAGATTCAAAGGACACTTCCGGTCACAGTACCGAAAACAATGCAGCCGCAAACGGCGGTGCAGACGGCATTGGACGAACTGGAAATGAGTGCCTTGTCTGCCAATACTTCAATCACAAAGATTACATTGGACCGCACCTATATCAAGTTGGCGGCCGGCGAAAGTGACCGCTTGACAGCAACGGTATTTCCGGTAACTTCCACAGAAAAATTGACATGGAACTGTGATTTCTTTGGCGGTATCAATGTCTATCAGGACGGACGTATATTTATCACCGAAGATACGCCGGTTGGTACGACGGCGACGATTACGGTCTTTTCCGGAAAAGTATCCGCGACCTGTCAGATTGTTGTGGTTCAGGGACCGTGTCAACACGTCTGGGGAAACTGGGCAATTGTTGAAAATCCGAAATGTACGAAAGAGGGACTGCGTCGTTCCATTTGTACAAAGTGTTCGAAAGTACGGGAAGAGCCTGTGGCTGCGACCGGACACAGCTGGCTTAGCAAAACAGTAACGGATGCGACCTGCGATGCCGTGGGTGAGCGCGAAGATACCTGTCAGAACTGTGGCGAGAAAAAGAGAGAAGTGATTCCTGCAAAGGGACATGACTGGGCTTCAAATGGTACGATCAAGACCGAGCCGACTTGTACAAAAGCCGGTGAAATGGAATATGTTTGTAACATCTGCAAAAAGACAAAGACAGAGCCGATCCCGGCAAACGGCCATTCATGGGATCTCGGCGAGATTACAAAAAGTCCGACCTGTACGGTGGCAGGCGTGAGAACCTATCATTGTACGGTGGATGGATGTGCCGGTACGAAGAAGGAAACCATCGAGGCGACCGGTCATACATGGACTTACGGTGAAATTACCGAAGAACCGGGATGTACGACGAGAGGGAAACGACTTTCTACCTGCCTTACCTGCGGTGCAAACAGCACGGTAACACTGGAAGCGCTCGGACACACTTGGGATGCCGGTGTGGTGTCAAAAGAACCGACTTGTACAATCAGCGGTGTACGTGTTTATACTTGCCAGGTCTGTGGAGGCACGAAAAAAGAAAATATCGCACCGCTTGGACATGATCTGGGTGACTACGTGACAGATAAAGAAGCAACTTGTGAAGAATCCGGAAAACAGTCCAAACATTGTAAACGAACGGGCTGTACGTATCGGACGGATATTCGTACGATCAAAGCATTGGGCCATGACTGGGATGCCGGCGTGGTGACAAAGAACCCGGATTGTTACAATATGGGACAATTAACACAGACATGTCAACGGCCGGGGTGTACTAAGACACGGCGAAGTAGCACACCGAAGCTGGAGCATCAGTTTGAAAACGTGGTTCTTCGTGAGCCGACATGTACGACAAATGGAAAACGATGTGATAAGTGTAAACTTTGCAACAAGACAAAAAATGAAGTGATGATTCCGGCAACCGGTCACAATTGGAAAAAAGTGGATGCGGATACGGTGGATCCGACGTGTACCAAGGACGGTTCGGCACATTATAAGTGCATCAATACGTATACGAAAGATGGAAAAACATTGACATGTGGTGCCGACAAGATTGAAATTCTGGATGCGACCGGCCACAATTATAGCAGTACATATACCATAGACAAAAAGCCGGGTTGTGTGACAAAAGGAGTACAGACAAAGCATTGTACAAATACTTATAAAATGTGGTGGCATGCACAAGTACAACCGATGCCCAGAGCATTGCCCCGACCGGTCATTCCTTTGGCGGCTGGACGCAGACACTTGCCCCAAGTCACGGAATCTCCGGACTGGAACAGAGAACGTGCTCGGTTTGCAAGGAGGTGCAGGAAAGAACCGTCAATAGCGGACACAGTTATACGGCAGATGGAAAATGTAATTCCTGCAGCAAGAGTTTCACGTTTGTGAAGACGAC
>ERZ825525.2737-NODE-2737-length-10668-cov-5.158485_pt1 | contig 10668 bp, 8 predicted proteins | sample MGYA00519930_ERZ825525 | MGnify/ENA primary metagenome ERZ825525 (study PRJEB31778, sample SAMEA3449203) | human gut metagenome | biome: human gut; feature: human-associated habitat; material: faeces | place: United Kingdom | collected 2010/2012 ... | reverse complement strand
GCCCGTAGGCCTCATAGTCGATGTAGTTGCGCAGATGCTCCGGCACCTGCATGGCGTCCAGCTCCTCGATGTAATACCGGCCCAGGTCGTCGTGGTCGTGGATGTCGGGGTAAATGTCGTAGCAGTCCAGGTTCTCGGTCAGGTTGATGATCTCCTGCAAGCTGCCCGAATGGTCGCCGATCTCCATCGCCGCCTGGAACTGTTCGTACTCGCCCTGGCTCATCTCGTCCAGTTTGGAGGCCAGGTAGTTGAGCTCGTCCAGGTTCTCATACTCGCCCAGTTTGTCATAGAGGTCGTCCACATAACAGTCATAGTCGGTGATGAACCACTCCTCGTAGGGCTGCCCGAAGTCATCCTTGGAGCCGATCCCGATCCGCTCAAACAACTTCTGCATCTCCTCCGCCGTGGTGGGGAACTTCACCCATTCGCCCACCAGGGAGCCCTCGTTGTACTTGCCCAGATTGGTGATGAAGGCGGCAAAGGGATAATCTTTGCCATATTCATAATGGGGCATATACGCACCTCCTTACAACTCCAGCTCAGGTTTGCCCTTGTGGGGCGCCTGGGCCTTGTTTTTGTTCCTGCACTCCTGTTTGCTCTGTTCCAGCCGTTCCTTGATACGAACCGTGATGTGGCAGTCTATGTAAAGTTGCCGGATGGGTTCTATATTTCCACACCTGTTAGAAAATACAATCCCGACTGGGCGATTGCGTTCTATGAGGGCACAGTCAAGCACATCTACTTTGTTGCTGAAACCAAAGGCACACTGGATTCCATGAAGCTCAATCACATCACCCCGGTAGAACAGGCGAAAATTGATTGTGCCCGCGCACATTTCAAGGCATTGAACGATGAAAACGTGGTGTACGATGTGGTGAGTGACTATCAGACATTGCTGAACGCAGTTATGAAATAATAAACCAAAAGAAATAATACGGTGCTGCTGTGCAGCATTCCCAGAAACGGTAAGGTTCTATTGCGAACTTTGCCGTTTTTCTTTTTGTCCAAAATTGTATTCCAAAACGGCCCTATAGATTCATATTGGTGTAAGAAGTTTTCCAAACAAAATTTGAAAATCAGGTTGCCAAACACCCATTTTAGAATGTTATAGGTATAGGAGGTTGTTTGAAAAAGTGAAAATTTTCAGAATTTTCATAAGCCCCCGTTTAAAAACACCCCTTTAAGTTTGTATAAGGTGTGGGAACTACTTTCAAAAGCAGTCTTACTCGCATTTTTGAAAGCCCTCAACTTCTTACAAAATCACAGTGCACCTTGAAAACCACATGATCGGCTGCAAGTTAATATGCTTTTTCGGGGAAGTGCCGCCACGACACGAGCGCACCAAGAAAAAGCCATACGCCGGAGGAAATCGGGCAGGAACCGCTTGCAGGCAGACCGACACCGAGGAAGAACCGGGCAAGCTGGCAGAGAGGACTTCACAAGTCTTGTCTGTCAGGTTGTTCGGCGCAAGAGTGCAGAGAGCGCAGCTCTTTGCGCGGGTCAAGGGCGGCAGCCTTGCCCAGTGGATGTGATGCCCTGCGTCATATCCTACTGGGTATTATCTGGCGCACAGCAGGCGGCAGATTTGCAGCTTCGCTGCACCGCGTTGCCCCTACCCCGCGCACGGCGTTCTCTGCGTGACCCCAGAAAGGAGAGATGGTCGCTGAAACTGACCCGACACAATGGCCGCGCCGGAAAGCACGGCACTTACAATCCAAAACACAATGACCGCAGTTTTGAAATTGCCAACAGCGAGCATATCGACCCAGAGCGTGTCCAGCAAAACATCTATTGGGATTGTTATAACGGCATCCGTTCTGCCCTGCAGCCCAAAGATGTGGATAGTCTGGCTGACACCTTTGAAGAAGTCGAAAAGCTCTACTACAAACTCCACTACACCAACTTCACCGAAAAGCAGAACGAGCGCAACGCCAAAATCCGGCACACAGAACGAAACCGCTCCACCGAAGATTTGCTTGTCAGCAAGAAAACCTGCCCTGAAGAAAGCATCTATCAGCTTGGAACATTGGAAAGCCACGCTTCCCCGAAAGAGCTTTTTCAAATCGCCACAGAATTTATGGATGAGTTCCACGAGCGCTTTGGCAAGCACGTTCACATTCTGGATTGGGCGTTACATCTGGATGAGGGAACACCGCACATCCACGAACGCCATGTGTTTGACTGTGAAAACAAGTATGGCGAGATTGCTCCGCAGCAGGAAAAAGCGTTGGAAGCACTTGGCTTTGAACTGCCAAAGCCAGACAAGCCCCTTGGCCGCTACAACAACCGCAAGATCACGTTCGATGCAGCCTGCCGCACGATGCTGTTCGAGATTGCCAGACGCCACGGTCTGGAACTGGATGAAGTGCCGGAATACGGTGGACGAACTTATCTGGAAAAGCAGGATTACATTCTGAAAAAGCAAAATGAACGGATTGCAGAACAGAAGAAAGAACTGCAAGAACAAAGTATTCAATATGTCGGATTGCTGGAAGATTGCCGTAACCAGCGAGATGAATATGCTGAACTATTCAATCAGGCGATAAGGCAATCTGAAGAGATTTCGAAAAACAATGAAAAAATTAGAAGCCAGGAGAACGAATTAGAAGAACTGTTTTCGCAATGGGTAGATGTAAACGATTTGTTTAATGATGCGGTAAATGGTTCTTATGACCAAGCGGTCCTTGCGGTTTCCGATGTTGGATTAAACAAAGCATTACAGGAGGCTGTAAATGAAATTGATCAACATTTGGAATGGTTAATGGAACCAGAACGAATTGCAGACTTCCGCACCAGAAAATATGCAGAAGAACAAATACTCTGCCTGCGGAAAAATATCATTGGGGCAATCAAGAGCCTTCTTTCAAGAGGGACGCAGTTCTTCTATATCCCAGAGGTGAAAAAAGCAGCCATGGAGCAAATCAAAGAGGATTCCCGTCCGTCTGTTCTACAAAAGCTGCATCGGCGGCAGGAAGAAATCCATCAGCGTGAGCAGATATGCACCAAACCGAAGAAGCGAAGTCATGGCATAGAACTGTAAAGGAGGAAAATCTTCAAGAACAACAATTTATTTGAAATCGTAAAGCTGAATATCACCACCCGACAAGCCGCAGAAGCCTATGGTTTTCGTCCAAACCGCAGCAGCATGATTTGCTGTCCATTCCATGCAGACCGCAATCCCAGCATGAAAGTGGATTTTCGATTTCACTGTTTTGGCTGTGGAGCGGATGGTGATGTAATCGACCTCACCGCAAAACTGTTTCAACTTTCTTTGCGGCAGGCGGCTGAAAAGCTGGCTACAGATTTTGGACTTTCTGCAACAGATAATTTTCAACCACTTCCCTGTAAGCCGGTGGAAAAACCGCTAAGTCCGAAAGAGCAATTCTACAAAATCCTGTGTGGCTATCGTTCTCTGCTAGCAAATTGGCGCATGGCCTATGCACCCAAAAATCCAGAAGCATCCCTGCATCCTTGTTTTGTAGCAAGTCTACACTATGCAGACCGTGTGCAATATCTGCTGGATATTCTTTTGCAGGAAGGTCCAAATGAAAAGCAACAACTATTGAACGGAAAGGAAGTGACCGCTCTTGGAAAAGCAATCGCAAGGAAACCGAAGATGCAGCATAGTGCACCTGCCCGAAACTGGGTGGGTGACAACGGGAAAATCATTGAACCATTGTTCGCAGATTACTTTTTGAGCCTGCACCCCATGCGCTGCTTTCAAGGCAGGCTATTTACGGTAGATGGCATGGTGGAGGATGAAGCTCCACTGAAAAAGGAAATCTATGAGCAGATTCGCTATTATGCCACCACCAGCGTAGCGCGGCGCATTGAACACATCGTGCAGGCTATCAAACTGGCCTGTGCATCCGAGTCGCCGGAGATTCAGACAGACCGCATCCATGTCCGAAACGGCACATACTTTGTGGACGGTCACTTTACCCCTGAAAAAGAATACTGCATGAACCGACTGCCCATCTCCTATGTGCCAGAAGCACCAGCACCGACACGCTGGCTACAATTCTTGAACGAACTGCTATACGAAGAAGATATTCCGGCCTTACAAGAATACATTGGCTATTGCCTGCTGCCTGTTACCAAAGCGCAGAAAATGCTGCTGATGGTCGGCAAGGGCGGCGAGGGAAAATCCAGAATCGGGCTGATTCTGCGAGAATTGTTCGGCAACAGTATGTACACAGGCAGTCTACAAAAAGTGGAAACCAACCGCTTTGCCCGTGCAGACTTGGAGTACAAGCTGCTTTTGGTGGACGATGACATGAAAACTGAGGCCCTGCCGCAGACCAACAACATTAAAACTCTTGTCACGCTGGAAGATAAAATTGACATTGAGCGCAAAGGACAGCAGAGTGTGCAGGGTACGCTGTATGTTCGGTTTGCCTGCTTCGGAAACGGCAGTTTACACGCGCTCTATGACAAGTCCAACGGTTTCTATCGCCGCCAGCTGTTGCTCACCACTAAGGAAAAGCCCGTTGGCCGGGTGGATGATCCTTTTCTCATTGACAAGATGCGAAACGAAAAAGAAGGTATCCTGCTTTGGGCATTGGAGGGGCTTCATCGGCTGATTCGGAACAACTATCAGTTTACCATCAGCGAACGCACCGCCGCGAATCTGAAAGAAGCGATGGAGCAGGGCAACAACATTCTGGGCTTTCTCAAATCTGAGGGCTACTTTGAAATTCGGCAGGGGGCCAAGTGCAAGTCTACCGATTTCTATAAGGTCTACAAACGCTGGTGTCTGGATAACCTGGAAAAGCCGCTGGCAGCATCAACCTTTATCCACCATCTAAAAGATAATCAGAAAAGTCTGGGCATCGTCTACGATGATAAGTGCATCGGCACAAATCGGGGCTTTCACAATGTAGACGTTGACCTGTTTTTACCCGTTGATGTTCCCAGTCCGTGGGATTAAAAAATAAGAATCAACTTGAAAAAGCCCTGCTCAGCCTGCTCACAGTGTGCAATAGGTGCAGGATGAGCAGAGTGAGCAGGTGATTTTGAACTTACATCAAAAATAAAACATGGAGGTTTTGCCTATGAACAAATCTCGGCCTGTTGCGACCGAAACTGTGAAATCTTTAAATTATACGAAAAATATCTTGCAGACCATTCCGAATAACGATACAATGGAAGTAGTCACTCAAACCAATGCCGTCAAGTCTCCGACTGACAGCCTGAAAGCCACAACACTGGTGTACACGGTGGAAGAGATCGCACAGATGCTGTCCATCAGCCTGCGCTCTGCCTACAATCTGTGCAACAGCACCACCGAATTCCGTGTCCTGCGGGTAGGTGGAAGCATCCGCATCCCGAAAGACAGCTTCGATGCGTGGCTCCGGGCAGCTTGAAAAAGGAGATAACGTATGGCATATATCACGAAACGCGGCAGCTCCTATAGCGTCCGCTATACTTATCAAGACGAGCAGGGTAAAAACTGCAACAAATGGGAAAGTTTTTCCACGAAAGAGGAGGCAATAAACCGCAAAAAACAAATCGAACATGAACTGGCAAACGGAACTTTTCTGATTCCGTCCACCATCACCGTCAAAGAGTTTTTGATGGAGTGGCTTCCTAAACAGTGCAACAAGCACAAGTGGGCACCGCAGACCTATCAATCCAATCTGGGAACGGTCCAGAACCTCATTATTCCGTACATCGGCGATATGCAGATGCAAAAGCTCAAGCCTTACCATCTGGAAGATTTGTATGCTACCCTCAGCAAAACGCCCTGCGGCCAGTATTATGAGGGCAAAAAGCAGGTGCTTTCGGAAAAACAGCAGCAGCGGTTTCTCTCCGGCACGACCATCCACGAGGTGCACCGCCTGCTGCGGACAGCGTTCCAGTATGCGGTGGAGTGGGGCATCCTCGTCAAAAGCCCCGTTCCGGTGGACAGCCCTAAAAAATCGATTCAGGAGCGCGCCATCTGGGACGCGGACGAGATGTGGGCCGCACTTGCCAGCATGGATGACCCCATCCTACATCTGGCTGTCCATCTGACGCTGGTGGGCGCACTGCGTGAGGGCGAAGTCGCTGGTCTGACCCCGGAAGATCTTGATTTTGAGGGAGCAGATGGTACAGGCACGTTCCGCATCAACAAGTGTATGCAGCGTGTCCAGAAGGCATCGCTGGCGAAAACGGGCAAGGGCTGCATCTTGCAGGAGTTTGAGGACAAGCGTGAGGGCAGCACCACAACGCTGGTGCTCAAAAAGACCAAAACAGCATCTTCCAACCGAACCATTTTCATGACGGCCGTGCTGAAAGAGGAACTGAAACACTGGCTAAAGCGTTTGGAAATGGACGAAGCCGTTGAGCCGGAACGCTACCGCAACAGTGGGATGCTCCTGCGTCTGCCCAACGGTCTGGCGGTAGAACCGATCCTCATCCGCAAGAAGTTCATCAAGTGGCAGGACGAGCACCCGGAGTTCACCCGCATTGTGTTTCACGGCCTGCGGCATTCCAGTGCCACCTATCAACTGATGATCTCCGGCGGCGATGTGAAAGCGGTACAGGGAACAACAGGTCATGCCAGTGCCAATCTGCTGGTCAACACCTATGCGCACATCCAGCAGGATTCCCGCAAGAAGCTGGGTAAAAAGTTCGAGGAGGGCTTCTACAAGCCGGGAGCAACACTTGTGCAGGCTACCCCGGTTGAAGCAGAACCGACCATCTCCGTGTCGGCACTGTTGGAGCTTCTGAAGGACGCAGACCCCTCTGTAAAAGCGCAGCTCCGCTTGGCTTTGCTGACCTGAATTGCAAAAAATAGCACGAATTGCAGAGTAATTCACAGACTTACTCCATCTGACACGAAAAATGCGGACCGTGCAAAAACCGTGCAGAGACCGTGCAAATGGCGTATAAAAAGAAAATCCCACGAGGAATCTTACGATTCTTCGTGGGATTTTGGTGCGCTCGAGGGAACTCGAATCCCTGGCCCTCTGATTAAAAGTCAGATGCTCTACCGGCTGAGCTACGAGCGCATATTTCTGCAGTGAACATACTGCCGAATAATATTACCACAACTTGCGCAAAAATGCAAGGGTTCCCGGGCAAAAAGGCGCAAAAAGCTCCTGCATCGGTGTGGGCTTCCGCTTTTCATCCGCGCAGCAGATCGAAGATGCTCCGGTGTCGGCAGCGGAAGGGGCTTCATCCCGATAACTTCCTCTTTACAAACCCGGCAAGAATCGTTACAATCAAATCAAATCCGTCTGCAGTGCGCTGCGTTTTACTGCCCGGCAGTGTGCGCCCCGCCGCGCTGCACCCGCAAACTTTTTCCCGGCTTTGGCATTCTGCCGGGCCGCGCCGATACGTTTTTTGCAGGAGGTTTTTCCTATGAAGATCACTCGCCGTACTGTTCTTCGCCTGACCGGTGCCGCTGCCGCTTCACTGGCGCTTTCCAGCTGCAGTGCTTCCGGCAGTGCCATTCTGGGCAGCAATTTTTCCAGCTGGCTCCAGCAGACACTGGGCATCAGTTCTTCCGGCGCAGCTTCTTCTGCTGCATCCTCGGAGGCCATGGCTGCTTCCTCGCTGGCAGCAGGCGAGCAGCCCGCTGCCAGTCTTGCCGCACTGCCCGCTTACGATGCCGACCCGCTGACCGGTGAGGCCAAGCGCAGCAATGGCCGCATCGTGGGCGTGATGGTCAACAACATCAGCTATTCCGAGCGGCAGAACGCCCGCCCTCAGCGGGGCCTTTCTTCTGCTGACCTGCTCATCGAGAGCAAGGTGGAGGGCGGCATCACCCGCCTGTGTGCCGTGTTCCGGGATGCGGACACCATCCCGGAGGTCGGGCCGCTGCGCTCCGGCCGCGACCAGTTCCTGCAGCTGCTCATGCCCCATCAGGCCCTCTATTACCACGATGGCGAGAGCATTTTCTGCACCCAGTTCATCAATGTATACGATTACTCCGGCCTGAACATCGGCGGCAAGAGTTACTTCAACACGCCGGTCCACCCCCACGTTGCCCACCGTGACAACCGCGGCCGCAATGTAGCCTACGAACACACCGAGTTCACCTCCGGCAAGGAGATCAAACAGGCAGCCGGTAATGCCGGCATCGGCCTGACCTACGCCAACGAAACGCCTTTCTTCCACTTTGCCGACTACCGCACCGCAGCCTCCAATGACCTTCCCGGTGCCCCTGCGGCCAAAACCATCAGCATCACCCACTCCGAGAGCTACAGGACCCGCCTGACCTACAACAGCTGGGGCCGCAGCTACAAGCTGGAAATGTACAACCGCTCCAAAAAAGCCTATGAGAACACGGTGGACGAGCTGACCGGAAAGCAGCTGACCTTTGACAACGTGGTGGTCTGCTTTGCCGATATCGCCGCCTATGCGGGCGATTCTCACGATGTCCAGTCGGTCAACTATGTGGCCGGTGGGCAGGCGTACCTCTTCACACGGGGCGGCGTGCAGGTGGGCCGCTGGGAGAAGCCGCATCCCACCCATCCGCTCAAGCTCTACACCGAAACCGGCGAGGAGATGACCCTGAACCGGGGCAAGACCTATCTGGCACTGGTGGACAATGATGAGTGGAGCAATTTCAGCTACTAAATCACCCGCCCTCCGGGGCAGAAGAGGGAAACCGATGAAACGCTTTTGGATGCGCGCTTTGCTCTGTTTTGCGCTCAGCGCCGCACTGCTGACAGGCTGTGCGCTCAGCCCCAGCTCCCAGCCCGCCGAAAGTCCCACTGACCCGCTCACCGGGCAGGAGCTTGTCTGGCCGGGCCAGCGGCCGGTCGCCATCACCATTGACAACGCGGCCGCCAGCACCACTCAGTGGGGGCTTTCCACAGCCTCGCTGGTGCTGGAAGCCCTGACCGCACAGCAGCAGGCCACCCGGCTCTGCCTGGTCTACCCTGCCGTGGGGGCCGTGCCGCAGGTCGGGCCTGTCTCTGCCGGGCAGGACCTCTACTGGCGGCTGCTGGTGGGCCAGCAGGTACTGCCGGTGCAGCGGGGCGGCGGACAGTTTGACCAGAACTACCTTGATTACTACTCTCTGCGCGCGGTAGACGCACTGGAGGTGGGTACCAATGCCTTTTCCTGTGAGACCAATTGGCAGAATGTCCCGCTGTGGCATACCAGCGGTGCAGCACTTTCGGGTGTGCTGGGCAGCCTGAACATCTCCCCGGCCCTGACAGAATCCCGCGTCACGGACACCTCTTCCAGCAGCTCCGACAGCGAGAGCGGAACCCTCCTCTCCGTGCCCAATCTGCTGCCCATGCAGGAAAACGGCAAGCTGCCCGATGCAGATGCTTCGGACGCAATGAGTGTCCGGGTCCAGTTTGACGCACAGAACGCCACCGGCTTCTCCTACGATGCCGACAGCAAGACCTACCGGATGCTCCACGCAGACGGCACACCGCAGCTGGATGCCAACAACGGCCAGCAGGCAGATTTCGACAACCTGCTCATTCTGTTCAGTGCATCCACCCTGCGTGACGATGGTGTGACGCTGGATTACGATCTGACCATGGGCGGCGGGGTCTGGCTCAACGAAGGCCACCTGTGGAACATCACCTGGACGCAGGGCAGCGAGACCACCTTCTTCCTGTATGATTCCAACGGCCGCCCCCTGACCCTGACGGCAGGCCGCAGCTATCTGGCGCTGGTGTCCAGCCTGACCGGGCAGGAGCTTACCGTGCAGAATTCCACCGGGGAAAACCTGTTATAAGCAAAAGAGACGGTCCTGCAATCCAATGCAGAACCGTCTCTTTTTATGCTTTCTTACAGATCGACCACGCTGCCCACCTCGGCAAGGGTGGCAGGCACCGCGCCCAGATGGACTTCATCGGCATCCCGGCGCACCACAAAATGGACGGTCTGGCCTGCGGCAAAGTCAGGCTGATAGATCAGCTCCAGCGTCTGCCAGTCCGCCGGGGTCTCGCAGAAGCAGTGGAGCATCGCCCCGCGCCCTGCGGAAAGATTCAGGGTAAAGGCAGAGGCATCTGCCGCATTCTCCCCGTAGAGGGGAGCTGCAAAGCTGCCCACCCGCACCTGTCTGCCGTCACACAGGGCAGTCAGGCCGGTGCCCAGGCTGTACAGGGCATTCCTGCTGTCCAGCCCGCGGCTCTGCAGGTAGCTGGCACCCACAGCCAGCGGCCGGGCCGAGAGGTTCTCCACCGACAGATAGACCAGCGTGCTGTCCAGCTCCGGGGCCGGTGCATAGCCCAGCAGCTCCACTGCCGCCTTGCCGTCCAGCAGAGCAGGTTCGCCCTCATAGCAGGGGGCCAGAGCCGCGCCCGAAACACCGGTGAGCAGGGCAGCAGCCAGACTGACTGCGCCGGAACCGGCATATTTCAGGAACGAGCGGCGGGACAGGGATTGTGACATCGGGGATTCCTCCTAACGGGAAAATAAGTTCTCTTTATACAATAGTAAATTCCGGGCTTTCTGTCAAGAGATTTGCCCGGAATTTTACCTGTTCTTCCGCGATTTTACGTGTTTTGGATATTTTCAGGGCGGCGCGGCAAAGATTCTTACTCAAACGCCTCGTTTTCCTCGGCTTCTGCCTGCCCGCGCAGGGTATCGGCGTAACCAAAGGGGACGATGTCGATGGCCTCCACCAGGCGGTCGCGCATCCAGAGCTGCACGTCGGTCTGGACGGTATAGCCGCAGCCGGGGTCGGCCATCCACTGTTCCGGGTGGCGGGAG
>ERZ825525.2734-NODE-2734-length-10672-cov-2.642366_pt1 | contig 10672 bp, 14 predicted proteins | sample MGYA00519930_ERZ825525 | MGnify/ENA primary metagenome ERZ825525 (study PRJEB31778, sample SAMEA3449203) | human gut metagenome | biome: human gut; feature: human-associated habitat; material: faeces | place: United Kingdom | collected 2010/2012 ... | reverse complement strand
CAATGTGTTAAAATAGAACAAGAGGGAGAAAAGAAAATGTTTAAAGAAAATTTTACAACCAACATAAAAAGAGCAAGAGAAAGTGCTAAAATGACACAACAAGAAGTTGCTGATACATTAAACATCTCAAGAACCAATATAACAAAATATGAAACAGGAACCCTTGAACCGAACTTAGAAACAATAGGAATGTTAGCAGAACTATATAACGTAAGTACCGATTGGTTATTCGGAATTATTAAAAGCAACTAAGGAGTAAAGAATGTTAGAAGGAACATATAAAACCGTAGAATACCAGTTAACTAAAGGCGAAAATTTACCCATAGAAACAAAACACGAAATATTCGACACTGAAAAAGAACTAATAGTAAAAATTGAAATAAAAATAGATAAAAGAAGAAGCGACTACAGTAAAATCAAAAATAAAACGGTAGAAAAGCAAACAAGCCCGGCGATAGATATAATAAGAAATATAGAAAAGAACAGGAGAGCAGATCTCAAAGAAGGGAGAGGAACTCCACTGTATAAGGATATATTATAATAATTGTACGTGCGAAAGCAGTAGGTATTATCAGTTTTTAAGATTGTAATGGAAAGCCCGTATTACCAACGCGGGCTTTCGGAAATCCTCCAGGAATCCGAAAAAAGCCCCCTCCGCGCGCTGAAGCGCTGGCGGAGGGGGCAATTTTATCAAACACGAATAGCCCGGCTTTATGTCGGGCTTTTTTTATGCAGGATCTGCCCGATGGCGCAGGAGATCGGTATTATTTTGACACACGCGTAACACGCGTGTGTTTGCTGCTATTAGAAGGAAGTTTCACTAGATGAGCGGAAAGCGGGGCTGATCTGGGCGTGATCAAGATACCGCTGCCGTGCCTCCTCGCGCTGCTCTGGCGTGGGAGCCTGTTTATACTCGCTGAACAGCTTGCGCGCTATCAGCTTATCGACCTTATCGGACAGTGCTGCGTTTATGCTCTCCTGCAGGTGAACGTCTGAGCAGTCGTCCCCGAAGAACCGAAGCAGATCAAGGAACAGATCTTCGTCTATCTGGACTTGAGGTTTTTTATTCACAAAATCACCTCCTGCCAGATTTAGGGAGTGGATTGAATTCAGTTTCTCTTTTACGCAATAGGCTGTTAAATTCTGTAAGTCTGTAATATGTACTATAATTATACCACGAATAGCGCATAGAAATCAACCCCCTTTCAATTTACCGAACTGAACGCGAACGGCACACATCTTGACCGGATATTGTCCGCGCCAGTCAACGCAGCGTTTGCAGCGAGATTCACAGATTGAAGCAGCCGGACAGTCCAGGCATAGACATTCGGACTTAATGCAATTTATATCCTCAGTGGGCGCGATCGGACTGTTGAGCAGCCTCAGGATCTCACCGAGAAGCTGAGCTACATCACCATCAGAGAACTTTTCAATATAGCGGATCTTCGGAGCCTTATGAACCCTCCGAACCTTGTATTTATGGAAATGCCTGAAATAAAAGTTAGTACAATCCAAAATCGGACGATATTCATGAGACCTCCAGCAGCTCACGCAGCGTTTTTCCTGCCGGAACCGATGAGGACAACTACGCTGACCGCATACACGGCAGAGGCATTTATAACAGATGTGCGGTATAAAGTAGGTAATCATAAGGCAGCAGCCCCAACGTCCTTATTGAAAACCTCGCGATAAATTGAGCTTAACCGCCCATGAAAAGCTCTCTCGTCAAGATCGGTGAAGGATCGCCAATAATCCTCCCCTGTCTCAGGCTTGAACGATTTATCGAACTCATAATCATAGAAGTTAGATGGAAGCCCCTGCAAGGCGTTATAGTCAGAAACAAGCTGTGCTGCTGTCTTGGAGGATCTGCCCAAACCGTCCTCAAGGACAGATTTAAGGAACTCCGGCGAACACCTGACCGCCTGGCTGAAGCATGCTGCATACTGTTTCTTGAAGTTAAGCAGGAAGTTAAGAAACTTATTACGCTTGATCTTATGAATAGTTAGGTTTGCTTTCTTTGCGTTCTGGAGGAACTCAAGCCACCATTTAGAGGTAACGCAATTATAACGCCGGGAACGTCCAGGATCGACGAAGCGAATGAGCTTAAGAGCAACTCCGCACATTATAGCTTGAAACTCATCATCGGTGTGATCGAGGTACTGAGTAAGAACGGCAGCAGCGTTCTTCTGGTGAAACTCCATTTCAAAACGTGTCCAGGCTGAAACACCCTCCGGAACCGTCGCGCCGTGTGCAATCTGCTCGGACAGCTTATCATAAAAACGGATATAGGTGCCGGACTTACGTTTACCAAGATAGATAGTTTTGCCAACTCTTCCGCTGCTGACGTGCTGAGACTGAATGAAGGTAAAAGGTACCTTTTCATCAATCTCGCCGAAGACCGTGTAGCAGCTCTGAAGCTCTCCGGATTCAACGGCGGGGGCAGTCTTGCGGAACAGGGTGACAAAATGACGGTCAAGTAACTGCTGCTGAATCCGGTCAAGATCAAGATACGGCTTTTCATCAGCACCACACTTTTCATCAATAGCCCAGTCGAAACGGCTGCATTTCGTCTTGCAGCTCCATTGACACATTGAACGGAAGCGATTAAGAGCAGTCCGCAGCGTAACACCTTTATGAGCTTTGAGGTACTCTGTATAATAAGCAATACCACCGCCGGAGAACTCCAGGCATATGCCCTGTTTCTGGAACGTGCTGAGAGAGGAGACCTTCAGAGAAACATCATTATAACGGTAAATGGATTCATAGCCATAACCGGCGCCGACCAGGACGAACCAAGACCACCATTCTTCGATTAACAGAGCCTGAAACAAACGGTCGAGAGCTTCAGAGATCGTCCATCCGCTCTGATCAGGCAGCAGCGAGATGGTCAAATAGTCGATTTTTGCGGAAATCATCTCTTTTTCACCTCCCTGCCAAGTCTGCGCTGCGTTTTCTTATCGCCGACAAGATCGGGCGCGAATCCGGTTCCGGCTCGGTTAGCCAAGATCTCCTCATCTGATATGTATTCCTTATCAAGCATGGAATCAACCATCTCAATAGTATCATACTTACTCCGCAGCTCGTCAGTCTGAACATAGCTGTAATATAAGCACGTCTGACCGCGGAGATCGTCTTACCTCCGCCGAACTTACCTATGAAAAGATGAAGCCCCCAGTAATTAAACCTCGTCCAGCCTTTTTCCTTTATATACTTGCCGAAGTCCTTGAAAATATAATACCAGAACACAGGAGCAGCGCGAAAGGCTGCAAATATCGCACGTAACATGATGATTTAAGTTTTACAGTTAATAAAACACCCAATAACACAGATTTCCTGTATTTTGTTAAACTTGCTACTTGCATTATAATGATGTTTGTGATATAATTAAAAAGTATGTGAGTCAAGATATCGTTTCACTGGATTGTAATCTTGCATATAATAAAAAGAAAACCATTTCTTTTGTGTCTGGTATCCAAAATGTAGATGGACAGGTTGAAAGTTTTTGTTTATAAAATTGGATTAAACCTATTGACACAATATGTTTTGTATGTTATAATCTATGCATACCGAGAACAAGTCAGTTTATCGTATCTGACCTTTCCGTGGCATACAAGACAATTAATATATACGGAGTGATGTTGTGGACTGGTCATTTATTCAGAAATTTACACCGATGTACGTTGAAGCCGCATGGCTGACGTTAGTTATCGGAGTTCTTGGTATAGTGCTTTCGATTGCAATTGGACTGATATGCGCTTGGGTTAAATACTACAAAGTGCCTGTCGCAAGACAGATCGTTGCTGTTTATATTGAGCTCTCCCGAAACACACCCCTAATCGTGCAGTTGTTTTTCCTTTATTTCGGTCTCCCGAAAGCGGGTATACTTCTGTCAAGCGAAGCGTGCGGTGTTATCGGTCTGGCTTTCCTGGGCGGAAGCTACATGGCAGAAAGCTTCCTAAGCGGTCTCAAGTCAGTTAACGATGTCCAGCTTGAAAGCGCCGAAAGCCTGGGACTTCACAGATGGCAGATCATGCGGTACATAGTTCTTCCGCAGGCTGCTTCAGTCTCTATCCCCGCTCTGGCGGCAAATGTTATCTTCCTTCTCAAGGAAACCAGCGTTTTCAGCGCGGTTTCTCTTGCAGACCTTATGTATGTTGCAAAGGACCTTATCGGAATGTACTACAACACAGGAGAAGCGCTGACGATGCTCGTTGCCGCTTACCTTGTAATAATCCTCCCGATATCCATTGTTTTCAGCATTTTAGAGAGGAGGGTTCGCCGTGCAGGGAATTGAAGTCCTTTTCATGGGCAATAATATGCTGCGCCTGTGGGGTGGTCTCTGGGTAACTCTGAGACTTTCGCTCATCTCTATAGCTTTATCCCTTGTTATCGGAGTTTTTGTCGGAGCGCTGATGCTTGTCAAGAATCCGGTAGTTAAGGTAATATGCCGCGTATATATAGAGATCGTCAGGATCATGCCCCAGCTCGTCTGGCTGTTCATTATATTCTTCGGCATAACGAAGTTGACCAAAATAAATCTGAGCGGCGATACTGCGGCAGTCATTATGCTTACTATATGGGGAGCTTCCGAGGTAGGTGACCTTGTTCGCTCAGCATTTCAGTCTATCCCCTCTCATCAGTTTGAATCCGGGCTGTCGCTCGGACTCAGCAGACCTCAGCTTTATTTCTACGTCATATTTCCGCAGGCTCTCAGAGGTTTGGTTCCCGACATTATAAATCTTTCAACCCGTATGATCAAGACCACCGCGCTGGTTTCGCTCATCGGCGTTACGGAAGTGCTGAAAGTCGGAAAGCAGATCATTGACGCCAACCGTTTCGAATTCCCGAATGCGGCTTTGTGGGTTTACGCAGCAATATTCCTGATGTACTTTATAATTTGTTTTCCGCTTTCATTGCTATCAAGAAAGCTGACCAAAAGGAGGGGTGAATAACATGGCTGAACACATTATTGACATAGATCATATCACAAAACGATTCGGCGACAACACGATCATCAATGATCTTTCACTCAGCGTTGAACAGGGAGAAGTGCTTGTTCTGGTTGGTCCTTCCGGCTGCGGAAAAAGTACCCTGCTCCGCTGTATAAATGGTCTGGAACCCATCCAGGGTGGCTCGATCAAACTCCACGGCGAACCGGTGGAACACGGCAAGCCAAGCCTTTACAAAGTGCGCCAGAAGATCGGAATGGTATTCCAGAGCTACGACCTTTTCCCTCATATGACCGTGATGAAGAATATAACGCTTGCTCCGCTCAAGGTGCAGAACCGAAGCAGGGACGAAGTGACCGAAAAGGCTATGGCGCTGCTGAAGCGCGTTGGCCTTGACGGCAAAGCTGACTCCTATCCTTCGGAGCTTTCCGGCGGACAGAAACAGCGCGTCGCGATCGTGAGAAGCCTCATCATGAATCCGGATATCATGCTGCTTGATGAGATCACAGCCGCTCTTGACCCGGAAATGGTGCACGAGGTTCTTAACGTCGTTCTCGACCTCGCAAAGGGCAGCGAGACGAACTCCGGCGGAACTACCATGATGATAGTAACGCATGAGATGGCGTTTGCCGAGGCAGTCGCAGACCGCGTGGTATTCCTGGACGGCGGTGTTATCGTTGAGGAGGATACACCGCAGGAGTTCTTCCATCACCCTAAAACCGAGAGAGCGCAGCGATTCCTACAGACGTTCACCTATTCAAGATAATGTGTAATTCAGTTTGCGCAGTTTTTTAAATAGGTAAACATATAAAACATAACAAAAGGAACAATTGGAGGACTAAGCTATGAACACATTCAAGAAAATAGCATCTGTATTTGCTGCGGCAGCTATGGCGCTGTCCCTTGCAGCATGCTCTAACAGCAACGGATCTTCTGCCGCTTCCGACAGCACCGGTGACTCTTCTGCTGCCAGCGGATCTTACAGAACTGTTGATCAGATCAAGGAGAGCGGCGAGATCACTATCGGCGTTTTCTCTGATAAGAACCCATTTGGCTACGTTGACAACGACGGCAAATTCCAGGGCTACGATGTTTATTTTGCAGAGCGTATCGCAAAGGACCTCGGCGTTGAGCTGAAGCTCGTTCCCGTTGAGGCTGCAAGCCGTGTAGAGTTCCTCGAGACTGCAAAGGTTGATATAATCCTCGCAAACTTCACCGTTACCGATGAGCGCAAGGAAAAGGTTGACTTCGCACTCCCCTATATGAAAGTCGCTCTTGGCGTTGTTTCCCCTGATTCCGCTATAATCACCGACGCTGAGCAGCTTAACGGCAAGACTCTTATCGTAGTAAAGGGAACAACCGCTGAAAGCTACTTCACCGAGAATTATCCTGATGTGAAGCTCCAGAAGTACGACGAGTACAACGAGGCATACTCTGCTCTTCAGGACGGCCGCGGCGACGCATTCTCCACTGATAATACCGAGGTTCTCGCATGGTCAATGAATAACCCTGGATTCACAGTAGGCGTTGAGTCCCTGGGCAGCACCGACGCTATCGCTCCAGCTGTAACTAAGGGCAATGAGACCCTTCTGAACTGGATCAATGACGAGATCACCGCTCTTGCAGACGAGCAGTTCTTCCACGCTGACTACGATGCGACTCTCGCTTCCGTTTACGGCGACAATGTTGATAAGGACAGCCTTGTCGTTGAAGGCGGCGTAATGTAATTACTAACTGAATAGGTTCTGGGAACTCCGCTGGGTGTAATGCTCGGCGGAGTTTTTTATCTATAGTATATTATTAAACGCTATTTTATTATTTACGGTTGACTTTATACCTCATTTGATGTATAATAATACTAGGTTTGATTTGGGAGGTATGATATGAAAGTAAAATGCGATTATTGCGGCAGTTTTATTGAAGATACAGACGAGACCTGTCCCAACTGCGGAGCTGTAAACTCACATCTGATGAGGAGCGCTGACGGAGTTCCCAAAACCATCGAGGAACTAAAAGCATTTGCAAAGGCGAAAAATCTCCCGCTTGAGGAAATGCGCTTCTTCATTGGAATCGACTACAAAGAGCCGAAAGCGTTTGGCATATACGAGGATTCTGACGGTAACTTCATCGTATACAAAAATAAAGGCGATGGTACCCGTGCAGAGCGTTATCGAGGCAAAGACGAAGCCTACGCGGTAAATGAGATCTACCAGAAGATGAAAACGGAGGTTCAGATACGCCGGGAAAAAAACGGCGCTTCCAGAACGGCTGCGAGTAAAAAGGAAGAAACCGAATTCGGGGCGTTTCTCTATTATCTGAAGAAGTTACTAAAGCCGCTTATTCCCGCTATCATCTTAGTTGTTGTTGGCGTCATATGCTTATGTATATCGAACAAAATGCCGGACAAGGGCTACTATAATTATAATGGCTCTTATTATTACTGCCTGGGTTCCGACTGGTACAGATATGGCGACGGCTACTGGTACAGCACGTCTGTTGACGATGAGCTGTCAAGGAACTACAGCAGCTACTATGATGGAACGGAATACGAAAACGGCTACGGTTACACTGATTTTGAGGACACCGATTATTACTCAAGCTACTCGGAAAGCAGCTCCAGTTACAATGATGACTGGGACGGTGACAACGGCGGCGACTGGGATTACGGCGGAAACTGGGACGCCGGTGATACAGACTGGGACACCGACTGGTAATTAACAAAATATTGGTGGGCTGGGATTCTCAGCCCACTTGTACATTTTTATCTTCCCATTTGGAAACACTATTCTAAACTATCATTTCACTCAAGTTTCAGGAATTATTTCTGAAATTCTATTGACAAATCGGACATAATGTGATATAATCCTAGTAGTTCGATAGGATATGTAAGATAACACTACTTGAACAAGAAATTAAAAGAAAGAATGGTGATTCCATGACTACAATATACGCTGATAACGCCGCAACAACAAAGCTCAGCAAAACGGCGCTTGAAGCGATGATGCCGTATCTTACTGACAATTACGGTAACCCGTCTTCCCTGCACACAGTCGGACAGAATGCCGCCGAGGCTCTTTTTAAGGCTCGCAAGACCGTTGCCGACTGCATAGGCGCTGATCCTAAGGAGATCATCTTCACTGGAGGAGGAAGCGAGGCTGACAATCAGGCTCTGCTGACCGCCGCTGAAATCGGCGCACGTAAGGGAAAGAAGCATATTATTTCCGATGTTATCGAGCATCACGCAATTCTTCACTCCTTGAAAAGACTTGAGAAGATGGGCTACGAGGTAACTCTGCTTCCGGTAGACGGCGAAGGCCGTGTAGACCCTGAATCAGTGAGAAAGGCTATCCGCCCTGATACAGCGCTTGTTTCAATTATGATGGCAAATAACGAGATAGGCACCATTGAACCTGTTAAGGAGATCGCCGCTATCTGCAGGGAAAACGGTGTTCTGTTCCACACAGACGCAGTTCAGGCTGTCGGTCATATTCCGGTAAACGTAAAGGACATCGGCTGCGATATGCTGTCACTTGCGGGACATAAATTCCACGGTCCCAAGGGCGTCGGAGTTCTGTATGCGCGTAAGGGTCTGCTGGTTTCATCGCTCATTGAGGGCGGCGCTCAGGAGCGCGGCAAGCGTGCGGGTACTGAGAATATCGCAGGTATCGTAGGTCTTTCAGTTGCATTAAAGGAAGCTACTGACAACCTGGAAACGAACATGGCAAAGATCTCAAAGCTCCGCGACAGGCTCATCGAGGGACTTTCTACAATTTCTCACTCTATTCTCAACGGCTCGCGCAATGAGAGGCTTCCCGGCAATGTAAACATGTGCTTCGAGGGTATCGAGGGCGAATCCCTGCTGCTTCTGCTAGACCAGAAGGGTATCTGCGCTTCGTCAGGTTCAGCCTGCACTTCCGGTTCGCTGGATCCCAGCCATGTACTGCTGGCAATCGGACGTATCCACGATGTAGCTCACGGTTCGCTCAGACTCTCGCTTAGCGAATATAATACAGAAGAAGAAATCGAAACAATAATCAAGGCTGTACCAGAGGTAGTTGACTACCTCAGACGTATCTCACCGGTATGGCAGGATCTACAGGAGGGCAAGAGAACTTATGTTATACAGTGAAAAGGTAATGGATCACTTCACACACCCGCGCAATGTCGGCACGATTGAAAACGCTGACGGCGTAGGCGAAGTCGGAAATGCAAAGTGCGGCGACATCATGAAGATCTTCCTGAAGATCAGCAAAGACGGGATCATCGACGATGTGAAGTTCAGCACTTTCGGCTGCGGTTCTGCGATCGCAAGCAGCTCAATGGCTACCGAGATGATAAAGGGCAAGCCGGTTTCGGAAGCTCTGGAGCTTACAAACAAGGCAGTTGTTGAGGCTCTTGACGGGCTTCCTGCACATAAGATCCACTGCTCGGTGCTGGCTGAGGAGGCAGTAAAAGCCGCTGTCAAGGACTATTACGATAAGAATGGAATTTCTTACGATCCTGAGTTGTTCAAGGAGAAGCACGACTGCGAGCACTGCGGCGAGTAATCTCAATATATTGGACCCCTTCAATCCGAAGGGGTCTTTCGCATATTTTACACAGATTGTGATTTTATAGACGGATGCAGTTGACATTCTTGCTCATATGTTGTATAATTACTCAGAAAGAAGGTATTCAATGGAACTCTTTATTACAATTATAGTAACGTTTTTTGCAGGAATGGGTGCCGGGCTTGGCACGGGCTTCGCGGGAATGAGTGCCGCAGCCGTTATTACGCCTATGCTGACGACATTCCTTGGAATCGACCCGTACGTTGCAGTCGGTATCGCGCTTGCATCTGATGTTCTTGCCAGCGCAGTTTCAGCATACACCTATGGGAAAAACAAAAATCTTGACGTAAAGAACGGCATCGTGATGATGGCTGCCGTTCTTGTATTCACAGTTGTTGGCAGCTGGGTTTCAAGTCTGCTTCCTGCTGCGACTATGGGCGGATTTTCGGTTTTCATGACGTTCATACTTGGTATCAAGTTCATTGTAAAACCTGTCATGACCACCAAAGACGACATGAAGGCTGTTTCTCCAAAGAAACGGCTGATTCAGTCGATCGCTGCAGGAGTTGTGATCGGATTTATCTGCGGATTTATCGGCGCCGGCGGCGGTATGATGATGCTTCTTATCCTGACTTCCCTGCTTGGCTATGAACTGAAAACCGCAGTCGGGACCAGCGTTTTCATCATGACTTTCACCGCGCTGACCGGTTCGATCTCGCACTTTGCAATGGGCGGCATGCCGGATATCCTGGTAATGATTCTGTGTATCGTGTTTACCCTAATCTGGGCGAGGATCGCGGCAGTGTTTGCGAACAAGGCTTCTCCCAAAACGCTCAACCGAGCTACTGGTATCGTTCTAGTAGTGCTCGGTGTTGTGGTTATGGGATTTCAGCTCTTTACTAAAATCACCGCATGAATTTACCCGGAACAGTGAACTGCTGTTCCGGGTTGTTTTATTTTAGTGTGAGTTCTGACAATACCGCATAATGAAGCACATCAAATTCTGGTGGGTATTTCTCAAGCATTTTCAAATGCTCGCGCTCCCAGGATCTGATTTCGTCGGTGGTAAGCGAAGCTCCTATTCCGCGGCAGGATCTCATTCTTCCATGCCAGGCTTCCCGGGCGAAATGAACTTTAAGGCGGTATTCCTTGTGGAGTACGCCTTGATTTATT
>ERZ825525.2729-NODE-2729-length-10680-cov-17.193694_pt1 | contig 10680 bp, 10 predicted proteins | sample MGYA00519930_ERZ825525 | MGnify/ENA primary metagenome ERZ825525 (study PRJEB31778, sample SAMEA3449203) | human gut metagenome | biome: human gut; feature: human-associated habitat; material: faeces | place: United Kingdom | collected 2010/2012 ... | reverse complement strand
ATCGAGACATGTGTATCGCATGCTCCGGGAGTTCGTGGATTTTGCCAATGTATTTCACTAACTTTCAAGTTAAAATAAGAAGGGTGAGCTTTACAGCTCACCCTTCTTATATTTTGCAACGATATTCTGAATTCTCTCATTCGGATTCAACAGATCACTGATGGAAGAATCGTGGTTCAAAGTATCGATGATGTAAGCAATGTACTTACTCATATCACAGTTGATGTACCATTCTCTCTGAAGTAATTCCGGAGTCTGGTAGATCAGGTTGGTGGTCAGTACCTTATCGATGATGCCGTTTTCATAAGCCTTGTCGAACTTGTCCAGCCCGTTGGTGAAGAGACCAAAGGTGGAGAAGACGAAGATCTTATTTGCCTTGCGCTCCTTCAGAGCAGCGGCTACTTCCAGCATGCTTTCGCCGGAGGAGATCATATCATCAATGATGATCATATCCTTGCCCTCTACGCTGGTGCCCAGGAACTCATGAGCTACGATGGGGTTACGACCGTTGACGATGCGGGTGTAATCTCTTCTCTTATAGAACATACCCATATCCAGACCTAAAACGTTGGCCACATAAATAGCACGTCCCATACCGCCTTCGTCCGGGCTGATGACCATCATATGGTTGGAATCTAACTGCAGATCCTTCACATTGCGAAGCAGACCCTTGATGAACTGATATGCAGGCTGTACAGTCTCGAAACCGTGCAGAGGAATTGCATTCTGTACACGAGGATCGTGAGCATCGAAAGTGATGATGTTGTCTACACCCATGCTTACCAGCTCCTGCAGTGCCAGCGCACAGTCCAGAGACTCACGGGAAGATCTCTTGTGCTGACGGCTCTCGTACAGGAAAGGCATGATGACCGTGATACGACGGGCCTTACCACCGACTGCTGCGATGATACGCTTCAGATCCTGATAGTGATCATCGGGAGACATATGATTCTCATTACCGCACAGGGAATAAGTCATGGAGTAGTTCAGTACATCTACTAACAGGTAGAGATCGGTACCGCGGACGGATTCTAAGATCTGACCTTTTGCTTCGCCGGAACCGAAACGGGGCACCTTTGCATTCAGCAGATAGGAATCTCTCTGATAACCTGCAAATGCCAGAGATTCTTTATGCTCGCTTTCTCTCTCAGCTCTCCATTTTACAAGATACTGGTCTACCTTTTCTCCTAAGGGCTTACAGCCGGGCAGGGAAATAATGCCCAGAGAGCCGACAGGGATAGTCTCCAGATTTCTTTTTTCTTCACGATTCGCCATTGGGGTAATCCTCACTTTCTGATTCTGTATACTGTTCGGTTACAATAAAATGATTAATTGTCAGATGCATTCTGCATACGCTTTTTGCACATACGGATATCGGGACCGGTGAGCTTACACAGATCGTAATGACTGGTGATGCGGGAAAATACACGGTCGGAATAACGGTCACGTAATTCTTCCAGACTCAAATTTGTAGAGATGATTGTGGAGTTTTTCCGCAAATGCCTCTCATTCAGACAGGAGAACAGCTGGGATGCCACAAAAGTATTGGTCATCTCCGTACCGAGGTCATCAATGATCAGCAGATCACAGTTGTAGATATCCTCGTAGAATCCGGAGAGGGCTTCCTTTGCCCCGGCGTTAAAAGTATAACGCGCAAGGGTATCAAATAACCCGGAAGCACTGAAATAGATCACGGAATGCCCGTTCTGCAGCAATTCACTGGCGATACATCCCGACAAAAAGCTTTTTCCAGTACCTACTGTACCATAAAAGAATAAATTGTGGTAGTCTTGTTTGAAGTTTTGTACAAAATTGTGACAGACATCGACGCATTTTCGGAAATGCGCCAGATCTTCTCCCTGATAGTATTCGTAAGACAGGCTGGAAAAATTCTCGGAAGCGATCATATCCCGGATATGAGACTGCTCATAGAGAATATCCAGTTCCTGCTGATGAAAACAATGACATTTTTTGCGAAGACCATTGTCACCTTCGATATAACCGGTATCCTTACAGTCCGGGCAGGTGTAGACCGGTTCTAAATAATCGGCAGGATAACCGGCCGAGACGAGCAATTCCTTTTTCCGGCGGGAAATATCCTTCAGAGAAAAGCGCAGCCTGGTAAGCGCCTCATCATCACCGTTTAATAAAAGCTTTGCCTGGGCTACGGATAGCTCACCAACAGATTCATCCAGCCTGCCGTATTCCGGAAGCTTTGTATAGACCTCCCGGCGGCGCTGCTCCGCCAGATGACGATTGCGGTCCCTGGTCTGTTCATAGTCTTTCATAATGGAATTGTATTGTGCGTTAGTCAGTGACACGACATGCTCCCCTTTACCTGCAAATATTTCGGTTAATTACTTAAGATCTCTTTTTCCAGAGCGGCAAAGTCATAACTGTTCTGGGCAAATTGCGTGAAACGGTTGGAGGATGCGGCAGCAGGCTTTGTGGCCTTTTTCTTCTGGTAAGTGGCATCCGCCTGCTGGATATCCGTTTTGTGATGGATCCCTGCGTCTTTCCAGCTGCTTAAGATTCCTTCAGCATACTCGAAACGATGCCTGTCCGTAGCAAGGGAACTGCGCTCACAGGCTTCCAATATAATATCGGTGCTGAAGCCGTACTCTCTGGTCCAACGATTGATGAATTCCAGTTCCTTTGCTGTGGGAGAAGTACTGCGTCCTAAGCTGTTCATGATGGAATAGACATTTTTATCGTAACGGGTAGAGAATTTTTGCGCCTGTTTTGGCGTGGTGATACCCTCCTCTGCCCAGTTGACAGCAACTTTTTCTATGTATTTGAAATCTTTCTTTCCACGTTCTACGCAGTACTGCAGCAGATAATCGATCAGATCATCCGAAAAATGCAGCACATCTGTGAAGAACAGAATCGTTTTGATCTCGGAGGGGGTCAGAGGCTTACCAATATATGCTTCTGCGATGAACAAAAGCTGGGAAGTCTCTTCTCTTTCTTTAAATTCCCGCAACTGATCCAGGGAATAGGCGGGCTTGGTATAGACAGGAGTTGCCTCCTGCGGTGTAGTCTGCACACGCTGTGCAGCAGCGCTGATCATGGAGCTTCCTGCAGTATTCTGCGCCTGTACGGAACCGGAAGTTAACAGTACATTGTGCTGGGGGGCAGGGTTGGCCTGGGCGCTCAGATCACGGAGATGGATACCTACCAGAGCCTTATTCTCATCAAAGTCCAGATCCAGAATCTGCTGCTTCTCCCAATATTTCAATGCACGGATCACATCCTTTTCCGTGTGATTGAACTTGTCCGCAATTCCGGACACACTGATGGCCTGATCCGCATTCAGCATGCGCAGCAGATAGAAATAGACCTTCAGTTGTGCGTCGTTGGCATCCTTCATATATTCATCAATAAACAGATTGGACACTACTGTCGAATCTGCATAATTATCCTTATAGAGCGCTATTCGTGCCATAACACACAATACCTTCTTTCACAAATTTCACAAATCATTCCTTTTTCAAAGTAAGACCAAGTATAGCATAAGACCTGTGAAAAAGAAATAGTCAATTTGCCGGAAAACCTTGTAAACACTGGGTTTGCGGACACGCGAAGCAAAATGTGGAAACGGTGGATATTGTGGATACCTACAGACGGTGTATCGGAAAAAGCTTATATATCGGCAAATATGCGTCAAAATTCGACACGGAATTATCCACAAGGGAACAATAAAATATCCACAGGGAAAGAAGGGATAATCCCCAACATTCTCTGTGGATAATGTGGATAACTATTTACCAAGCAGGTTTTCACCGATTTTTACTACATCTCCGGCACCCATAGTTATCAACAGGTCACCGTTTATGCAATTTTCTAATAAGAAGTTTTCAATTTCATCAAAAGAAGGAAAATAGTAGCATTCATGCCCCAGTGCCCGGATCTCTGCCTGCAGGGTCTCAGAACTGATTCCCAGGGTGTCGGTTTCGCGGGCAGCATAGATATCTGCCAGGACGACCTTGTCTGCCAGACTTAAGGCTTTGGCGAAATCTTTCATAAACGCCTTGGTCCTGGTGTAGGTATGGGGCTGGAAGACGCACCAGAGAGTCTTGTGAGGGTAGTTGGCTGCGGCATGCAGAGTGGCTGCGATCTCTGTGGGATGATGCGCGTAGTCATCGATAATGGTAACGCCACCGATGGTTCCCTTATATTCAAATCTACGGTCCGTGCCCGTGAAGTCGTGCAGTGCGGAAACGGTAATTCCACGGTCAATCGACAACAGATCGGCTAACGCAATGGAAGCTACTGCATTGCAGACATTGTGTTCTCCGGGAACCTGCAGGGAAAAACTGCCGGATACCTCGCCATGGCAATGAAGCGTAAAGGAAGGATGCCCCAATTCATCATAAGTAATGTCCGAAGGATAATAGTCTGCAGCAGAACCGTCACTGTTGACAGCTTCTTTATTAAAAGTGATCACACGGCAGTCAAGATCACCTGTGATCTCCTGCAGTTTGTCAATGGCACCGTTGATGATCAGACAGCCATCTGCGGGCAGGAGTTTTGCAAACTTATGGAAAGAATTTCTGATATCGTTAATATCCTTGAAAAAGTCCAGATGATCCTCTTCGATATTTAAGATCATACCGATCCTGGGGAAAAAGCTTAAAAAACTGTTGGTATATTCGCAGGCTTCCGTAACGAACAGGTCGGTACTGCCTACGCGGATATTGCCGCCGATACTTTTTAACATTCCACCGATGGACAGAGTGGGATCTGTGCCGGCATGCAGCAGGATCTCACTGACCATGGATGTCGTGGTAGTCTTGCCATGGGTACCGCTGATAGCGATGGGTGTTTTGTAATTCTGCATGATCTCACCTAAGAGCTGGGCTCTGGTCAGATGCGGGATGCCTTTTTCCATCGTGGCGATATATTCGGGATTATCCTTATGGATCGCACTGGTAAATACGACGCAGTCGATATCATCAGTAATATTCGCGGCACGTTGTCCATAAAATACAGTAATCCCCTTTCTTTCCAGAGTCTCGGTAAGGGGGCTTTTGGAACGGTCGGAGCCGGAGACACGAAAACCGGCATCCGCAAGGATCTCTGCGAGACCACTCATACTGATACCGCCGATACCTACAAAATAAATGGACGAGGGGTGATTAAAGTCTATCTGATACATGTTGACACTTCCTTAATATAATGTAATGGCATTACTTATTAATTAACATTATATACATATAGACGAAAAAAAACAATCCGTAGGCATGATTTTGAAAAAATGTGTAACATTACAATTTTGCGCAAAGTTGCTCTGTACGGAACTGGTAGAAACTTACAAAAAGATAAAAAATGGAACGACAATTATGTAAAAAATGAATATAAAAATTGTAAAAAGGCAAAAAATCCTAGTAATAAATATTCACTTTCAGGTATTGGTGTGATATAATCAGATTATCACATCCGAAGGAAAGAGCAGACGCTTTTTCGAGTCAGATGGATACATCGGATAATAGCCGCAAGCGACTATTTATTACAACAGGTGGAAGGCTAGATAGAGGTGAGGATATGATTAAGAAAGAAATGATAGCTATGCTATTGGCTGGAGGACAGGGAAGCCGTCTTGGTGTTCTGACATCCAAGGTTGCCAAGCCTGCCGTTGCATTTGGAGGTAAGTACCGCATTATCGATTTTCCCCTTTCTAATTGTATTAATTCGGGAGTGGATACGGTAGGCGTACTGACACAGTATCAGCCGCTCAGACTGAATACCCATATCGGGATCGGTATTCCCTGGGATCTGGATCGCAATATTGGAGGTGTGACCGTACTGCCTCCCTATGAGAAGAGTAGCAACAGTGAATGGTATACAGGTACTGCAAATGCGATCTATCAGAACCTGGAATATATGGAGAGCTACAATCCCGAATATGTTCTGATCCTTTCCGGAGATCATATTTATAAGATGGATTATGAAGTTATGTTGGACTTCCATAAGGCCAACAATGCAGAGGTTACCATTGCGGTAATGCCGGTTCCCATTGAGGAGGCAAGCCGTTTCGGTATCATGATCGCAGATGAGAACCATCGTATCACCGAGTTTGAAGAGAAACCGGAACATCCCAGAAGCAATCTTGCAAGTATGGGTATTTACATATTCAACTGGAAGACATTGAAGGAAGCATTGATTGCTATGGCAGATCAGCCGGCACTGGATTTCGGCAAGCATGTCATTCCTTATTGTCATGAAAAGGGAGCTCCGCTGTATGCATACGAGTTCACCGGTTACTGGAAAGACGTAGGTACCTTAAGCTCCTATTGGGAAGCTAATATGGAACTGATCGATATTGTGCCCGAGTTCAACCTGTATGAAGAGTACTGGAAGATCTATACCAAGAGTGAGATCCAGCCCCCCGATTACATCGCTGGGGACAGTGTGGTAGAGAGAAGTATCATCGGCGAAGGTTCCGATATCTATGGAGAGGTATATAATTCCGTCATCGGATGCGGCGTAACGATCGGCAAGGGAACCGTGATCCGCGATTCCATTATCATGAACCAGACACAGATCGGTGAAGGATGCGAGATCAATAAGGCAATTATCGCAGAGAACGTTGTGGTAGGTAATCAGGTAAAATTAGGTGTTGGTGAAGAAACAGAGAACGATACTGCACCTCATATTTACAACCACGGACTTGTAACCATCGGTGAGAAGAGCGTGATTCCTGACGGTATCAGCGTAGGCAAAAACTCAGTGATATCCGGAGTGACAGCTGCTGCAGATTATGAGGATTCCCAGCTCGCAAGCGGCAAAACATTAATTAAGGCAGGTGAATAGCAGTGAGAGCGATTGGAATTATTTTAGCAGGCGGTAACAATCACAGAATGCGGGAACTCTCCCAGAAGAGAGCAATATGCGCTATGCCTATCGCAGGCAGCTACCGCAGTATTGACTTTACACTGAGTAACATGACCAACTCTCATATTCAGAAAGTGGCAGTATTTACCCAGTATAATGCAAGAAGTCTGAACGAACATCTGAACTCCTCCAAATGGTGGGATTTCGGACGCAAACAGGGTGGATTGTATGTATTCACTCCCGCTGTGACAGCAGAGAACAGCAACTGGTACAGAGGAACTGCGGATGCTATTTATCAGAATCTCAGCTTCCTAAAGAACAGCCATGAACCTTATGTGGTCATTGCTTCCGGTGACTGTGTATATAAGCTGGATTATAATAAGGTGCTGGAATATCACATTGAGAAAAAGGCAGATATCACTGTAGTCTGCCGCGATATGGAAGCCGGTACCAATGTAGAGCGTTTCGGTACGATCCGCATGAATGAGGAAAGCCGTATCGAAGAATTTGAGGAAAAGCCTCTGCAGGCCAAGACCAATACCATCTCCTGCGGTATCTATGTGGTACGTCGGCGACTGCTCATTGAGATGATCGAGAAGTGTGCTGAGGAAGACCGCTATGATTTTGTAAGAGATATTCTGATCCGCTACAAGGATCTGAAGAGAATCTACGGATATAAGATCAAGGATTACTGGAGAAATATCGCATCGGTAGACGATTATTACAGTACCAACATGGATTTCCTGAAAGCAGATGTGAGAAATTACTTCTTCAAACAGTATCCGGATGTATATTCCAAGGTAGACGATCTGCCTCCCGCAAAATACAATCCCGGTTCCCAGGTGCGCAACAGCCTGGTATCCAGCGGATGTATCGTGAATGGTGTGGTAGAGAATTCCGTCATTTTCAAAAAGAGCTATATTGGCAATAATTGTGTGATCAAGAATTCCATTATCCTCAATGACGTATATATTGGAGATAACACGCATATTGAGAATTGTATTGTGGAGAGCCGTGATACGATCCGGGCAAATTCGTACTTTGTGGGAGAAGGCGAAGTCAAGATCGTAGTAGAACGTAATGAAAGGTATGTCATTTGAGTGATCCGGATCCGAGATCGTTACAGTGCGTGGCTGCCCGCAGGGCGGAAAAATGCGTAGGGATCACTGCAACAATACCAAGGGGGTTAGCAAATGCAGATTACAGATGTACGTGTTCGTAAGATCACCAAGGAAGGCAAGATGAAAGCGGTTGTATCCATTACACTGGATGACGAATTCGTAGTGCATGATATTAAAGTGATCGAAGGCGAAAAAGGATTATTCATTGCAATGCCCAGCAAGAAGGCAACGGATGGAGAATATCGGGATATTGCACATCCCATCAATTCTTCCACCAGAGAGAATTTACAGAAAGTAATCCTGGAGAGTTACGAGAAAGCATTAGAAGAGCCGGAAGAGGCAATTTAAATCATCAAAAGACATATAAAAACTGCTGTCGTCAGAGAAATCTGCGGCAGCAGTTTTTTATGCGGAAAATTAAAATCTTTGATAAGCACACAATCCATTTTCAAAATGAAGTCTGTCAATTAACTCCAAAGAACCGCCGACTCTTCGGTACAATTCAATGGTTCCGACAGCAGTGCCGCCCTCCCATAGAGGAGCGGGAGAGACTTTTCCATCCGGATTTTCATAGAGCAGGGGCATCATCTGTTCCTTACTGCAGCTTCCTGAGATGCGTATGACGGAAGTACGGTTCTGCGCTTTGAAATGCCAGATAAAACGTTTGTTGGTTTCTTTTACCTTCCATTTGCAACGGGGCAACGTAAGCGGTTTGCCGAAATGATATTCGAAATCTTCTCCGGTATAAGTCAGCTGCATCAGGATTCTTCGCCGCATGGGGAAAAATAAAAACTTCGGACAACAGCCGTCGATGGCGAGAGCGGAATGTTTCAGCTCACGACCACTGCGTTCACTGATCAGATGACCGGAAGCAAACTGCAGCCATGGCTGATTGTAGCTGCGTCCCCAATGCTTGTCTGCATAGCCGTAGGAAGTCTCCGGTGTAATATCATAGGTGACACCGTTTAAATTAACAGTTCCGCGGAAAAAGGTCCGGATTCCCTCACCGTGCCAGAAGCTTTCCAACGCATGAATCACCGTAAAAAACGCATTTGCAATATATCCGGTATGGCAGGCTACCGCCTTGTGCATTTCCAGATCCCATACAAAACTGCCGGCATCGGTCATCAGAGAGCGATGCCGTGCGGTATCCTCGGAGATCTCGATGGCGCCACTGATGCGATTTTCACTTAAGACACATTCCTCAATCTGCATATAAAAAGGATCCTGTGCTACCTGTAGAGAGGTCATGGGATAGTAGGACTGCAATTGCAGCCCACCGTCACCGTTCTTAGGGAAAACGCCTGCTTTGATACAGACATAAGAAGGCTTCATGCCATGACGTTTGTAATAGGGGTGTTGTCCGAGAATCGGCTGTGTGGTTCCGAGAGCCGGATTCAGAATACTATATTCCACAAAAAAAGTGCGGGTCTCCTGCGTCGTGGGACAAACGCCCTGGAAAGAATGCCACCAGCGCATGTAACCACGTTTTGCATCAGAACCGCGCAACATATATGCATTTCGTTTCAGATCAGATAAATTCATTGATGAAAGACTCCCCCGCTTTAGTACCCCTTAAAACAACATTTCGTAGATAACGTCTATATTATAATACTATATATTGTGAATGACAAGGGTGTCGGAAGAATCTTAAGAAAGTTTTAGAGATTTTCTTTGATCCGGATATCCACCGCGGTATAATTGTATTCCTTCTCCGGAGTCTCTCCGGTGGTCAGATAGGCGAACAGCAGGGAAAGCGGTTTGCTGCCCTGAATTTTTGGCTGCTGGCAGATAATAGCGGCAATCGTGCCATTTTCCAACATCTGTCTCGTGGTAGGGACCAGATCGAAAGCAATGATCCGGACGGAACCTTTTCGCTCCAAAGCTTCCACACTGCGGCAGCCGCCATAGACACCGCCGGCAGCAAAAAACAGCGCATTGATCTCGGGGTGTTCTGATAACAGTGCAGTGGTCTTCTCGTAGCTTTCCACTTCATCGTCGTGGATCTCCACCGTGTCTACCACGTGGATCCGGTTGCGGTAAGGGGCTAAGGTTTTAAGAAATCCGGCAATACGCTCCGTATGACAGAGAATCTTGGAGGAACCGGTGACGATACCGGCGCGCACTTCCCCGGAGGTCATGAGATTCATCAGACCGGCAGCAGTCTGCCCGCAGCGGTAAAAGTCGCTGCCGACAAAAGCAAGGCGGCTGGAATTGCGGATATCGGTGTTCGTGGTAATGACGGGAATCTGGCGGCTCTGCAGTTGATCGATTTTGTTCGCGACAGCTATGTCGTTAAAAGGGCTGATCACAAGTCCGTCAATGCCTTCTGTCTCCAACTCGGCGATAGCCTGCAGCTGCTCCTGCGCAGAAAACCCGGTCTTTTTTTTGAGAACAGAGCAGTTGTAGCTGTTTAATTCTTCTTCTTTGGAAAGAACGCTGTTCCATACTTCATCAAAAAACGGATTTCCGGTATCGAACAAAACGACGCCGATCCGGACCATCTTTCGCTGTGCGGCGAGGGCGATCCCGGCGCGGTTTGGCTTGTAGTCCAGTTTTTTTGCAATATCATTGACCAGAGCGGCGGTGGCTGCGTTGACGGAGCCGCGATGATTGAGCACGCGGTCGACCGTGCCGCGGGACACCCCCGCCAGTTCTGCGATTTCCCGAATGGTTGCCATAGTTACCTCTTTTTTTCTGTAATAGTTCCATTGAAGCGTCTCTG
>ERZ825525.2727-NODE-2727-length-10682-cov-3.201186_pt1 | contig 10682 bp, 10 predicted proteins | sample MGYA00519930_ERZ825525 | MGnify/ENA primary metagenome ERZ825525 (study PRJEB31778, sample SAMEA3449203) | human gut metagenome | biome: human gut; feature: human-associated habitat; material: faeces | place: United Kingdom | collected 2010/2012 ... | reverse complement strand
GCTGTTGTTCCAGAACTTGACTGAATTAAACACGTTACCAAGGCCCCAATTAAAATTCCTTTTACAGGACTCGAGGTGTATTTATCAATAATGTCCTTTAATTTATCTCCGGCATAACTTTTTAAACCATCACCCATATAATCGATACCAAATAAGAATAAACCAAGCCCTGCTAGAATTAAAGGCCAGTTGATATCTGCTAATGTCATAAAATCACACTCCTATACATCTCATTTTAAAGGAATGTTAATTTTGTGTAAAGATTATGTTAAGTTTCTTTACAAAACCTTAACAATTCTTTTTGAAACAACTTTCAATCAATGTAATTATATGCTTATAAAAAGGAAAAATAAGGAGTGTAGTAACAATATTGAAGAAGCCATGAATAAAAGCGAGTTGCAGACGAGGTGAAATAGGAATATAAAAGTGAAATGTTAAAAAAAGATGATAAAAAGGAGTCAGGAAAATCATGAAAAAAGTTGTTCCAATTACATTAAATAAAAAATGAAAGAAGGCAGCTTTTTTGGCAGAAGAATTGGTTTTAAGGGCAGAAAGAAAAGCGGTAATGGTTGTACCGATATTATCGCCGAGCAGAATCGGAATTGCGCCAACTAATCCGATCACACTCGCACCATCCGGGCCTGCCTGTGATGCGAAGCTCTGCAATACCGCAATCGTTGCGGAGCTGCTCTGTACAACGAGTGTCATAAGCATACCGACGCCAACACCGAGTACCGGAATATTGCTGACTTTTTCCATCATATTGATAAATACCGGGCTTGTTGCAAGCGGCTTCATGACATCGCCCATCATCTCGATACCAACAAATAACAAACCGAATGCGAAGATTGTCTGTCCGACAAACTTTATCTTCTCTTTCTTCGCAATAAATGCAATCAAAAATCCGATAAATACAATCGGCATAATATAATCACTGATCTTAAATGCCATCAGCTGTGCGGTCATTGTCGTTCCGATATTTGCACCGAATATAACAGAGATACCCTGTTTTAAGGACATCAATCCGGCACTGACAAAACCAATCACCAATACAGTTGTCGCACTGGAGCTTTGCAGAACTGCTGTTACAAGTGCGCCCGCCAACATTCCGCACACAGCATTTCGTGTAAGTACTCCCAACACCTTCTTCATTTTGTCTCCGGCTACCTTCTGAAGCGATTCACTCATCATATTCATTCCGAATATAAAAAGTGCCAAACCTCCCAGCAAACCGAACACAGTCGCCATACTTTCGTTCATGTTAATTCTTCCTTCCTCTTTTGGGCATTTTTAACCGATTTGAAAGCTGTTTTGCAAGCGTTTCCCGTAAGCAAAATTGCTCTCATAGCTTGAATAATATCGAAATCTGGAGTTTGCTTCTATCAACAGAAGGTAAAGAATTGTTAAATCTATGTAAAGCGATATTTCTGCTAAAAGAAAAAGCGCCAAACTGGCGCTTAAATTTCTTTGATCTTATCCCGTAACCGCATCATATTCGTATCCATATCGGCAATCACATCGGAATATCGTTTCAACTCCTGCACGATTTCCCCGGTATCAACCAGATCTTTCTTATAGAGTAGCTGGTAGTCGAGTACCGACCAGGAATCCATGGCAACCGTGCGAAGCTGTAGTTCCACCTTCATCCATTCTGTCTTTTTCGACAGATAAATCGGGACAGACAGAATCATATGTACCCCCTGATAACCGGAAGATTTCGGCGTTTTGATATAATCCTTGATCTTGAGGATCTTGATATCATGCTGGATCTTCAGACAATCCACCAACGCATAGATATCATCCCGGAATATACAGGTCACCCGGACGCCAACGATATCATTCAATTTCTTTTTCGCGTTATCTAAGTTGATTGTATACCCTTTGCGGCGCAACTTCAAAAAGATACTCTCTGCGCTTTTGATACGGTGTGTTAACCGCACAACAACCTCGCGCTGCAGATTCTCCTGCAATTCCAGATTGATCATTGTCAGCTTCGATTCTAAGATCTGGATCGCCCACATACACCGAAGCTGATATTCCTTATCCGATAAGGAATTTGCAAAATCCGTAATAATCTTACGGTCATTTTTTGTAATATGTAATTGTAACTGTTTTTCCTGTTCCATAATATTTATATATGCCTCATTCATTCTTTTTATTCTATCAATGTTTGGTTAAAGATTGTTAAATCTATGCAAAATGCACTTGCATAAAGTGTTTTAAGCCCCTATACTATCTATATGTGAATATTCATCATACACCATGTATTTCCAATACTGTTCAAAAAGATGATTATCAAAAGAAAGGATTTTCTAATATGAAGGGCTATAAATATACTGTTAATAAACGGCGTGCAAACCGGCTTGCCTATCGGTTTCTTGGATTTATGTTTCTACTTGTCGCCACCTTGCAGGCATTTACAATGATCCATGGCTACGCCAAACACCTGGTGTTAACAGCGTTGTTTGTTACATTTGTTGGTGCCTACGGAATCTATCTCGTAGTGATGTCCTTTCGGAAGCAGGCATTTTCAGCAACCTATATCTTTGATGACACCGGCTTTACGATCGAACATAAATATGGAACTACCCATTACGACTTCGATCAGATCAAGCATGTGACGATGGTTATTCCGGACGAAAACATGATTTTTTATATTCTGAATGTTTTCACAGAGAAGGAACGCTATACAATTTCATTTATGATGCAGAAGGAATTATGTGAGAATATCTATGAATTTATGCATGCACGTTTACCAAAGAAAGACACGGAAGATTAGTTCCGTGCCTTTTCTTTTTACCACCTGACGGCGGTGCCCTGCTCATATTGAGCGATGGAGCTGAGGGGAATCGAACCCCTGTCCGAAAGCTCTTCCATTACAGCTTCTCCCATTACAGTTTGTATATTGGATTTCCCATACAAAAACGCCTACAAACAGGCTTTCCTATATGGTAGCTTCATGAATTTTCCGAAACCGCAAAGCTTAAGCCCCGGAGTGTCCCACTAAGTCGATGCCAGGATTCTAAGTTGTGGGGAACCTAGAGCTGACAGCTGCCATAATTAGGCAGCGTACGCGTAATTTTCGTCTGCGTTTATATTTATTTTCCAAGTTTTAGCGTGGTCCTGGTCCACGAATGGCTACCGTAATTTCTAAACCCCCGTCGAAACCAGTACAACCCCTGGTTTGATTGACGAAAATCTATATATCCCACTTTAAAAGTGTATATACCAAGCTATTATTCTGCATCTGTTGCAGATGCATCTTCTGGAGTAGCATCGCTATTGCTTGCTGTTGGGAATACATATCCCGTATAATTAGCTGCCCAATACTGTTGTGCCCAATAATCGTAAACCGATGCATTGATTGTCTTATTTGCCTGGCGTGTCTCATAGTTTTTCTGATATGCATGTCTGCCCAGAGGGAAACCAACCAGAGCACCTAAAATAGCGGCACATACTAAAATCTCCACTACCTGTTTTGCTTTTTGTTTCTTCTGAATCTTCTTTCGATTCTTCTTCTCTTCCTTATAGCGATCTACTTTTGCCTGACTCATACGTTCTCCTACCTTAACTTCTCATATTTATCCCAGATTACGAATCTTGAAGTCTCGTTCAACTTCTCGTTTCATATCCTTTTTCGCGATATCATCCCGCTTATCGTACAGCTTCTTACCACGTGCCAATCCAATCTCGACTTTGACAAGACTGTCCTTAAAATATACTTTTAACGGCACCAAGGTATATCCCTTCATTTTCTGCTGTCCGATCAATTTGTTGATCTCATAGCGATGTAGCAACAGCTTTCTTGTCCGAAGTGGATCTTTATTGAAGATATTTCCCTTCTCATACGGAGATATATTCATGCGATAGACATATACTTCATCGCCATCCAATCCGACAAACGCCTCTTTGATACTGCATTTTCCCATACGGAGAGATTTCACTTCCGTTCCAACTAAAGCAATGCCAGCCTCGTATGTGTCCTCTATGAAGTAATCGTGATATGCTTTTTTGTTATTGGCTATCAGTTTCGTCCCTCGTTGCTTCGCCACTTTTTTCAACTCCTTCTATATTACCATCAATCAGTGAAAAATCAATGGTTTTCTTAATTTTATCACATTTTAACACTTTGATGCGCACTTTGTCACCCAATTGATATTTCTTTTTCGTTTTTTCTCCGACCATCGCATATTCCTGCTCGTTGAAATAATAGAAATCATCATACATATAGGCAACAGAGACTGCACCTTCTACTGTATTATCCAATTCCACAAAGATGTAGTTTGAGGTAACGCCTGAGATTACTCCATCGAATTCTTCCCCGATGTGCTCCGACATATACTCAATCTCTTTTAACTTGATGACATCCCGCTCTGCTTCTTCTGCCCGACGCTCTTTGGCGGAATTATCATTTGCAACGGTCGGCAGAATGTGACGGTAATGTTCAATCCGCTTCTCGGAAAGTTCACCGTGCAGATTCTCCTTGATGATACGATGGATCTGTAGATCCGGGTACCGGCGGATTGGAGATGTAAAATGGCAGTAATACTTGCACGACAGGCCAAAATGTCCGGTGCACTCAGTCGAGTAACGTGCCTGCTTCATCGAACGGAGCATCATCTTGCTGATCAGTGCCTCATATGGCTTGCCCTCGATCTGGTCAAGGATTTTCTGCAATTCCTTCGGATGTGTCTCATCTCTGGATGCCTTGATAAAGAGTCCAAAATTATTGATGAATGCGGCTAAGATATCGATTTTCTCCTCATCCGGATGCTCATGGACACGATATTCAAACGGCAGTTCCTGCCAGAAATAGTCTTCTGCGATTGTCTCATTGGCAGCCAGCATGAAATCCTCGATGATCTTCGTTGCAGGATTCCGGTCATATGGCTTGATTTCCACTGGCTTGTGGTTTTCATCCACAATAATCTTTGTCTCAGCAACATCAAAATCAATCGAACCACGTTTCCGGCGGTTCTTCCGAAGAATTGTGGAAAGCTCCAGCATCAGATCAAACATTGGCACGAGAGGTTCATACCGTTTCAATACTTCCTCGTCACTCCGCTCTAAGATCTTCTCAACATTTGTATAAGTCATACGTTCATCGACATGCAGGATACCCTCACAGATCGTATGATCCAACAGCTTGCCTTTTTTGTCAAACTTCATCACACAGCTAAGTGTGAGACGGTCTGTACCGGCATTCAAAGAACAGATACCATTTGATAATTTGTGTGGCAGCATCGGGATGACACTATCCACAAGATAGCAGCTTGTTCCACGCTTCAATGCTTCCTTATCAAGTGGGGATTTCTCCTTTACATAATGCGATACATCCGCAATATGTACACCCAATGTATAGACACCATCTTCAAAAGATAACGTAATCGCATCATCCAAGTCTTTTGCGTCTTCACCATCAATTGTTACGGTTGGAAGTGCCCGGAAATCCGTACGTCCGACAAAATCCGCTTCGTCCACTTCATCTGGAATATCTTTCAGGGAATCCATGACCTTGTCCGGATATTCCACTGGTATATCATATGCCCGTACAACCGAAAGTATGTCCGTGCCTGGATCATTCACATGTCCTAAGATCTCAATAATCTCGCCTTCCGGAGATTTATGATCCGCACCATAGTTGGTAATCCTGCATACAACCTTGTGTCCAGTCATTGCCCCCATAGAATCCTTCTTTGCAACAAAGATATCATCAGCTACCTTCTGGTTATCTGGAATCACAAAGCCAAAGTTCTGCTGTTTGTCATATGTTCCAACAATTGTTGTAAGTCCACGCTTTAAAATCTGAGTAACCTTTGCCTCGGTGCTTTTTCCCTGTTTCGTATAAGAATCCGGTGCAATCATGACACGATCCCCGTGAAAGGCTCCCATTGAAAACTTGGCTGGAATAAAGAAATCGTCCTTATATCCTTCTACACGGACAAATCCATATCCCTTTTTGTTGCCGATATAATCACCGACTAAGAATTTATCATCCAGTTTCTTATATTTACCCTTCGGGGTAACAGTAATCTTTCCTTCTTCTACCAGTTCGTTTAATGCTTCTTCCACACGTTTTTTATCGGCATCCTTAACCTGAAGCAGGAAACGGATGTCTTTGAGACGCATCGGCTTGTACTGTTCATCACAAATAAAATCATATAACTTCTGTTTTACGCGTTCTCTTTTTTCTCCCATAACGTAACACCTCCCAAAAAAATAAGCTGCTTTTTATCAAAGCAGCTTGTAAAATCTAAATGAATTTTGATGACAGGACCAAAGCCAGTGCAAAATACAGAACACCAAGAACGACTGTAACCTTCTTCAATACAGACTCTTTGGATTTTCCTTTGTTCTTGCTCCAATAGGTATCTGCGCCACCGCCGCTGATTGCGCCGGACAAACCGCCTTTACCTTCCTGCATCATAACGATAACTGCCAAGATAACAGATATTACCAAAAATATTATAATTAACGCTGTCTTCACGAGAATTCCTCCTTATTATTTTAACTCATACTTGAACATATTACCATAAGAATTTCGTAAATACAATATATAATTTAAGAAAAATCTGCTAAATTTGGCATTTGTATGGCAATATTTTATTTTGCAGTAGGAAAATCTCCATAAATGGCTAATTTCCCAAGCTCTTCTTCTATCCGAAGAAGCTGGTTGTACTTTGACGTACGGTCAGAACGACACGGGGCACCCGTCTTGATCTGTCCAGCATTCACCGCAACTGCCAGATCCGCAATGAAAGAATCCTCTGTCTCGCCCGAGCGATGAGAAATCACCGTCTTATAACCGGATTTCTTAGCAAGCTCAATGGCATCCATCGCCTCTGTCAAAGTTCCAATCTGATTATACTTGATAAGAATCGCATTTGCAATACCGTCCTCGATTCCCTGCTTTAAGCGCCCAACATTTGTGACAAACAGATCATCGCCGACAAGCTGTACCTTCTCGCCAAGCCGGAATGTAAGCACCTTCCAGCCCTTCATATCATTTTCATCGAGTCCATCTTCGATGGAGTAAATCGGATATTTCCCTATCAAATCCTCGTAATACTGCACCATTTCCTCAGAATTACGATAGATCTCCCTGCCTGCCATCCGGCTTTCTCCAGGGAAATAATATAGCCCGCTTGTCTCATCATACAACTCACTTGCTGCTGCATCAATGGCGATCTTCACATCTTCATATGGTTTATAGCCTGCTTCCTTGATCGCAAGCACCAGATAGTCGAGTACTTCTGCTGAGGTTGCGAGGTTTGGCGCAAATCCACCTTCGTCTCCTACACCGTTTGAAAGTCCATTTTCATGCAGCACGCGCTTCAAGGTGTGGTAGATCTCTGCACTCATTTCCAGGCAATGCTTGAACGAATCTGCCCCAACCGGAGCAATCATGAATTCCTGCAGATCCACAGTATTATCTGCATGACAGCCACCATTTAATATGTTCATCATCGGAAGCGGCATTTTCTTCGCGTTGATTCCACCGATATAACGATATAATGGCATACGCAGGGAATTCGCTGCTGCACGGGCAACAGCCAGTGACACTCCTAAAATTGCATTGGCTCCAAATCGCGATTTGTTCTCGGTTCCATCTGCTTCCGTCAGGTATTTGTCGATCAACGCCTGATTGAACACATCAACGCCAACGAGCCGGTCACTGATGCGTGTATTGACATTCGTCACTGCCTTCTCCACGCCTTTTCCCATATATCTCCGCTCATCATCGCGCAGCTCATGTGCCTCGTATTCTCCGGTCGAAGCGCCGGAAGGCACCGATGCGATCGCCGCCGCACCATTTTCTGTTACGACCTCTACTTCTACCGTTGGATTTCCACGGGAATCCAGTATCTCTCTTGCATGTATATATTTTATCCGATCCATCAAAATCAGCCTCCAAAAATTTTTACATCTAAGCTAATTATTTCCGAATCGGAGCTTTTTATACATAAGTTACATATAAAAAACGTCCTGCAGTGGTTTTATCACAGGACGTTTCGATTATTTCAAAATTAAATTCAGATGTTATTCTGCAGTTGTCTCTGTTTCTGTCACAATCGTATGTGCCTCCATGTTCTTCGGAAGTACAAGATTCAGAATGATTGCGACGATAAATACAACAGCGACACAGTTTTCGGCAAATACCGTCTGGACAATACGAGGGAAAATTGCGAAAATCTCCGGCACCTGTGTAAATCCAAGACCGATACTTAAGGAAAGTGCTGTAATCGTAATGTTTCTCTGTGTATGGCCACATCTGCCAAGCATCTGGATACCGCTTACGACAATCGTACCGAACATCATGATCGTACAGCCGCCAAGTACTGCATCCGGCAATGTTGCAAGCACAGCGCCGAAGATCGGGAAGATTCCCGCTAAGATCATAATAACCGCACCGGTTGCAATCGTAAAACGGTTTACGACTTTCGTCATGGCAACCAAGCCGACATTCTGGCTAAATGAAGTGATCGGCAGACAGCCAAATACCGACGATAATGCGCTGACAAAACCGTCACAGGCAATCGAACCGGATGTCTCTTTCGTCGTTGCATCTCTGCCAAGTCCGGCGCTCTCACTCGCACTTAATCCGCAAGCTGCCGCTACAATGATGATTGGAGCGATATTTGCAACAAACATCGCCAGAATATGCTGTAATCCAAACGGAATTGCCTTGGCAACCGGCACTCTTCCCTCTAATCTGTAAATATTTTCAATCGAAGCTTCTGCCTTACTCATCTTATGCATTCTCCCTGAATTTAATTTCACCCGTTGTATAATCCATGCTATCCACAATTGCAAGGGATTCCAGATGGAATCCGAGATTGCGGATTACCTGTCCACCCGGCTGGAAGCCCTTCTCGATGGCAATTCCGATACCGGATACTTCAGCGCCTGCGGATTTCACGATTGAGATAAGTCCCTGCAGGGCACAGCCGTTCGCAAGGAAATCATCGATGATCAGGACTTTATCCTCAGGGTTTAAGAATTTCTTCGATACGATAACCTGATTCTTGCACTTGTGTGTGAAAGATTCTACCTCTGCCACATACACATCACCTTCGATGTTGATGCTCTTCGACTTCTTCGCGAAGATAACCGGTACATCAAAATGTCTTGCGACGATACAGGCAATGCCGATGCCGGATGCCTCAATTGTCAGAATCTTATTGATCTTCTCATCTGCAAACCGGCGCTTGAACTCCTCGCCAATCTGATCGAACAGGCGGACATCCATCTGGTGATTCAGAAAGCTGTCGACCTTCAGTACATTTCCTTCTTTTACTATGCCATCTTTTAAGATGCGTTCCTCTAGAAAATTCAATCTTCTTTCCTCCTGATATTAGAATAAGAAAAACCTTTTTCAGTGGATAGTTGTAAAATATACTTTTTTTATACGAGTTGTGGTTGCTTACTCAATTCTTAGCAGACCATTGGAGCATGTCGGCACTTAATGAGATGCATCGGTAATTTATTACCGACTGCATCGAATTTAGTACCGCTACATGCGGAAGTGAGCGAGAGCACGTCTGCAAAGAATTGAGTAAGCAACCACAACTCTATATACAAAATCTATAATTTACAATAGTGGTCTACCGAAAAAGGTCTCATTATTGATGATTGGATTGATAAAATCATCCGTAAAAGCTGTAATTATTCCCTGAAATGCACCACCAATAATAACTGCGATGGCGAGTTCCATCACATTGCCCTTAAAGCAAACTCTTTAAACTATTTTAAGAATTTCTTCGTTGGTATCATTCCTTTCCTATCTTACGATCAATGACTTCCCTGTCATCTCTTCCGGCTGTGGAAGTCCCATGATCTCAAGTAATGTTGGAGCGATATCAGCTAAGCATCCACCCTCACGAAGCTTTACGCTGTCGTCGTAATTTACAAGAATAAATGGAACCGGGTTGGTTGTATGTGCCGTATGAGGTGCCTTTGTCTTGTAATCAATCATCTGCTCTGCATTTCCGTGGTCTGCACAGATAAAGAGCACGCCATCTACTTCCTTGATTGCCTCTACAGCAGTTCCTACACACTGGTCAACTGTCTCAACAGCCTTTACAGCAGCAGGGATCACACCAGTATGTCCTACCATGTCCGGGTTTGCAAAATTGATGATAATCACATCATACTTACCGGAACGGATGGCTGCATTCAGCTTCTCAGATACTTCCGGTGCACTCATCTCTGGCTGCAGATCGTAAGTTGCAACAGCTGGAGACTTTACAAGTACTCTGTCCTCATCCTTGTTTGGCTCTTCAACACCACCGTTGAAGAAGAATGTAACGTGAGCATATTTTTCAGTTTCGGCAGCTCTTAATTGAGTTTTACCTAATTTTGATAAATATTCACCTAATGTGTTACTTAATGATTGTGGTCCAAATGCTATTTTAACATTTGGTAAAGTAACATCATATTCGGTTAAGCAAACAAAGAATGTTTTTATTTCTGCTCTTTCAAATCCAGTAAATTCAGTGTCAACTATTGCTCTAGATATCTCTCTAGCTCTGTCTGGTCTGAAATTGAAGAAGATTACTGAATCTCCATCAGATATTTTTCCTACTGGTTGATTGTCTTTAACGATTACAGTTGGTACTATAAACTCGTCTGTTGCACCTTTTTTATAAGATTCTTCGATAGCTTCAGATGCAGAAGTAGAA
>ERZ825525.2726-NODE-2726-length-10690-cov-6.614292_pt1 | contig 10690 bp, 10 predicted proteins | sample MGYA00519930_ERZ825525 | MGnify/ENA primary metagenome ERZ825525 (study PRJEB31778, sample SAMEA3449203) | human gut metagenome | biome: human gut; feature: human-associated habitat; material: faeces | place: United Kingdom | collected 2010/2012 ... | reverse complement strand
AGGTTTTTCCAACGTTGGATTATCCAATGTTGGATTTTCCAATGTAGGTAAATCCAATATAGGCGGCTGTCCGCCGCTGGTAGCTGCTTCCGGCTCTCGCGGCTGCGGCTGCTCGTATATGACGTAATCTGCGCCCCGCAAGCGTCCCTTTTCGTCGCGCTCCCGGCTGCGCACGATATATCCGGCTTTTTCGAGTTCCTTTACCGCTTCGCGGATTGCGTCGATCTTCTCCCGGTTGATATGGGATAAGCCCGCAAGGGTATAATCCCAATCTTCGGGCAGCGAAAGCATTTGCGACAACAAGCCCTTTGCCTTTAAGGACAATTCCTTGTTTCGCAAGTGGTGGTTGCTCATAACGGTATATCCCGTATTTCGCTCCACTCTGAAAACTGCCATATTTCCTCACTTCCTCTCTTGGTATGCGTGGACAATTAGAAAGCCGTTTTCGGCTGTTTTGGTATTGCAATATGCCCTTTGCCGTTTTCGCGTCTGCAAAGCCGCATGGCACAAGGGCTTTTGCCCGTCTATTTGTCCATGCTGGCGTGCGTTTTCCGCGTCCTTTTGCCGGGGCAATAGGGACACTCTTTGAAAACGCAAAACTCATATTTCCACCCGGGGCGGTAGAAACGGCAAGTGCCGCAATCTTCATCATCTCCGGCACAACCGGATTGATAGCGGTCAAATCCCGGCTTCTGCTGCATGAGCAATTCAAACGCCCGCTGCTTGCCCTTTGTGAAATACATTCCGGCTGCACCTCCTTTCCTGCGGGCATAAAAAAACGGCGTTACTTTCTCCCCCAAAGGGGTTAAGGTAACGCCGTTTGTGTGCGTATTCAGTTTTTAACACATTCCCTGTCTATCCGCTGTCCGCAAAACCATTGATTTTATTAGCTTTTTGCCGCTATCGCTATCACACCTCATTATTTGTAAGTCCGGGATTTTTGTAATTGGGCCAGGTGTTAAGCTGCGTCAGGCACTTCGCGGTAAAGCTCGGTGACGGAGCCGTCTTTGAATTCGACGCGGATAATGTCTACTTTCCAGGGCAGGCTTTTGAAATCGGATTTAACCAGAGTGTCCGTGTGCGGATCAAGCAGGTCAAGTTCTACATAGCGGTAGCTGTTAACCGTTTGCCCGTCCGGGAAATTATCGCCGTTATAAACGGTGAAACTGGTAAGTTCCGGCCCGTTTTGGCTTTGGTAAATGGTTACACGGTAGGTAAAGTTGGCGATGTCTTTGCCGCTGATGTTTTTCATTTGCGTATAGACGTCAAGCCAATGCCTTTCGTCAACCATAAAGCCGTACTGGTTATTAATGGTCATCCTGCCGGAAACACATTCTACCATATTGGCAAGCTCTTTGGCGATGGGCGCGTTGAGTTCTGCCAGTTTAGCTTTTTCGGCAGCGTCAACTTCTAAAACAAAGTCGTAAAAATTATTAATTTCCAAAAGTTTCCAGGTGCCGTCCTCAAGTTCGTTCATAGTAAGGTTCAGCGTAAAATCTTTGTCCAGTTTTTTGCTGTGCAGTGTGGCTTGTACGGCGGCTGTCCTGCCGTTTTGGCTGATAACCGAAACATCGCCGATATCAAGCCCGGCCGGCGCCGTTGCCTGTTTTATGTTTTTGGCCATAACTGACTGCTGCGCTTTGGAGTTAAATACGGCGTCGGTATCCTGCCCCGCGATGGCGTCCAGAGTTGCCGTTTTTAAAAGATTGACTACCTGCGGCTTAATTGCTTTAGCATAACCCATAATGAAATTGCTTTCGGGCGATTGCGGCATATTGCTGAGTTTGGCTTCCGCATTTAAAAAATCATCATAGGCTTTGCTGTACAGCCTGTCCATATCCACATGCTGCTGAAAGCTGACAGCGTCGTGGCCGGTAATGGCGTCGCCAATCAGCGACAGGGAGTAAGCCGGTGTTTTAACCCAGTAAAAAAAGTAAAAGGCGGCGGCAATAATAACGGCTGCTGCGGCAGCCATGCCTAAGAATTTATATTTTCCGTTCATCACAACACTTCCTTTAATTGGTTTATACTTATTATAAACCACATTGGGCGGCAGATAAATGTTTTTTTGCGCTGCTGCCACAGAAAATACAATATTTTTTAACAGATAGTTTGGTTGACAGTTTGCCCTGTGATAAGATAAAATAAACCTAATTATTATTGATATTTAAGAAAGAGGTTTACAATGGACGATAACAAAGAATTTGAGCTTGAACATGAACATATCGACGAAGAAGAAATAGTGGTTATCACCGACGAGGACGGCAACGAAATGTATTTCCGTGAGGAAATGGTTATCCCCGTTGGTGAAAAGAGCTTTGCGGTTCTTTCCGCTTTGGACGCTGACGACTGCGGCTGCGAAGATGAAGAATGCCATTGCCATGATGAAGAAGACGATGATGATGACAATGTAATCATTGCCCGCATTGACTTTGACGAAGACGGCAACGAAATTTATCTTGGGCCTACCGACGAGGAGTTTGAAGAAGTTAAAGAGGCTTACGAAAAACTCGTTGCCGAATGGGACGAAGAATAATAAACTGCCTGCCGGACCTCTGGTCCGGCATTTTTAAAGTACGAATGTTTAGGGGCGGCGTAGCATGAGAAAAATATTACCGTTTTTTATGAGCACTTTGCTGGTAATATTTGTAGCATCTTACTGGGTTTTAAATTATACGGGCAACAATGCCGATTTAGCCGACGGCAAAACCTACGTTATTACGGTAGAAAACGGCATGACGGCGGCAGACATTGCCAATATGCTGCACAGGCAGAAACTTATTAAACGCCCTGAAAGCTTCAGGCTGGAAGCGCGTTTTATGGGGCTGGAAGGTAAATTGCAGGCCGGAAGCTACGAAATTGAAGCAGGAAAATCAAACGGAGAAATTATTGATATTCTGGCACGCGGACAGGTTAAAACCGTAAGCTTTACCGTGCCTGAAGGCTACACGGTAGAAAAAACAGCAGCCAAGCTGGCGGCAGAAGGGCTTGGCGATGCGGAAAAATTTAAAGAAGCCGCACGCAACTACACTCCGTATAAATATATGGAAACCAATAATGCCGATGTAAAATATAAGGCAGAAGGCTTTATTTTCCCTTCAACCTACCAGTTTAACGACAGCATGACGGAAAAAGACATGCTTGCCATGATGGTTAAGGAGTTTAACACGCAGATTAACCACGAAAAAATCGGCGAAGCGGCAGAAAAAACCAAAATGTCCATTCATGATATAGTAACCATTGCTTCAATGGTGGAGCTGGAAGCCGTTTTTAAAGAAGAACAGCCGCGCATTGCCGGTGTTTTTCTGCGCCGCTTGCAAATTTACATGCCCATTCAGTCGGATACAACCATTCAATATATACTGGGCGGAGAACAGAAGGCCGAAATCACTATTGCCGATACGCGCATTGAAAATCCGTATAACACATATGTTAACTCCGGCCTGCCGCCGGGACCGGTTGGCAGCCCCGGCATGGACGCCATTAAAGCCGTGCTGAACCCGGAAAATACGGATTATTTATACTTTGTGGCCGAAAAAGACGGGCACCACCGTTTTACGCGCACTTACGAAGAACATTTACAGGCAATAGAAGATATTCACGGCCCGCAGTAAGGAAGGAACATGACAAGACAAATTGTTAAGCCGGAGCTTTTGGCACCGGCAGGAAATATGGAAAAGTGCAAAATGGCGCTGCGCTACGGTGCGGATGCCGTTTACCTGGGCGGCAAAATGTTTGGCCTGCGCGCTTTTGCCAATAATTTTGAAATTGACGAAATTAAAGAAGCGGCAGACTTTGCCCATTCTTTAGGCAAAAAAGTTTATGTAACCGTAAACATTTTTGCGCATAACAGCGATATTGAAAAACTGCCGGAATACTTGCAAGAACTGCAAAAAGCAGGCGCGGACGCGCTTTTGATAAGCGACCTTGGCGTATGGCAGACGGCGCGGCGCGTTGTGCCCGGCATGCCGCTGCACGTAAGCACGCAGGCTAACACCACCAACTGGGCAAGCGTACAGGCGTGGCATGATTTGGGCGCGGAACGCGTAGTGCTGGCGCGCGAACTTTCGCTGGAAGAAATCGCACAAATCGGCGCTAAAACCACTGTGGAACTGGAAGCCTTTGTACACGGCGCAATGTGCATATCCTACAGCGGCCGCTGCCTTTTAAGCAGCTACCTTACGGGGCGCGACGGCAACCGCGGCGCATGTGCGCAGGCCTGCAGATGGGAATACACCCTGCACGAAAAGAACCGTCCCGGCGAAAGCTACGATATTGAAGAAGACGCGCACGGCACCTATGTAATGAACAGCAAGGATTTATGCCTTATTGCGCGCATACCGCAGCTTGTTAAAGCAGGTATTTGCAGTTTGAAAATAGAAGGCCGCATGAAAAGCGTGCATTATGTGGCAACCGTGGCCAGCGTGTACCGCAAGGCGATTGACGCTTACATGAAAGACCCGGAAGGCTACAAAGTGCTGCCTGAGTGGATTGAAGAACTGAACAAAGTATCGCACCGCCCTTATACCGAAGGCTTTGCCTTTGGCACGCCCGGCGCGGATGCGCAGGTTTATACCACCAGCAGCTACGAACAGACGCACGATTTTGTAGGCATTGTTTTAAGCTACGATAAAGCAAATAAAAAAGCGCTGATTGAGCAGCGCAACAACGTAAAAAACGGCGAAAAGCTGGAACTTTTAATGACGGACGGCACCTTAATGCCGCTGGAACTTAAAAATATGCAGGACGAAGAAGGCACGCCCATCGAATGTGCGCCGCACGCACGCCAGCACTTTTGGATTGACTGCGCTGCGGAGCTTCTGCCGGATTCGCTGCTGCGGAGGAAAATTATATGAGCGACGACCGAAGTATTATCTATCTGCGCGTGGCGCCGGAACGCATTGCCGACGTAAACTGGATTATGGAAGGCTACGAACACCTGGCGCTTGTTACAACCGAAGACCCGCGTGAAGGCGTGGTTAAACTTTTAGGCACGCCCGATACCTACAACGACGTAATGGAAATAATTGAAAACATGCCCTTTACGGTAGAAATTCTGGAAGGCGAGCCGGTTTTATAGTGACAGCAGGCAGTATTTATGATAAAATATAATGGTATTATTGTTTAGGAAAGACTGGTGGAGTGGAAATGATGCAGCGTTTGGGCAGGTTTTTAAGCCTGATGGCCAAAAACGGGCTTGACTGCGTTATTGTGAAGGATATACCGACAATCCGCTATCTGTCAGGCTTCCGCGGCGACAGCAGCCTGCTTTATGTTGACGCCAAAAGCACGGTTTTAATAACCGACGGGCGCTACACCACGCAGGCAGAAGGCGAAGTGCAGCATTACTGCCGTGTATTTACCTACACCGGCGATATCTGGCAGGCAGCGGCGGATTTTGCCAAGGCGCATACCAAAATAGGTTTTGACGGCGCAGCTTACAGCTATAACGATTACCAGAGCCTTAAAGAGGCAGTAAGCGGCAAAGAGCTTTTAAACATTGATTTAAAGTATCTGCGCATGGTTAAAGACGAACGCGAACTGAACCTGATGTGGAAAGCCTTTAAAATTGCTGACCAGGCGTTTTTAAAACTGCTGCCGGAAATTAAACCCGGCATGACGGAAAAAGCGCTGGCTGCAAGGCTTGAATACTACATGAGCAGTATGGGCAGCGAAAAACCTTCGTTTGATACGATTATCGCCTCCGGCGCGCGCAGCGCTCTGCCGCACGGCATGGCAAGCGATAAACAGATTGAAATAGGCGATTTTATTACCTTCGACTTTGGCGCTGTGTACGACGGTTACCATTCCGATATGACAAGAACGGTTGTGCTCGGCATGGCCAATTCGTGGCACAAGGAAATTTATACCATAGTTGAAGAAGCCCAGTGGCGCGGTTTAAAAAGCGCAAAGCCCGGCATGACGGGCGCGGAGCTTGACGCGATTGTAAGAGAATACATTACCTCGCGCGGCTACGGCGAAAACTACGTACACGGGCTGGGGCACGGCGTGGGCCTTGAAATTCACGAAATGCCCAATATCAACAAACGCGGTACTGATGTTGTGCTGGAGCCCGGCATGACATTCAGCATAGAACCAGGTATTTACATTCCCGGCAAGGGCGGTGTACGTATCGAAGACACGGTTGTATTGACGGATGACGGCGCTAAAGTGCTGTGCGGCGTTAAAAAGCAACTGATGGAAATTGTTTAATTTTAAATAAACAGGAGGAGCATTTATGATTTCAACCAACGAATTTAAAACCAACGTAACTGTTACCATCGATGGCGACGCATGGCAGGTTGTAGAATTCCAGCATGTAAAACCGGGCAAAGGCGCAGCTTTTGTACGTGCTAAAATGCGCAACATGTGCACCGGTGCCGTTGTAGAACGCACCTTCAACGCAGGCGAACGTCTGCCGAAAGCACATATCGACCGCCGCGCAATGCAGTATCTGTATGAATCCGACGGCAACTATGTATTCATGGACAACGAAACCTACGAACAGTCCGAACTTACCAAAGAACAGCTTGGCAATGCCATCAACTTCCTTAAAGAAAACATGGATGCCAAAATCATGATTTACAACGGCCGCGTTATCGGCGTTGACCTGCCGAACACCGTTGAACTGACTGTTGTTAAAACCGACCCGGGCATCCGCGGCGATACGGCTACCGGCGGCAGCAAACCCGCAACCATGGACACCGGCTATGTTGTTAAAGTACCTCTGTTCATTAACGAAGGCGACGTACTTAACATTGATACCCGTACCGGCGAATATATTTCCCGCGCATAACTTAACTGAGCGCCGATTTAGCTGAGTCGCCAATTAGTGCCGAGTGACAGCGAAGCTATGCAAATTTTGCGATTGAATAATGAGCAAAATTTACGTACCACTATATATAAAATTTATAATTACGCAAAAGAGCTGAACTTTATGTTCGGCTCTTTTTTTGTACATACAGGAAACCACTATTTATATTCAGCTTGCCAAAACGTCGCTCCTAATTGCGTGCGCAAACACGGCTGCGCAGCGGTTTGCGCATGGAGGATACAACAGTGATTTAGCCGTCGCGATTTTGCTCTGCGCTTCATCTAAACAGTGGTTTCCTGTTCATAAAGCAAATAAACACAGCAAACTGTAAAATTGCTTATAAGTTATAGTAATAAATTGCCGCTTATGCTATGATTAAATTATAGAAGGTTCGTTAAGCCGTAATTAAACGGGTGGTGGCGTGTTATGGAAAAAATTAAAAGCATACTGCGTTTTTTACCGGTGTTTATATTTATTGTTGCTGTAATTGCACTTTTTAACAGCTACGGAGATATGCAGAAGGTGCGCCCGGCTGATGAGTATAAGGATATGGGCGTTTACACGTTTTACCCGCAAAGGGTAATTCCGCTGCAAAAAGAAACCAATTTTAGCGGCAAAATGAAAAGAAGAAACCCCACAACTATTGTTTATGCCGTAGATTACTGGACGGAAGAAAACAGGAAAAATAAACTGGCGGCAGCAGCCGAAAAGATGCCGGAGCCTGAAAACTGGCGTGAAAAAATTGAACAGGGCAAAAAGTTAAGAGATAAGCTGCGTTTTGTGAACGAGTATAATTATATCCTTGAAAAAGGCGGCATTGAAAGCAGCGCCCAGCAAATTGTGGATGAAGGAAAACCAGTTGAACGCCGCGTGCTTTATATACCGGAAGAAAAATCATATATTACTGTTGAAAAAGATATGACAGCAGAAGATTATGTAGACGAACAGATTGGTTTCAACAAAAAAGTTGCTATGGCGGCACTTACCTATATTGTGGCATTTGCCGCATACTATGCCGTAAAATATTTTGCTAAGTCAAAATGATGCCATTAAAACGTTTTATAACTGCCGTTAAAACATAATTTTTATAAAAAACAACCGGAAGCATTATACTGTGCCGCCGGTTGTTTTTGCTTATAGGTTTGTTTTATAAAGTTAGAAAGTGTACGTTGCCTGTACATTAAAGCTGCCGCCCTGGCGTTCGCCTGCGTAGCCGCGCATATTAAGGTCAAAGCTCCACGGGCTGGTGGGCGTGGGCTGGTAGTTAAAGCCAATTTCTGCCATTACGCTGCTGCCCTGCAAGCTCTGTGTGGGCGCTTTAAGCCCCTGTGTTGTCATATCAGCATCGCCATTAAACTCGTACTCATAAGCCAAGCCATAGTAAGTGCTGAACTTGTTTTCCTTATTGCTGGTAATGCGTGCGCCTATGCGCAGGCGGTCGCTGTTAATGCTGTCAAACTCAAACTCGTCACCCGCAACCTTAAAGCTGTCACCTTCGGTATAGGTGTGGAAGAACTTACCATATACATCAAGGTCGCTGCTTTCGCTGAGGCTGATAATTTTACCAATACCAATGTGCGCGCCGTAGTAAGCGCTTTCACTTTCGTAACCGTAAAAATTGCCTGCACCGTCGCGCAAAGCGTTATCCATATCGCTCTTTAACATACCTGCGCGGAGGCTGCCTTCCGTATAAACACCGTTTTTATTGGTGTAGCGTGCCGCAATGCCGCCGCCGTTATAAACAAGGCTGCCGTCACCGCGGAAGAACTCGTTGTTAAACTCATTGTAAGTTCTGTAATTGCCGCTGCCGTTTTCGTAGAACACGCCCCAGCTGAATTCACTGCCGTTATCAAATTTATCGGCATTGCCAACGCCTGCAATAACGCTCCAGCCGTTAATTTTAATGTCGCTGTTCACATCGTATTTGCTGCGGTTGCCGTGTACGGCGGCAAAAGTTTTAACGCCGTAGTTATCGTCGCGGCTGATGATGTCCAGGCTATCGCTGATTAAATCCGTGCCCTGATTTACAAACGCTGCCGCAACGGCGCGGTTTTCGGCAACGAGGTCGATTTGGTCATTGAGTTTAAAGGTATTGACTTTAAATTCGACGGAACCATCGTCTTTAACAGTTGCCGTGCCAGTACCTTGTGCTGTAACACCAGCAAAAAAGCTGTTACTTACTTTTACATTGTCTTTGTTAATACCAAGGTCAACATTATTACTACTTTCTATAAGCGTCATGGTATCACCAACAGCAATTTTGCTGCCGCCTGCAATGCTGTTAAGGTTAATTTCGGTATTAGCAAGGTCGTTATCTGCTCCTTCTGTAATTGTAAGTACAGTTCCGCCATTTTGCCAATTAATATTATCAAAGTTAATATCGTTAAAGTTTTTTACTGATTTTGTGAGGCCGCTCCAACCGTCAAGGGTAAGGGTGTTACCGGTAATTACATCGATATTATCAATATCGCTTCGCCCACCGTATATCCTGGCATTTTCTATATTAGATTTGCCAATTATTTTAACGGTATTGTCTGTTGCGGATTTTCCTTTTGGTACATAACCGCCGATAGCAGAAGAAACATAATCATCTACAACGCTGTTATCTATTATAACTATGTTATTATCTGCACTGCCGTAAAGAGAATATCCGCCGTAAACGTTTTCAACTGTACTTTCGCTTATGGTAACAGTATTCCCGTTGGTAGTTTCACCTTTTTTTGAATCTGAATAACCACCAACAACATAACCAGCATAGCTGCCGTTATTTAGTGTAACTTTATTACTATTGGCATTTATACCCCATCCGCCATAAACTATTGAGATTTTGCTGTTATTAGTAATTACCTGGTTATTATTGGCGTCTCCGTTATCTAAATTGTTGCCATATACAGAAAGTGGTAAGTTTAATTCTATTGGTTGTTTATCAATAATTATTTTATTGTCAGTTATGGTTATTGGATCACCGTCACCGTTTAAGGTGTAATCTTCATATGTAATGGCTGAAGCAACAGGGTTATAAAAAACATACAGACTTGTTATTCCTAAAACAGATAATAAAATTTTATAACTTAAACTTTTGCGCATAATAAAACCTCCTCCCATTTTTTGTTACGGGAGGAGAGTTACGGAGAGAAATTACAGGTACGTAATTTCCCCCCCCGTGCGAACACTTTTGTTTTTCTTAATTATACCATTGACGGAGATGTTTGTATATAAAACAGATTGATTTGTGTAAAGTTTGAGGGTAATTTAAGTGAATGTTTTATTATTTTATTTGGTTGCGTTTTTGAATTTACTTTTAATTTTTTTAATTTAGTTTTTTGCTCATGTTCATTCTTTGTAACCAAAGAACAAACCAAGAAAGTTTTGCGGCTGCGGATTTTTTAACGCAATATTTTAGTATAAAAACGGTAAAAATTGCGGAACTCGCTTCGCTCAAACAACCTTATTTTTACCGTTTTTCTTATCAAATATTGCTAAAATCCAATGCCGCATTTTGCCGTAACTCGTACTTTTTAATTGCTTAATTTAGTGTATTGAATTTTCTTTTTTTATTAAACGCTGCAAGTGCCTTTTTATTTAAAGTTTTCACCTGTTTTTTGAAAGTCGCGTTTCGCCCAAATTCGTACTTTGATTATTTCTTTAAAAAAACAGCAATGTTGCCGCAGGTTTTTATTACTTTAATATAGTAAGTTACATATATTTTTTATAATAAGCAATCGTAATGTATGATATAAAGATAAAGTTTACTAAATTAAGCAGTAAAAAAGTACGGGTTAAATGTAATCGCGACATTAAAAATTTAGCGGTATTTACAGAAAGAAAATAAAATTTTCCCGGTGTTTGAGCGAAGCGAGTTCCGTGGAAAATTTT
>ERZ825525.2721-NODE-2721-length-10703-cov-3.969196_pt1 | contig 10703 bp, 10 predicted proteins | sample MGYA00519930_ERZ825525 | MGnify/ENA primary metagenome ERZ825525 (study PRJEB31778, sample SAMEA3449203) | human gut metagenome | biome: human gut; feature: human-associated habitat; material: faeces | place: United Kingdom | collected 2010/2012 ... | reverse complement strand
GTTTCCCTTTTGGAAAGACAAAAGAGAAACGGGGGCTGTATCCCTGCTGGACCAGCCCCTGCGGGAGCAGACACCCCGAGGCCGCCATCCGGCGTCCCCTGCGTATCCGCCCAGCCGTCATGGCTGAGTTTTGCAGATGGAAACTGACGCCAACGGTTTCATAGAACAGGCGTGCAACACGGACCCATATGGGTCCCATTTTTTTACCTTTCCTCCATAGAATAAAGCAAAATCGGTCCGAAACAGGTCCTGTTGCGGAGGCGTCTATGGAGGAGCAGAAGATCAAGCAGGACATCCGGATTGGAGCCAATATTCGGCGGATCCGAAAAAATCGAGGCATCAAGCCCATGGCACTGGTCCGCCTGCTCCAGCTGGAGGGCGTGAACGACATGGACGCCGCCCGCGCCCTGCGGGGACAGGTGTTCTACTTCGACCGCAATGACGCCACCCTGCCGGAGGGCCGGTGGTATGTGGCCGACCTCATCGGCTGCGAGGTGAGGGACGCCGACACCGGCAAGGTGTACGGCGTCGTCACCAGCGTGGACCATCCCGGCGCACAGGACATCTACACGGTCAAAGCCTCCGGCGGAAAAGAATATATGTTCCCCGGCGTGGACGCTTTCCTGAAAGAGCGCAACCCGCCCGAGGGCTATATCCTCGTCACCCCCATCCCGGGCCTGCTGGATGACGACTGTGACAGTGAGCGGGAGGGGGAGTGAGCGATGGGAATGCGCGTGGACATCGTGACCCTTTTCCCCGAAATGTGCCAGCAGGTGCTGGACGCCAGCATCATCGGCCGCGCGGCCAAGCGCGGCTATATCGAGACCCACTGCCATCAGATCCGGGACTACACCCTCAACAAGCAGAAGCAGACCGACGATTACCCCTACGGCGGCGGCTGCGGTATGGTGCTCTACGCCCAGCCCATCGCCGACTGCCTGCGGGCCGTCCAGAAGGAAGTGGCGGAACAGGGGCGTCCTGCCCCGCATATCGTGTTCTTGACGGCGGGTGGTCAGCGCTACACCGAGGAGCACGCCCGCAGACTGGCCGAGTACGACAACCTCACGCTGGTCTGCGGCCATTATGAGGGCATCGATGAGCGGGTCATCGATGCTTTTGCGGACGAAGAGATCTCCATCGGCGACTATATCCTCACCGGCGGAGAGCTGGCCAGCCTCGTGGTGGCCGACAGCGTGCTCCGCCTCAAGCCCGGCGTTCTGGCCGAGCAGAAGGGCTATGAGGAGGAGAGCTACTGGGACGGCCTGCTGGAATATCCCCAGTATACCCGCCCCGAGGTCTGGGAGGGCCGTGCCGTGCCCGACGTCCTGTTGGGCGGCGACCACCAGAAGATCGACGCATGGCGGGGCGAAAAGAGCCGGGAGCGCACCCGTCTGCGCCGCCCGGAGCTGTATGAACAGTGGTGTGAGACCCACCCCATCGCCGAGCTGCCCAAGTGGAAACGGGGCGAAAACGTCCGCCTCGTCCGGACGGAGGAACAGTATCAGGCGGCGGCGAAGCTCTTTTGTGAGGGACGCCGCACCATCTGCGCCGGGAACTGGACGGCAGAGTATTGTGCGGGTCTGCGGGAGGAAGCCTTCCTCGCCCAGCTCAAGGCAGAGAAAAAAGAGGGCTGGGCCTGCTATCTCCATACCACGAAGGATGTGCCGGACGGTATGGTGAGCGTAGACCACAAGACGGGCCGCATCGAGCATCTGTTCGTCGCGGCAGACGCCCGGGGAAAGGGCATCGGCCAGAAGATGTTGGACTTTGCCCGCAAAAAGCTGGAAGAGCATGAGCATCCGACCCTGACCGTGCTGGATCAGAACACCCGCGCCATCGCCCTTTACCGCCGGATGGGCTGGAAGCTGACCGGGGAGGCGGCACGGATTTTTGACCCCGCAGAGGACGGCTTCGTGCAGCGGCGCTGTGAGCTGCTCGTGATGCGCTGGGAGGGCTGAAAGGCCTGTCGGACGCAGTCAGAGGAGCAGGAAGAATGTCATAGTACGGCCTGTGGTCGAAAAAATGTTGAAAACTTTTGTATTGCCTCGCCAACACTGGGGGAATAATTTTGTTGTCTTTGTATAAAAGGTGAAAAATGCCCCCCTCATCCTTGGGAAAACCGCCAAAAATGCGTCCGGGGTCTGTACAACGGTTTCGCTTTGCGCTAAAATAATCACAACGCAACAGGCGCGAAACATAATTACATTCCTTAGAACGATAATAGATAGGAGCGTTTTACTATGTACGTCAAAGAAGTTACCGTTGAAAATCAGGTTGGTCTGCACGCTCGTCCGGCTACCTTCTTTATCCAGAAGGCTAACGAGTTCAAGTCTTCCATCTGGGTCGAGAAGGAAGAGCGCCGCGTGAACGCTAAGAGCCTTCTGGGCGTCCTGTCTCTGGGCATCGTGGGCGGCACCACCATCCGCATCATCGCCGATGGCGCCGACGAGCAGGCTGCTGTCGATGGCCTCATCAAGCTGGTCGAGTCCGGCTTTGCAGAGTAATCCAGTTCCATTCGTGTATGAGCGGCGGGGGTCATCCTTGCCGCTTTTTTGGTATTTTGCGTCAGAACAAAGGGAGGCATTTCCATGAAAAGACTGAGTGAAGAGACCCTGCGCAAGTATGTTGATTTCTGCGATTCCGGTCGTCCTTGGTATTTTGCGCTGGGTGTTTTTGTGACCCTGCTCATCGTGCAGACGGCGCTGTGGTTTGCGGCCGATGAGGACGAGAAGCCCAGCCAGTGGGCCACTCTACCCGCATGGTTCGGCATCTTCCAGTCCATCGGATGCATCCGCAAGGCCCGCGAGAACCGGAAGCAGAGCGCAGAATGACCAAGGCGGAGCTATACCAAAAGGCGTGTATGCTGCCGCTTTTGCCCGGAGTATATATCATCCGGGACAAAAGCGACACCATCATCTATATCGGCAAGGCCAAGCGCCTGCGCATCCGGGTGAGCCAGTATTTCCGGGAGGGCGTGCCCCACGACAACAAGGTCAGTCAGATGATCGCCCACGCCTACGCCTTTGATGTCATCGTCTGCCAGAGCGAGTTTGAGGCGCTGGTGCTGGAAGCCAGTCAGATCAAGGCCCACACCCCCAAGTACAACATCCTGCTCAAGGACGATAAGGGCTACAGCTATATCAAGGTGACGAAGGACGAGTGGCCCCGCCTCTCGTTCACCCTCCAGAAGGAGGACGACGGCGCGGAGTATATCGGCCCCTACACCTCGAGCTTTGCGGCCCGGCAGATGGCCGAGACGGCGATGGACGCTTTTCTGCTGCCCCGGTGCAACCGGCGGTTCCCGCAGGAGATCGGCCGGGGACGCCCCTGTCTGAACGCCCACATCGGAAAATGCATGGCTGTGTGCAGCGGAAAGATCAGCTGCGAGAACTACAACGAGGCCGTCAAAAGCGCCGTCCACCTCATCCGTTACGGCAAGAAGGACATCCTGAAGCTTCTCAGCGAGCGGATGCAGGAGGCCTCCGACCGGCTGGAATTTGAGACAGCGGCCCTCATCCGAGACCAGATCGCCGCCATCACCAAGGTGACGGCGGGGCAGAAGGTCGTGGTGGACCCCGACGTGGAGATGGACGTGGTGGCGCTGGCGGGCACGCCCGGCAGCGTCTGTGCAGCCGTTCTCCGGTTCCGGGAGGGACGGCTGACGGACAAGAGGGAGTTCCTTTTCCACGATACCGCCGACATCCCGGCGGTGCGGGAGGAGTTCCTGCCCCGGTACTACCTTGACGACGAGCAGATCCCGAAGGTCATCGCTGTGGACGAGCTGCCGCCGGACGCCGACGCCCTGCAGCAGGCCCTCAGCGAAAAGCGGGGCAGCGAGGTGCAGCTTTACGTCCCCCAGCGGGGCGATAAGGCGCATCTGGTCGAGATGGCCCACACCAACGCCGTCGAGCGTCTGGCCCGGGAGAGCGGCCGCTATGCCCGGGAGGAAAAGCTTCTGGACGAGATGGCACAGGTGCTGGGCCTGCCGAAGCCTCCCCGCACCATCGAGAGCTACGACATTTCCAACTGGGGCGATGGCACCAGCGTCTGCGGCATGGTCACATTCCGGGACGGCAAGCCCTATAAGGCGGGCTACCGGAAGTTCCGGATGAAGACGGTGGCCGGTACGGACGACTACGCCTCGCTGGCCGAGACCGTCTCCCGCCGTGCGGCTGAATACGAAAAATACTCCGGAATGGCCGCGAATGGCGAACCCAGCAGCAACTATTTCGGCCAGAAGCCGGACCTGCTTCTGATGGACGGCGGCAGGGGGCAGGTGAGCGCCGCCAAAGCCGCTCTTGCCGGGACCGCGCTGGCGGATGTGCCGCTCTATGGCATGGTGAAGGACGACCACCACCGCACCCGCGCCATCGTGGACAGCGAGGGCCGGGAGATCGCCATCAACATGAACCGGGGGACGTTTACCTTCATCACGGCCATTCAGGACGAGACGCACCGCTTTGCCAATGCGTACCGCAGGCAGCAGATGAACAAAAAGAGTTATTCGTCCACCCTTACCGAGGTGCCGGGCGTCGGCCCCAAGACGGCCAAGGCCCTGATGGCCCAGTTCAAGAGCGTGGGAGCCGTAAAAGAGGCGACCCCCGACCAGCTGGAGAACACCCCCGGCGTAGGGCGGCAGATGGCCCAGACCATTTACGAATATTTCCACCCGCAGGGGTGAAGCAAGTGGAAAAGTCCGGCGCAGACCAGTCTGTGACCGGGCTTTTTGCAGGGAAGGAGTTTTTATGTACCAGTTCCAATACGACATCCGCCCGGGCCGCTACCGGCACTTCAAGGGCAACGAGTATCAGGTCCTCGGGATGGCCCGCCACAGCGAGACCGAGGAGGAGATGGTGGTCTACCGTCCCCTGTACGGTGAGGGCGGGCTTTGGGTGCGCCCGGCGGCTATGTGGGCCGAGGTGGTGGAGCGGGATGGCAGACGTCAGCCGCGCTTTGCCTATATCGGCGAGTGAGGGCTTGCACTGTCTGCCGAAACGCGATACAATGGGTTTTGCAGGGCAAACAGACCTGCGAGACGGGATCCATAAAACTTTGGCATAGAAAAAGAAAAACTTCGGAGGATAAAAGCTATGGCTTGTACTACCATCCTTGTGGGCAAAAAAGCCTCGTATGACGGCTCGACCATGATCGCCCGGAACGACGATTCCGGCTCCGGCCACTTCACTGCGAAAAAGTTCGTCGTCGTCCAGCCGGAGGAGCATCCGGCTGTCTATCAGTCGGTCCTCTCCCATGTGGAGATCCCCCTGCCGGGCAATGCCCTGCGGATGACCGCAATGCCCAACGCCGTGGAGGGCAAGGGCATCTGGGCCGCTTCGGGCGTCAACGCCGCCAACGTGGGCATGACGGCCACCGAGACCATCACCTCCAACCCCCGGGTGCTGGGCGCGGACCCGCTGGTGGTCTACCAGCCCGCGCAGGACGGTCAGCAGGAAGTGCCCGGCGGCATCGGCGAGGAGGACATCGTCTACCTCGTCTTGCCCTACATCCACTCTGCCCGGGAGGGCGTGCTTCGTCTGGGCAGACTGCTGGAGGAGTACGGCACCTATGAGATGAACGGCATCGCCTTTCAGGACGTGGACGAGATCTGGTGGCTCGAGACCATCGGCGGCCACCACTGGATGGCCCGCCGGGTGCCGGACGACGCCTATGTGGTCATGCCGAACCAGCTGGGCATCGACGCCTTCGACCTCGAGGACGCTTTCGGCGCACAGGAAAACTATCTCTGCTCGTCCGACCTGCGGGAGTTCATCCGGGACAACCACCTCGACCTTTCGCTGGACGGCTGCCTGAACCCCCGGGACGCTTTCGGCAGCCACGACGACGCCGACCATGTCTACAACACTCCCCGGGCATGGTTCATGCTTCGCCACCTCAACCCGAATACATGGGTCTGGGACGGCCCTGCCGCCGACTACGGTCCCCGGTCGGACGACCTGCCCTGGTGCATGGTGCCGGAGCGGAAGCTGACCCCGGAGGACGTGAAGTATGTGCTGTCCTCCCACTATCAGGGCACTCCCTTCGACCCCTACGCCAGCTATGGCGACAAGAGCATGAAGGGCGCTTACCGCTCCATCGGCATCAACCGCAACGACTTCATGGCCCTCATCCAGATGCGGCCTGACCTGCCCGAGGACATCCGTGCAGTGGAGTGGATCGCCTACGCCTCCAACGCCTTCAACACCATGGTGCCCTTCTACGCCAACGTGGAGCGTACCCCGGCCTACCTCGCCTGCACCACCGGCGAGGTCTCCACCGACAGCTTCTACTGGGTGAGCCGGATGATCGCCGCCATGGCCGACGCCTCCTATGCCAAGAGCCTCATCCATGTGGAGCGGTACGAGGAGGGCGTCCTTTCCGCCAGCCGTGCCCTGCTGAACCAGTACGACAGAAAGATCTCTGCCGCCGAGGAGGGCCAGCGTGCCGCCCTGCGGGAGGAGGCCAACACCGCCATCGCCGCCGAGCTGAAGAAGCGTGCCGCCGATACGCTGGACAAGGTCCTCTTTGAGCTGAGCAGCGGCATGAAGAACGCCTACGCCCGTTCGGACGCTTGAGAAGCCGTCAAAATCGGTCAGACAGAGTCATAAAATCGCCATCCGCCCCGGGACAGAACGCTCCGGGGCGGATTTTTTGTGCTCTTTTGCAGGTTGTATCCTACTGTTTGTGCAGAGTGACTGATTTTGGGAGATATATTTTGGTAGACGAATTGACGGAAAGTGATTGATTTTGACGGAGGATTTGCTATAATACAGACAGAAACAGTCAAAACAATTCAAACACAACCAGAATCGTGCAACAGGAGGGATAAAGATGTTGGCAGAAGAGAGGCTGGCCCGCATCATGAAGCTTCTGAGCCAGCAGCGCACCGCGACGGTGCAGGAGCTTTGCGAGGCGCTGGATGCCAGCGAATCCACCATCCGCCGCGACCTGAACGAGCTGGACCGGATGGGCAAGGTGAACAAGGTGCACGGCGGCGCGACGCTGCCCGACAGCCAGTTCCTCGCCGACGAGCCGACGATGGCCGCGAAGGAAGCGCTGGCCGTCGCCCAGAAAAAGTGCATCGCCAAGGCGGCTGCGGCCCTCATCACCGCAGAGGACTTCGTCTTTCTGGATGCAGGCAGCACCACGCTGGCCCTCGTCCGGGAGCTGAACGGCCCGGCGCTGGATGCCCGGTACGTCACCAACGGCGTGGCCCACGCCCGGACGCTGGCCCAGAAGGGCTGCAAGGTCTTTCTGCTGGGCGGGCTGCTGCGGCCCGAGACAGAGGCCATCATCGGCGCTGCGGCCCTTTACAGCCTGCAGCAGTACAACTTCACGAAGGCTTTTCTGGGGGCCAACGGTGTGGCGCTGGACGCCGGATTCACCACCCCCGACCCCGAAGAGGCGGCGGTCAAGGCCACGGCGGTGCGGCGGGCCAGAGAAGCGTGGTTCCTTGTGGATGACTCCAAGTTCGCCCGCGTCTACCCGGCGGTCATCGCCGAGCTGTCCGGCGGCGCGATCCTGACGAACCATTGTCCGAATCCGAAATACAGACAATTCACTCTGATAAAGGAGGCAGCAGAATGATCTACACAGTAACATTCAACCCGGCCATCGACTATGTCGTGCGGCTGGATAGGCCGCTGGAGGTGGGCGAGGTGAACCGCGCCAAGGGCGAGGACTGCGTGCTGGGCGGCAAGGGCATCAATGTGTCCGGCGTGCTGGCCGAGCTGGGATGCCGGAGCACGGCGCTGGGCTTTGTGGCCGGTGAGACGGGGGCATGGCTCGAGCGGGGCTTGGCCGCGCAGGGCATCACCACCGACTTCATCCATCTCGCGCAGGGCATGACGCGCATCAACGTCAAGATCAAGGCCGGGCAGGAGACCGAGCTGAACGGTGCAGGCCCCGACATCCCCGAGAGCGCGATGGAGCAGCTGGAAGCCCAGCTCGACCAGCTGGCAGAGGGAGACATCCTCATTCTGGCGGGCAGCATCCCGTCCAGCCTGCCCCAGACCACCTACGAGCGTCTGCTGGCCCGTCTGGAAGGCCACGGCGTCCACACGGTGGTGGACGCCACCCGCGACCTGCTGGTGAACGTATTGCAGTATCACCCCTTCCTCATCAAGCCCAACAACCACGAGCTGGGCGAGATCGTGGGGCGCACCCTCACCACCGACGCCGACATCACCGCTGCTGCCCGCACCTTACAGGAAAAGGGCGCACGGAACGTGCTGGTGAGCATGGCCGGGGATGGCGCGCTCCTGCTGGACGAGAAGGGCGAAGTCCACCGCATCGGCACCCCCAAGGGCAGGGTGGTCAACAGCGTGGGTGCAGGCGACAGCATGGTGGCCGGCTTTGTGGCGGGCTACCTGCGCAGCGGCAGCTATCGGGAGGCTCTCCGGCTGGGCACTGCCTGCGGCAGCGCCACCGCATTCAGCCTCGGGCTGGCAAAGAAGGAAATGATTGACGCCCTGTTGGCGACGATTTAAGAGATAGAAGGAGGAGAACACTATGCGAATCACGGAATTGTTTACGGCACAGTCCATCGCACTGGACGAGGCCCAGCAGGACCGCAGCCAGATCATCGACCGTCTGGTGGAACTGCAGGCGACCCATGGCAATATCAAGGACAAGGAGGCCTACAAAAAGGGCCTCTACGCCCGCGAAGACGAAGGCTCGACCTATGTGGATAACGGCATCACCGTCCCCCACGCCAAGTGCGACTGCGTCACCCGGCCCAGCCTCGCGGCCCTCCGCCTGAGCACCCCGGTGCAGTACAACGCCGAGGACGACGGCAAGACCGACCTGCTGTTCGCCATCGCAGCGCCCCAGAATGGCAGCCTCCACGTCGATATGCTGGCCCGCATGATGCAGATGCTCATGAATGAGGACTTCGTGGAGAAGCTGCGCACCGCCAAGACCCCGGCGGACTTCCTCGCCGCCATCGACGCGCAGGAGGAAGAGCAGTTCGGCGATGAGAGCTTCACCGATCAGGAGGTCAATGTGGGCTACCGGGTGCTGGCTGTCACCGCCTGCGTCAACGGCATCGCCCACACCTACATGGCCGCTGAGGCCCTGAACAAGGCTGGTGCAAAGATGGGCGTGCCCATCAAGGTGGAGACCAACGGCTCCGACGGCGCAAAGAACATCCTGACCAAGGACGAGATCGCCAACTGCGACGGCATCATCGTGGCGGCGGAAAAGAAGATCGAGACGGCCCGCTTCGACGGCAAGCCCGTCCTCTTCACCCGGGTGGATGACGGCATCCACAAGCCCGAGGAGCTGCTGAAAAAGGTGGCTCACGGCGAAGTTCCTGTTTACCACGCCAAGGGCGGTGCTTCCGCTGCCGAGGAGGAGACCTCCGGCGACAGCTTTGGCCGCAAGGTGTACAAAGACCTGATGAACGGCGTGTCTCACATGCTGCCCTTTGTGGTGGGCGGCGGCATTATGATCGCGCTGGCCTTCCTGCTGGACGATTACACCATCGATCCCTCCAACTTCGGCATGAACACCCCCATCGCCGCCTTCTTCAAGACGGTGGGCAGCGCCGCCTTTGGCTACATGCTTCCCATTCTGGCAGGCTTCATCGCCATGTCCATCGCCGACCGTCCCGGCCTGGCCGTTGGCTTTGCGGGCGGCGTGCTGGCCATGAACGGCACCAACTTTGCAGGCCTTGCCAATGGTGAGACCACCGGCATCTCCGGCGGCTTCCTGGCCGCTCTGCTGGCCGGTTTCGTAGCCGGTTATGTGGTCGAGTTTCTGAAGAAGATCACCGAAAAGCTCCCCGCCAGCCTGAACGGCATCCGCCCCATGCTGATCTACCCGCTGGGCGGCATCCTCATCATCGGTGCCGTGATGTGCGGCATCAACCCGGTCATGGGCATGATCAACACCGCCATGACCAACTGGCTGAACGCACTGGGCGGCAGCTCCAAGGTGCTGCTGGGTGCCATCGTGGCCGGTATGATGAGCATCGACATGGGCGGCCCCTTCAACAAGGCAGCGTATGTGTTCGGCACCGCAGCCCTTGCTTCCGGCAACTATGAGGTCATGGCCGCTGTCATGGTGGGCGGCATGGTGCCTCCCATCGCCATCGCCCTCTCCACCACCTTCTGCCCCAAGAAGTGGACGGCCGATGAGCGCCGCAACGGCATCGTGAACTACGTCATGGGCCTCTGCTTCGTCACGGAGGGTGCGATCCCCTACGCCGCTGCCGACCCCCTGCGCGTCCTGCCCAGCTGCGTCATCGGTGCAGCCCTCTCCGGTGCCCTGTCCATGACCTTCGGCTGCGCCCTCCGCGCTCCTCATGGCGGCATCTTCGTCTTCCCGGTGGTGGACCATGCGGTGATGTACTGTGTGGCTCTGGCCATCGGCAGCGTCGTGGGCGCGGTCATCCTGAGCCTGCTCAAGAAAAACCGCACCGAGGAGTAACGAAAAGCCATCCTCTTCTTTTTCAGGTATCAATCGCCAAAGGCCCCCACCCGGCAGCACCGGGTGGGGGCCTTTGGTATGGGAGATGCAGTTGATACGGCTCTCCCCTTGGGAGAGCTGGCGCGCAGCGCCTGAGAGGGCAAGGGCGCTGACAAAGGGCACAAAGGCGACGATGGTATCGCTCTTGCAAAGAGTCTGCCCATCGCTATGCAGCGGCTTTTTCATACCGGGCCTGCCCTCTCCGTCTGCTTCGCAGCCACCTCTCCCAAAGGGAG
>ERZ825525.2718-NODE-2718-length-10713-cov-16.963877_pt1 | contig 10713 bp, 7 predicted proteins | sample MGYA00519930_ERZ825525 | MGnify/ENA primary metagenome ERZ825525 (study PRJEB31778, sample SAMEA3449203) | human gut metagenome | biome: human gut; feature: human-associated habitat; material: faeces | place: United Kingdom | collected 2010/2012 ... | reverse complement strand
CTCCATTTCTCCGTTTGGAGAAACTTCGATGCACTCAACAGGCTAAAGCCCATAATAAAAAAATCCGGGAGATGAACCATCCCGGATTTTTAAAGCTTTGTATTGTCTGTATTGCCTGCAAGTAATCTCGCTGACTTTATGCTATGATCATTTCATATACGATTTTTCCGTGCTTCGCACTCTCAAATTACCACTTCCAGTCGGCGGCCTCCATCTGAGTGGCTTTCATATGCCGGTAAATGCCGTCTTTTGCTTCCAGTTCGGCGGGCGTTCCCTGCTCTGCCACCACGCCGTCCTTCAGTACGACGATCTTGTCTGCATCCGCTACAGTACGCATGCGGTGTGCAATGATCATAACAGTCTTATTGCGGATCAGCTTGGAGAGAGCTTCCTGAATCAGTGTCTCGTTATCTACATCCAGAGAAGCGGTTGCCTCATCCATGAGGATGATGGGAGCATCCTTTAAAAAGGCTCTGGCAATGGAAATTCGCTGTCGCTCACCGCCGGACAGTTCCGAACCGTTCTCACCGATCATGGTCTGCCAGCCGTTCGGAAGCTTCTCCGCGAACTCATCGCAATGCGCCAGCTTTGCGGCTGCCAGCACTTCTTCGTCCGTAGCATCCTGCTTGCCGATACGGATGTTTTCCATCACCGTATTATTAAACAGCGTCACATCCTGGAACACGATGGCGTACAGAGACATCAGTGTCTCCGGATCGATGGTGGAGATGTCCATGCCGCCCACGGTGATCTTACCTTTATGGATATCCCAGAAGCGGGAAGCCAGTTTGGACACGGTGGTCTTACCGCCGCCGGAAGGGCCGATCAGTGCTGTCACTTCGCCCTGTTTCGCCGTGAAAGTGACATCGCGAAGTACGGTATCCTGACTGTCATAGGAGAATCCCACATGAGAAAATACAATGTCATACCCCTTAGGATCCATGGTGTCGGCACCGGTCTGGATCTCATGGGACAAGATCTCATCGAGACGGTCACACTGCACACCGGTACTGATAATAGCTGCCAGATTCTGCAGTGCCACCTGCAGGGGATCATACATCCGGGATACCAATAGGAGGAATACGAAGAAGGTCAGGATATCGATCTCCCCCTGTACCAATAATACACTGCCAATCAGTGCCACGGTCGCGATACCAAGTTTTAAGATCATCTGGGCACCGCCTACGAAGACTGCCGTACCAAGCTCCGTCACCAGTGCATGTTTTTCCACGGCACGGATCTTGCCATCTAAGCCTTCCATGTACTCAGCCTGGGCATTGTTGGCCCGGAGGTCACGTACGGTCTCCAGGCATTCCTGAATGCCGTCCGCACAGTCCATTTTTAATTTCATCTGCTTCTTACTTAAGCTCTTCTGTACCCTGCCGGAACATCCCACAATGAGGAAAGACACAGGCAGTACCCACAGTGCTGCGATTGCCATTCTCCAGTTCATGAAAAAGGTACCCACAGCGATCAGTGTGGTGGAGATACAGGAACCAACCAGTTCCGGAATGAAATGGGAGGATGCAGTCTCCATGGTGGCACAGTCCGCCATAATGGTGCTGGTCAGATCGGACAGATCCTTTTTCCCGAAGAAGGATAACGGGATCTTACGCAGCTGCTCTGCCAGGGCGATTCTGCGCACGCCACTCTCCACATAGGTTGCCAGGAACGTGGCACGATACTGCACCAGTGTCGTCAGGGCGATCAGAAGAAGACAGAGTACACAGCCCACAATGTAGAACACACCTCTGCCTGCCATGGTGCCCTGTAAATAATCTCTTACCAGAAAATACAGCATCCATACCGGAAACATCAGCACCAGATCGGAACATGTTACGGATACAAATGCCTTTATCATATCCTTCGCACCTTTTTGGGAAAGTGCGTATTTATGCTGCAATTTAGCCTGTAAACTCTTCATACTATGCACCTACCTTCCAGCTGACGAATTGGTTGTACTCTTCCCACATATGGGCATACAGTCCGTTTTGTTCCAGCAATGTCTTATGGGTACCCTTCTCTGTGATCTCACCGTCTTTCAGGACACAGATACTGTCAGCATCCACGATGGAGGACAATCTGTGTGCGATCATGATCACAGTCTTGCCTGCGGAAAGCTTCGTAAACGCCTGCTGTACCTTCGCCTCATTATCCGGATCGGCAAAAGCGGTAGCTTCATCCAGGATCAGGATCGGTGCATTTTTTAACATCGCCCTCGCAATGGACAGGCGCTGTGCCTCACCTCCGGATACATAAGTACCCTGACTTCCGATGACGGTATCCACACCATCCGGCAGTTTTGCAATGATATCCTCACACTGGGCATTTTTCAGAGCCTCCATGACTTCTTCTCTGGTGGCATCCTTTTTGCCCATGCGGACATTATCGTAAATGGACATCTTAAGCAATTTGCTGTCCTGAAATACGAAGGACACCATATTCATCAACTGTGCGGAAGGAATATCCTTCACATCCACGCCGCCGATGCATACCTTACCTTCTGTGGTATCATAGAAACGGGCAATAAGGCTTGCCAGCGTGGTCTTACCGCCGCCGGAGGGACCGACAAATGCCACATGCTCTCCTTCTTTGATATCGAGATTGATCTGATGCAGGGCATCTCTTCCCACATTTTCATAACGGAAGGATACATTTTGCAACGCAATGGAATGATCCTTGATGTTCTGCTCTTTGTCGGCTTCCGGCAAATGCTTGCGGCTTAAGATACCATCGGTTCTTTTCAGGGCATCCTCCACGATCATCCGGTTCTCTCCGCCGTACATGATCTTGCCTAATGTAACGGTCAGTACCGGAGTAATGATGATGTAAAACAGAAGGTTGATCAGCAACGCAGGATCCCCGCTTGCTCCGCCAAGCCAGTAAGCAGCACCGATCAGAACGGCGAAGATCGCATTGATCAGTGTGGTAAAGCCTACCATGGGCCACATCAGTTCTTTGGTATAGGCGATGGTCCATTTTTCATATTTTTTAATAGATGTCTGGAACCGCTTGAAAGAAAATACTGACTGTCCAAAGGTCTTCACTACCGGAATACCACGGACATATTCCACAGCTTCGCTGGACATCTCCTCCAGGGCATTCTGGTACTCTTCCATCTTATCCTTCATGCGCTGTCCGGTCATGGCACCCATGATGAGAAATGCAAATACCACCGGCACCAGACTCAACAATCCCAGTTTCCAGTCAAATATCACCAAAAGTAATAACAGTCCCACGGGCGTTGCTATGGCGCCTGCCTTATCAGGCATCTGGTGTGCCAGATAGGTCTCAGTGGCTGCGGTGGACTCATTGACGATCTTGCGGATCTTACCACTGCCCTCACTGTCCATGAATCCCATGGGCAGCGTCAGGATATGACGCATCAGCGTACTCCGCATATTCGCCTGTACGTGAAAGGCGGCAATGTGGGAGCACAGCAGTGCGCAGATATAAATGAGCATGGAAAGCAGTGCAAATCCTACGGCACTCCATCCTAACCCCGACAGATTCTGCGCCTTACTGTAATCCGGTGCTGCCAGCACCACTTCCTGCATGATCCGCCATATGTAATAAAACGGCAATAATGCGATCAGGGCACTGGCCGCAGACAGGATCCATGATGCCATGGTCAGATACTTGTAGCTGCCCGCATAGGTAAACAGCTTCTGCATAGTACTTTCTTTTTTCATATGATCTTTTCCCTCTTTCCCTTTATGCTTTTTGTCATAACACTGCTTGTTTTGAATTAGTTGTAACTAACCGCATCGGTTTTTATAAGACTGCCTCTGCTTTCAGAAGCAGTCTTTTCATTTCAGGTTTTCCGGGTATTCCGAAGTCTTAGTCTTCCCCTTACCCCAGCTTTATGATGGCACCCCAGCCACCATAATGATATTTCTCCAGCATATGCAGATATTTTCTGGCGGTATCTCTGTCCATGCGGTGTCTGACGACTTCGAACATACTGTCGAACATGGCTCTCGCTGTGATGTGTACGAACTCCTCCGTAATTTCGCTGCCGTCCTGCAGGGACGCCGTCGCTTCCATGTATTTGTAGGTGTACTCCGTCTCTATCTCCACCAGATGTTCCACGAAATCCTGATACCTGGTACCGTAAGAGGCATCCAGCAATAGCTGGAAATCCTCAAAGTGATCGTAGACATAGTCCAGCATTTCGTCCATTCCGGAAACCACATAAGTCTCCATCACCTTCGGCTGAACCTCTGCCTCCCTGGCATGAAATTCTTCCTGCGTCTTCAGAAATATCCGGGTCAGTCCCTCTGCTGCCGGCTCCACAATGGCACTGAACAGTCCTTCCTTATCCCGGAACCGGGAATAGATGGATCCGGTGGTAGTATCTGCCTTCGCCGCAATAGTCCGCAGGGATGCCTCAGAATATCCTTTTTCCAGAAATTCTTCTTTCGCACATGCCAGAATTTTCTCTGAAACTCCTTCGATTGGTTTTGTCACTTTTTCCTCCAATAATTTATAACAGCGTTATATAACACTGTTATAAATATAAACACATTCTATTTTTCTGTCAAGAGGGAAAACTTATTTTAAAGTTCAGCCCGCACCATCGTGCACACCCGGTCCGCCAGTTCGATGGTGGATGGTCTGTGGGCGATCATGAGGATCGTCTTCTGTCCCTGGAGGTTACGCAGAGCTTCGTTGACTGCCTGTTCGGACTCGTTATCCAGTGCCGAGGTTGCCTCATCCAGCAGGATGATGGAAGTATCTTTTAAGATTGCTCTGGCAATGGCAATCCGCTGTCTCTGCCCGCCGGAGAGATTGTTGCCCCGCTCGCCCACCGTGGTATCATACCCTTCCGGGAATTCCATGATAAAGTCATGGGCATGCGCCTGCATTGCCGCTTCTCTGATCTCTTTCTCTGTGGCATCCGGTCTTCCCATACGGATATTCTCCGCAATAGAGCCCTGGAACAGGTACGGCTCCTGGGGGACATAGGCGATCTGACGGCGCAGGTCTGCCAGGTCACTCTCCTGCATAGACATTCCGTTGACACGAATATCGCCTTCTCCTAAAGGATACAGTCCCAGCAGAAGCTTGGATAGGGTCGTCTTGCCGCAGCCGGAAGCACCGGTGATGGCGACGCATTCCCCCTTTTTTACTTCTAGGGAAAAATGACGGAGCACGTCTTCCTCCCCGGTGTAGGAAAAACGGATAGACCGGATTTCCACAGCATTGGCATGCTGTATCCCGGTCGTGGTCTTCTGCCCGGCAGGCGTCTCTGCCTGCGCTGTCTCTGCTACCCGTTCGTCGCCGTTCTCCCGATACCAGTTGGCAGGCTCCTTCACCTCATCGAGGAAATCGAAGATATTCTGTGCATTGGCAAGACATCCCACCAGCTCCGGAATGTACTTTCCGATCTGTAAGAACTGGAACGAGAAGGAAGCATACATGGTATAGATCGCCGCCAGCGCTCCCAGGGTGGTGTAGCCTTTGTCCACGTAGTAGATTCCCAACATCAGAAATACCAGGGAACACAACAGTTCAAAGCCCTTGCTGCTGCCCTCCAGGCAGGCGGTATACAATGTCTTGCGACCGTTTTTTTTCTCATAATGGTGATTCTCTTCCCGAAACTGCGCCACGGTTCCCCGCCCGCCGGGAAACATCCTCACCTGCTCCATTCCCTGCAACATGTCCGACAGCCGGTTCGTCATAGCAGTATTTACTCCTGACAGTTCTCTGCTGATGCGGTGCATGGGATTTAACAATAACAGCTCAATCGCCATCATCACGCTGTTAACTGCCAGCAGGCACAATGTCAGCTGCCAGCTTAAGAGAAACATAGGAATCAGGTATGACACCACCTGTAAAAAGGGCATCACCACTCTCCGTAGTCTGGAACCGTAGATGTCTCCCATTTTCGTGAGATCATAGGACACTTTGGAGACGATCTCGCCGCTGTGGTGTTTTTCATAATAGCTGTAGGGAAGGCTCATCTCCGCATCCAGCACCCTCTCCGACAGATCACCGTAGACCCTCTTGGCTTCCACGTTGTAGCGGATCGTTGCCACACGGTAGATCAGTAGAGAGATCACGCCTACTACCACAATAGCTACGATGGAATACCCCAGTCTCTCATATTCCCCGGTCTGGGCAATATCCACCACACATTTCATCAGCAGTGAGCTCATGATCCCGAACAGGGCAAAGGTCACACTCATGACGAAGATGGATCCCAGGTAGACAAACCTCTTCTTCCCCATGACACGCATGGAGCGGATAAATAGCTTATAATTCTGCATGGTCTGCCTCCTCTCCGTACATGGCCGCATAGACTCCACTCTGTTTTAACAGTTCCTCATGGGTGCCGCACTCTGCGATCCGGCCCTGCCTGAGCACGCAGATCCTGTCTACATTCTGTACCGTGGACAGACGATGTGCAATGGTGACACATGTTCTGCCCGCCATCACCGTGGAAATCGCTTCCTGGATCCCGCTCTCCGTCTCCACATCCAGCGCGGAGGTCGGCTCATCCAACAGAAGCACCGGGGCATCCTTCAGAATCGCTCTGGCAATGGCAAGGCGCTGTTTCTGGCCTCCGGAGAGGATCGCGCCCCGTTCTCCCACCATAGTGTCGTATCCTTCGGGCAGTGTCTGTATAAAATCATGGATCTGCGCCTTTTTGCAGGCTTCCACGATCTGTTCTTTCGTGGCTCCCGGCTTACTGTAAGCGATGTTCTCCGCGATGGTCGTAGGGAACAGGAATACATTTTGGGACACCAACGCGATCTGCTCCCGCAGGGCTTCCCGGTTCCATTCCTCAATCCTTCTGCCAAAGAACCGGTATTCTCCGGCCGTCTTTTCATAGAAGCCGCACAGAATGCGGAAGATCGTGCTCTTTCCGCCGCCGGACTCTCCTACAAATGCGATGTTTTCTCCTTTTTTTACCGAAAAAGTCAGTCCCTGTAATACCGGCACCTCTTCATGGTAGGCAAAATCTACCTGATCGAAAGCAATCACGTTCTCTGCTGCCAGAACCGCCGCATCCGCGATTCCCTCGCCGGAGGGTTCCTCCTCCGTAGCCAGTATCTTCTCCACACGATCCACGCTGACCATTCCCGTGGAGGCATCCACCATGGCAAAAGGCAGTCCGGTATAGGCATCCACAAATTTGCTCAGGATCAGAATAAACGCCACCAGTCCGCCCAGACTGACCTCTCCGCGGCTGACCAGCCACACGGCGTAGATGGCACTGATAATGTTGGGAAGCCACTGAATCAGCTTTCGTACCACAATAGCGGTATTGGTGATCTGGGTACGCTTTTCCTCGTTCTCCACCAGTTCCACCGAAGCCCGGTGCATTTTCCTGCGGAAGACATCTTCGATGCCGAAGGAGCGCAGTACCAGAATACCGCTGACCGCATCCTGGGCGATCTGTGCCATTACGTCGGTCTTCTGCCGGTAGTTCGCCTGTAAACCGCGGATCCGTTTCACCAGTTTTCCTGCAATCCAGAAGATCAGGGGATATGTGATCAGAATGACCATAAGCAGCCCCAGGTTCGTCTCCCCGATATAGACTGCATAGGTAAAAATGCCAATGAGGCTGGCGATCATATCCGGCAGCACCGTCTCCAAAAAACTGGTGATCTCTCCCAGATCTCCGATGACTTTATTGAGTAAGGTAGCAGAATAATTGGCATCAAAATATTTATACTCCGTGCGGTACAGCTTCTCCGCCACCAGATCCCGGTACTCCGTGCAGACCGCCACCGCATACCGGTTGGCTGCGACACTTTGCAGAAAAGCGGCAATGGTTCCCACCACCGTATAGATCAAAAATTGCAGCAGAAAGCTGCCAAACAGGACTTGCCTGCCTGACAGCATTTCGTCGATCACGCCGCTGATGATTTTATTGCCCTGCACGAGGATCACGCTGACGGCCAATGCCAGAATCGCTTCTGTCACAAGCAGTCCGCCGTGTCGTATCATACAGCCTGGGAATACCTTCTTATTATGCATACGCCCCCCCGTTGTCTTTTATTCGTAATTTTAATAATACTATATATTATAAATTGCCATTTTATAAAATACAAGTTTGACATTTTATAAAAGTAATGTTATCATATTTTTAGAAAAGGTGCTACTGATGACGGTTCACCTGATTTATATGAGAAAAAATGACTGCTCAACTTATCAGGTTAGGGGCGGTCATTTTTTTGTGGTCTTATCACTATTAGAACCAATCGAATAGCCAAGACCCAAAGAGGTTAAGCAGAGACTAATCACTGCAATCAAGTCATCGATTGTTAGCATAAGCAGAGTCCTCCTTTCCAAGATTTCCCATATGGGATGATCTATGTAATCAGAGCTATCAACTCTCCGCAAAAAGTGAACCGCCATTCACGTCAACGTGAAGTAGCACCTTAAGGCTAACGCCCATATACATTATATAGAACATTTGTTCTGTTTGTCAACTTATTTATTGTTAGTATTCCTTTTCCTATTTCTGTACAGTAAATTCTATGGGAGATGCCACCTTACTGTAGATGTCCCATTCTTTTATATACTCCTCTTCGGTGCTTTCCACAGTCTGTCCCTGATCGTCCAGCCGGTAATAAGTCGCATTACCGTTCTCATCATAGACTTCTGTGTTGGAACGGGCAAGTCCCAGCTTTCCGCTAGCAGCATCGATCACATACACTTCGATACTGTGCCCCGAGGTCACATAGAACCCATCTGCTCCGATGGCGAGCGGATATGCCGTTCCGCCGCTCTCCAGGGAGCCGATCTGAAACGGTGCTGCATCTTCCCCCACACAGTAGACATCACAGGAGATTGCATAGGTATGGTCTCCGTCCTGATAGAAGCCATCCGATACCAGGAAAATGGATATTCCATCCATTTCCATCTGTGCATATGCCACATACCCTTTTGCGGCAAAGAAACCGCTGTAGGAACTGTCCTCTTGATAGATCCAGGCGGTATTCTCCTGCTTTGCGGCGTCCAGTCCCGCCGCAAGTGACTCCTGTTGTGCTGCAAGTGATTCCTTCAGTTGTTCCACCTCTTCTTGTTTTGCAGCCGCCTGCTCCAGCGCCGCATTCGTTGCCGCATCGGCTCCGCTGTTCCCCGCTTCGTTGGTTAAAATAACCGTCGTTTCCTCCTTCGGATTCGTCAGAAAACATACCGCCACAATCACACATACCACGACTGCCGCCAACAGAATCCAGAAGGACGGTTTCTTATAATTCAATATTTCTTTCACTCTCTTTTTCACCCCTACTTCCCCAAAGGCCAGCGGACATACCGTCACCAGCCGCCTTTGCATACTACAGGAAAGCAGTGCATAGGAGTAGCTTTTACGTTCTTCCAGCGTAAGGTCTCTCACTGCGCTTTCATCACATGCCAGTTCCAGATCCCGGCAGAACAGAATATATGCCACCCAGACAAACGGATTGTACCAGTGGATCATAAGGAGTACAAAACCGAGCGGTTTCCACCACTGGTCGCCCCGGCGCAGATGTGCCTGTTCATGAGCGATGACATAGGGAAGCTGTGCTTCCTCCATGCCGGAGGACAGATAGATCTTAGGTCGGAACAGCCCCAGAATAAACGGAGACTTCACCTGATCGCAAATCCAGAGATTGTCCCGCAGCCATATCGCCTCACTTACCTGTCTTCGTACCCGCAGATAACTGTATACGGCATACCCAAGCATTACGAGCACACCGATCAACCATAGAATGCTTCCCACAGACAGAATCTGCTGGAACAGTTCGCCTCCAAAGCCTGTTGCCACTGTCCCGGCACCTGTCGGGATTCCTGTCAGCCCTGCTGCCCCGGCGCCTTCAATCACATTTTGTGTAGGATTACCCACTATGACCGGTGTCTGTGCAAGCGTCAGATCCGCCGCACTGCCGTAGCGATTCTGCATCCGGAAGACTCCCGGCATCAGGCTGAACCGGCTCTCCGGCACATAAGGACACACCAGTCGTAAGGCTGCAAATCCCCACAGCACACAGTTCACCCACTTCGGTGCCTGTCTTAACAGAAGTCTGAGAAACAATACGATCAGGATCAGCCATGACGCGCCGATGCTCATCGTAAGTAATGTTACAAAAATACGAATCATTCTATTCTCCATTCCAACACCAATCGTCAATATAAGTACCAACGAAAAACGTGTTTTTCCGTGTAAAACTTAGAACTTCTTTACGATAGAGCCCTTGCTCTGAGTGATTAGAAGTTCTTTTCACACTGCTCCCCCTTCCGCTTCATCGATCATCTTGCGGATCTTCGCCGCCTCCTCTGCGGTAAGCGACCGGTCTTTTGTAAAGGCCGCAAGAAACGCAGGCAGAGACCCTTCAAAGGTATCCTCCACAAACTGTCTGCTCTGCATCGCATAGAACTCTTCTCTGGAGATCAGGGAAGTCACCGTCCCGTTGTCATTGCGAAACAGACCCTTGTCACACAGTCTGCGCAGTACATTATGCGCCGTGGTGCGCTTCCAGTGAAATGCTTCCTCCGTCAGCTTTACCAGTTCCGAAGAAGACACCGGTTCATGCTCCCAGATCATATCCGCATATCGTGCCTCGATCACACCCAACTGAATTTCTGCCATGTTGTTTCCTCCTATTACTGTTTTCCTGATTACATAGATTTCTTTTGATCTTCTTATTTTACTTTTGCAAAATCACCACCACCCGTCTAACGGGTGGTTTGCTCTGAGGCTATAAGCCTCTGTTA
>ERZ825525.2716-NODE-2716-length-10752-cov-9.318501_pt1 | contig 10752 bp, 10 predicted proteins | sample MGYA00519930_ERZ825525 | MGnify/ENA primary metagenome ERZ825525 (study PRJEB31778, sample SAMEA3449203) | human gut metagenome | biome: human gut; feature: human-associated habitat; material: faeces | place: United Kingdom | collected 2010/2012 ... | reverse complement strand
GCGTCCTGAAACTTGTGCGGCAGCACCACCGGAAATTGAAGAATCTGGAGCGGGGCTACTTTTACCGCGCCCGATACATTGGAAATCAAAATATAGCAGCGGACTCCAACACTCGCCAGCAGATGCCATTTTGCCTCAAAAGGTGTCCGTTCCGCCACCTGCAAGGCCGTTTCTTCCGTTAGGTTAGTATAGCATTTTCAATACACCTGGACGCATAGGTTGCCAGGCGGATTTTTTTGTCCGGCTGGAAGGTGTTCACGGCCTTGATCAGGCCGATGGTGCCGATGGAGATCAGATCCTCCTGGTTGGCAGCCTGGGTGTAGTACTTCTTGATGATATGGGCCACCAGGCGGAGATTGTGCTCCACCAGGCGGTTGCGGGCAGACAGGTCTCCCCTGCCCCACTGCTCCAGGCACTCCCGCTCCTCCTGTCGGGACAAAGGACGGGGAAACGACCCGGGATTTCCGGACAGGTGCAGCGTCAGAAACAAGCTGTTGGACAGCAACAGCAAAGCCGCCGATAACATAAGCCATCCCTCCTTCACGGCAATCCTATGCCCAGGAGGGATGGTCCTATGTACCCGCGGCATACACTGCGTTTGAACCAGCGGTTCTCCGGCTCCCACCGGTATACGCAGCAGCTTACACGTCCTCGGGCTTGGAAATGGCCGCAGAGGGCGTTTTTTCATTTTGTTCATCAGAGGAAAGAATGCGCACCTCCAGACCGGTAATATAATTATCCGGGTGTCCCTCGCAGCACTGATCCACGATGTTGGGGGTGATAACACAGTCATCCACCGGCAGCTTCCGGCGGCGGGCTTCGTCAAACAGGCGGTCAATGGAGTCCTGAATGGTGAGATACGGCCCATAGTGATAGCCGCAGAGATAGTCCCCGGCGGGGATATAGGAAACGGGCTGGTCGGCCATCAGGTCCGGCAGGCGGCGGGCCTCGGCGGGAGTATCTTCATAGAGGTAGGCGCCGAACCATTTCCGCTGCCCCTGATAAAAGCCCACGGTGGGATAGAAGTAAAACAGCTCATGGGTAAAGAGGTTGATTTCCTCGCCGATGTGCAGAAAGGCCCGGCGCGGGAAGGAGCGGACATAGAATTTATCCCGTTGGCTGGCGGCCTGCTCCCGCTCGATAAACTCCACCTTCTGCTGGATGATCTGGATGGTGGCGTTCAGCTCGTCGCATTGACGGCGCAGCTGCTGCGCCTGCTGGGAGAGCATTTGCAGGTTATCACGCAGGCCGTTGCTGTGGAGAAAGGCCTTGATCTGGGCAAGAGAGTAGTCCAGCCGCCGCAGATACCGGATCGTGGCCAGCGGATAGACCTGGTCGAAGTGGTAAAAGCGGCGGTTATTTTCGCTGTTGCGCACCTGCGGCACCAACAGGCCCTTGGCGTCATAATGGCGCAGCAGCTGGACATCCATGTTGAAAATGTCGGCAAGCTCCCCGATGGTCAAAAATTCTTTCATAAAAAACCTCCCATTTTTCCGGGGTATAACAGCAGGATTTTGTGAGAACACCAGAAAATCCGGAAAAATCAAAATTAGGGCTTGAACCTATAACTGTTATAGGTTGTAGGGTGAGTATATCATTTTTGAAGCAGCTTGACAAGTATCTGGATGGAGGGATCTCATGCAAACCTATTTGAAGAATGGCTACATCGTCTCCATGGATCAGCAGGACACCGTTTTTGACGGCGGCGGCGTGCTGGTGGAGGATGACCGCATTACGGCGGTCGGTAAGGTTGACCCCAGGCTGGTGAAGCCCGACGCGGAGGTCATTGACCTGCAGGGCAAGTATGTGCTGCCCGGGTTTGTGAATACCCATGTGCACACCTCCCAGCAGATTTCCCGGGGCGTAGGCGATGATGTGGATTTCATCTGCTGGCTCCACGACCGGATGTGGCCCTTTGAGAGCAGCATGACGGAGGAGGACTCCTATGTGTCCACGCTGATGACCAGCTTGGAGCTGATCCGCTCCGGCGTGACCTCCTTTGCTGAGCCCGGCGGACAGTTCGTCTCCGGCATGGCCCGGGGTACGGCGGAGTCCGGTCTGCGCGGCAAACTGGCCAAATCCGTGATGGACTGCGGCGAGGGGCTGCCGGAAATCTGGCAGCGCACCATGGAGCAGGAGCTGGAGCAGCAGGTGGCGGACCTGGAGAAATTCCACAATACGGCCGATGGAAGGGTGCAGGTATGGTTCGGCCTGCGCACCATTTTCAACAACACCGATGAACTGTGCGTCCGCACCAAGGAGCTGGCGGACAAATACGGCGTCGGCATCCACATGCATGTGGCCGAGGCTAAGGAGGAGAAGGAATATACCTATGCCCGCTGGGGCGAGGGCACGGTGAAGCATCTGGAGCGGCTGGGCGTGCTGGATAAGAATTTGCTGGCCGTTCACACAGTATGGCTGACGGATGAGGAGCTGGAGCTGTTCAAGAAGCGGGAAGTGAAGATTTCCCACAACCCAGCTTCCGCCATGCGCGTGCTGGGCTTTGCACGGATCCCGAAGATGCTGGCGATGGGGCTGCGGCCCTCCATCGGTACGGACGGCGCGTCCTCCTCCAACCACATGGACATGGTGGACGAGATGTGGCTGACCAGCCTGATCCACAAGGGCTGGCGTCTGGACCCCACGGTGGTTCCCTCGCAGGATATTCTGCGGATGGCCACCAAGTGGGGCGCCCGCGCACTGCTGGACGAGGACCTGTACGGCAGTCTGGAATGCGGCAAGAAGGCGGACCTGATCGTCATTGACCCCCACGGTCCGTCGATGATGCCGGTGAACGACAAAATCGCCGCCCTGGTAACGGCCATGCATTCGGCCAATATCCAATCCACCATGTGCGACGGCAAGTGGCTTATGCGGGACCGGAAGATCCTAACCCTGGACGAGGAGGCCATCCTGAAGGAGGCCTGCGACCGGGCCAAGGCCATCTATAAGCGGGCGGGCATTGAGCTGCCGGACCGCTTCCCGGTGGTGAAGGTTTAAAGGGTTTTCAACGGTGCGGGGCACCAGAACATAGAAGCAGCAAGCGGAATTATGCGTTTAGTATGGAGGTACAGCATGAATCAGAAATTACTGTCCGTTGCGAAGGGTGAGACTCCGGCCGATCTGGTGATCCGGAACGGCAAGGTGGTCAATGTCTATTCCGGTGAGATCTATGACGGCGGCGTGGCCATCTGCGGCGACACCATCGCTGCCGTGGGCGATGTGGAATACTGCATCGGCGAGGGCACCCGGGTGGTGGACGCGGAGGGAAAGTATCTGACCCCCGGCTTCCTGGACGGACATATCCATCCGGAAAGCTCCTCGCTGGCCATCCGGCCCTTTGCCGAGGCGGTGCTGGCACACGGCACCACCGGCATTATGACGGACCTGCACGAGGTGGGCGTGGTGTCCGGGCTGGAGGGCATCGAGGCCATCCTGAAGGAGGCCGAGGCCACAGACCTGAAAATTTATTTCGTGGTGCCGTCCCACGTGCCGTTTTCCCCCAATCTGGAGACCAGCGGCGGGCGCTTTAATCCGGAGATTATCCGCAAGGCCCTGAAGCGTCCGGACGCGGTGGGCCTGTCCGAGTGTGTCGGCCCCTATATCACAGCCGGGTTCCCCGATCTGCTGGAGTCCTTTGACACCACGCTGTCTATGCCCGGCAAGACCCTGCAGGGCCATCTGCCGGATATGTACGGCCCGGCCATGAGCGCCTGCATCGCCGCCGGTGTGTCCACCGACCATGAGTCCTTCTGCGAAAAGGATGTGTTTGAGCGGCTGCGCAACGGCTGCCACCTGATGATGCGCGAGGGCAGCGCCGCCCGGAATATGCCGGTGCTGCTGAAGACCGTGATGGAAAATCATCTGGACACCGCCATGGTCAGCATCGTCACCGACGACCTGCACACGGTGGACCTGCAGGAGCGGGGCCATCTGGACGACTCGCTGCGCACGGCCCTGGGCATGGGTCTGGACTTTGTCAAGGCCATTCAGATGGTCACCGTCAACTGCGCGCGGGCTTTCAATCTGGACCGGGAAATCGGCGGACTGGCACCCGGACGCCGGGCAGACGTCAACATCACCACCGGCCCGGAGGATTTCCGCGTGCTGACCACCTTCGCCGGCGGCCGCCAGATCACAGACAACGGCAAGCTGCTGGTGCACTATGAGACGGCAGAGCATGAGCCCTGTGTGCTGAACACCATGCACCTGAAAAACCCCATCACGGCGGACAGCTTCAAGATCCATGCCCCCGCAGGCGCCAAGAAGGTGAAGGCCCTGGTGATGGATACGCTGCCCTACATGCCCTTCACCAATCGCCGGGACGTGGAGCTGCCGGTTGTGGACGGCGTGGTGCAGTGCGATGTGGAGCAGGATGCGCTGTATATTGCGCAGGTAGAGCGCCACGGCAAGAACGGCAATGTGGGCAAGGCCTTTATGGGCGGCTTCCACATCCGGGGCGGCGCAATGGCCTCCTCCGTGGGCCACGACAATCACAACATCATTGTCATGGGTGACAGCTTCGAGGACATGGCACTGGCGGTGAACCGCTGCGTGGAGCTGGGCGGCGGACAGGTGATCGTCCGCAATGGAAAAGTGGCCGCCGAGGTGGCATATCCCATCTGCGGTCTGCTGAGCGACCTGCCTCTGGATGAGCTGGCGGAGAAGAAGAAGGAACTGAACCGGGTGGCCCATGAAATGGGCACGGAAATCGCCATTCCCTTCATGTTCCTCAGCTTTATCTGTCTGGCGGCGATCCCTGCTTACGCCATCACCGACTGCGGATTCATTGATGTGGTGCAGCAGAAGGTCATCGACCCCATTCTGGAGGTCGTGGAATAAAACCGAATCCCCCAAAACCCAACTTGCAAAAGAGCACAGAGAGGAGCAACATGAAAAACGATTTTTTTAAGCTGAAGGATCACGGTACCACCGTCCGGCGGGAAGTGCTGGCGGGTATCACCACCTTTATGACCATGGCCTATGTGCTGGCAGTGCAGCCCTCCGCCATCTGCGGCTTCGGCCCCGATCCCTACATCACGGATATAAACGGCGTTGTGATCAGCAAGTCAGCGCTGCTGGTGATGTGCGCACTGGTCAGCGGCATCATCACCCTGTTTATGGGCCTGTATGCCAATCTGCCGCTGGCGCTGTCCACCGCCATGGGCAGCAACTTCATTCTCGGCGGGCTGGTCAACAGCGGCACGGTGTCCTTTGGTTGGGCCATGGCGCTTCTGCTGTGCTCCGGCATTCTGTTTATCCTGGTAACGGTGCTGGGCGTGCGGAAAATGGTGGTGGATCTGCTGCCGAAGAACCTGAAGATCGCCATACCAACCGCTGTGGGCTTCTTCATTGCCTATCTGGGCTTTAAGAACACCGGCCTTGCCGCCTTCAGCGACAGCGGTCTGGCCTTGGGTGATTTTACCCAGCCCGCGGTGCTGCTGGCCCTGATCACCATGGCGGTGATGGGCGTGCTGACGGCCTATAAGGTGCGCGGCGCGATTCTGATCGGCATCATTGTCGGCACCGTCATCAGCATCCCCATGGGCGTGTCCACGCTGCCCACCACGCTGGTGTCCCTGCCGGATATGAGCGAAATCGGCAACCTGGTGCTGTGCTACGACTTCAAGTCCGTGCTGGCAGACATCCCCGGCGCGCTGGTGTGGATCTTCATCCTGTTCACCAGCGACTTCTTTGCCACCTTCGGCGCGCTGATCGCCGTGGGCGCCCAGACCAATATGCTGGACGAGGACGGCAACTTCCCCCAGATTGAAAAGCCCTTCCTGGTGGATGCCGTTGGCACGGTGGTGGGCTCCGGCACCGGATGCACCACCATCTCCACCTTCATTGAATCCACCATCGGCGTGGAAGCAGGCGGCCGCACGGGTTTGACGGCGATCGTCAGCGGCGGGCTGTTCCTGGTGTGCATCTTCCTGTCCCCGCTGTTTCTGATGATCCCCACTGCCGTGACCGGCGTGGCGCTGATCTTCGTGGGCTTCTCCATGCTGTCGGGCTTTACGAAGCTGGACTTCTCCGACTTCAAGAGCTGCTTCGGTCCCTTCGTGATGATCCTGTTCGGCACCTTCACCGGCGACATCGCCGCGGCAATCTGCCTGGGCGTGCTGACGGACGTGCTGATCAAGGTGCTGACGGGCGATGCAAAGAAGGTCCACCCGGTGCTGTATGTGCTGTGCATCCCGCTGGTGCTGTACTTCATCGTGTAAATAATCGGATAACAAGGCTCCCGGCGTACCGGGATGAATAGTCCGGATTGTGCAGAATGGCGCAGCTTACGCTGCGCCATTCTGATTTTTTGCCGCGCTTGAGTCGGCCGATCAAAGCGGTTCTTTTTCGTCCGGCTGCCGCCGGTACACGCAGCAGCCCTCCGCCATGCCGCAGAAGCGGAAGCCGGACTTTTCCGCGATGTGCCGGGTCACCGTCTGCTCCGGGACGCACTCAATGACCACGCCCCGCCCCTGACGCCGGGCGCGGTCCGTCAGCAGCCGGGTCAGCTCCCCGGAGTATCCCCGGCCCCAGCGGCTGCGGTCCAGGACCCAGCCCAGCTCCATGGACACATCGTCATAGGGGTGCCAGATCACATACCCCGCAAAGCCGCCGTCATCCACCGCCAGGATCAGCGGCTCCGGCGTCAGCCCCGCCCGTTCCAGAAAGGCCCGGGTCTGCTCCCGGGAAAAGGGCGGCTCCAGATACCGCATGACCTCCGGGTCCGACAGCAGCCGGTGCAGAGGCTCCAGGTCCGCCTCCGTCATTCGGCGGGCCCGCAGTCCGGCAGACTTACGCTCCATGCCCGCCTCCCTTACCGCAGCCAATCCGGCAGGGAGTGGCTCTGGACGCTGCTGACCATGCCCATGGCGGCAAACAGGGTCACGATGGACGAGCCGCCATAGCTGAAAAACGGCAGCGTCAGGCCGATCACCGGCAGCACAAACAGGCACATACCCACGTTACTGATGGTCTGGAAGATCAGCAACGCTGCCACCCCCACGCAGACATAGGACTCCGTGGTGTTCCGGGCCTTCCGCGCCACCATCAGGCACCGCACGATGATGGCCGCCAGCAGCAGCAGCACCGCCAGGCACCCCAGCATCCCCAGCTCCTCGCCGATGGCGGAGAAGATGAAGTCCGTGTACCGGAACGGCAGGCTGCCGGAGTATTCGCCCTGGGTCTGTATCCCGTGGAACAGCCCCTGGCCGGCGAGCTTACCGCCGCCCAGGGCCAGCAGGCTCCGGGTCTGCTGCCATCCGGCCCCCAGGGGGTCCAGGTTGTGGTCAAACACCACCATGAACCGCTCCTTCATATAGTCCGGGATCTTGTCCAGCTCCCACAGCAGGTAAAACGCCGCGCCGCCGCCCAACAGGGCGATGATGAACCACCGGGCCGCCACTCCGGCCACAAAGGCCATGGCCGCGAAGATGAAGATATACACCAGGGCGCTGCCCATGTCCGAGGAGATGACGTAGTAAAGCCCCACCATCAGCAGCACGTGCCCCGCCAGAAACGCAATGGAACGCAGGGATTTCAGCCCCCAGTTCTCCTTGACCCACACCAGCTGCCGGCTGAGCACCAGGATGAACGTCAGCTTCACGATCTCCGCCGGCTGGATATTGGCCGGAAAGCCCTGGATCCCCAGCCAGGCCCGGTTGCCGTTGTTTTCGATGCCCAGCGGCGTTTTCAGCAGCAGGAACATGACGATGCCGAAGCCCAGCAGCCATTTCCAGCGCTTGGCGGCCTCGGTCAGGTCGATCTGGGACATGAGAAAATAGATGCCCACTCCCAGCACAATGGCGCAGGCCTGGACGATGACCATCTTCCAGGAATTCAGAAAGTTCGTGGCGCTGGCGATCATCACCAGCCCGAACAGGGCCGCGCCGCAGCAGAGACACAGCAAAAGCCAGTCGGCCTGCCGCAAAATATCGAAAATGCTATCCTTGATTCGTTTCAGCATGAAAGGCTCCTCTTGTAAAACCGGTTGCATGGAACATGATATCAATTTAGTATAGCATACGAAACTTTTTCTGTAAACCGAATTTTCTCTTTTCAAGCGGGAATTCCTGTGATATAATCAGTTGATTTTACGGAGAGGAGGCCACCTATGGAGTATATCACCCACAGTCCCGCGGAAACGGAGGAGCTGGGCTGCCGTTTGGGACGGACCCTGGGCCCCGGTGCGGTGGTGGCCTACTTCGGCGGCCTGGGGATGGGCAAAACCGCCTTCACCCGGGGACTGGCCCGGGGCCTTGGCTGCCGGGGCCGGGTCACCAGCCCCACCTTCACCATCGTCAACGAATACGACGGCCCCACGCCCCTGTTCCACTTCGACATGTACCGCCTGGCGGACGCCGACGCCCTGTTCGACATCGGCTGGGAGGACTATCTGGACCGGGGCGGCGTGTGCGCCGTGGAGTGGAGCGAAAACGTCCGGGAGGCCCTGCCGCCGGACGCCGTTACCGTCACCATCGCCCGCTGTCCGGAAAACGACGGCTGGCGCAGCATTACCATTGAAGGAGGGGAGCCGCTTTGAAAATACTTGCCATCGAGACCTCGGCCAAAAGCGTCTCCGCCGCCGTGGTGGAAAACGGTGTTCCCCTGGCCAGCGCCTATCAGAACATGGGCCTGACCCACAGCCGCACCCTGATGCCCCTGGTGGACGGTATGCTGTCCGCCGCCGGACTGCGGGTCCGGGATATGGACCTGCTGGCGGCCGCCAACGGGCCGGGCAGCTTTACCGGCCTGCGCATCGGCGTATCCGCCCTGAAGGGCCTGGCCTGGGCCCTGGAAAAGCCCTGCTGCGGCGTGTCCACCCTGGCCGCCATGGCCCGGAACCTGGCCCATATGGAGGGCCTCATCGTCTGCGCCATGGACGCCCGGCGCAATCAGGTGTACAACGCCCTGTTCCTGGCCCATGACGGTGTTCTGACCCGGCAGTGTCCGGACCGGGCCATCGGCCTGGCGGAGCTGGCGGAGGAGATAAAAAACCGCCCGGAGCCGAAATTTGTTGTTGGCGACGGGGCCGGGCTGTGTTATAATTATCTGTTGGAGCAGGATGTCCCCTGCCGGATGGCCCCGCCTCAGCTGGTGATGCAGAACGCCGTGGGGGTGGCCCTGGCGGCGGAGGAAATGGCTGCCGCCGGACAGGTCACCACGGCCCGGGACCTGGTTCCCGTGTACCTGCGGCTGAGCCAGGCGGAGCGGGAGCGGCTGGCCCGGGGCCTGAAGATCACCTTGGATTAATAATTTTATATATAAAGGAGAAGCACCATGTTTAGCGAAAAAGTCCACGTCATGAACCATCCCCTGGTGGCCCACAAGCTCACCATCCTCCGGGACAAGAACACCAGCGTCAAGGATTTCCGGGAGCTGGTGTCCGAGATCGGCATGCTCATCACCTATGAGGCCACCCGTGACCTGCCGCTGACCACCAAGGTGGTGGAAACTCCCCTGTGCAAGGCGGAGCTGCCCACTCTGGCCGGTAAGAAGTTCGCCGTGGTGCCCATTCTCCGGGCCGGTCTGGGTCTGGTGGACGGCGTGCTGCGCATGGTGCCCTCCGCCCGCGTGGGCCACATTGGTATGTTCCGGGACGAGGAGACTCTGGAGCCCCACGTCTATTTCTGCAAGATGCCCAAGGACGTGGCCGACCGCGACATCATCATCGTGGATCCCATGCTGGCCACCGGCGGCTCCGCCGATGCCGCCATCACCGAGATGAAGAAGCGCGGATGCCACAACATCAAGCTCATGGTGCTGGTAGCTGCCCCTGAAGGCATTGAGCACCTGCAGAAGGTTCATCCCGATGTGGACATCTATGTGGGTGCGGTGGACGATCACCTGAACGAGCACGGCTATATCGTTCCCGGTCTGGGCGATGCCGGCGACCGCATCTTCGGCACCAAGTAACATGACGCGTTTTCCCCTGTCCCGGTACAGACCGGGACAGGGGATTTTTGCTTTTTCCTGCCCTTTTTGATATTCGCAAAAATAATGATTGACATTTGTCTTCATTTTTTATATATTGTATCTGCCAAATTTCAACGAGAGATATCAGGCCTATCCGCAAGGCCTCCCTTTGAACAGAGAAAAGAGGTAAGAAAAAAATATTTTACGAACGGGGGAGGATAAATGTCCAAAGAGTTGATTCGCCTGCGGGACCTCTGCATGGCGTTTGACGACGAGCTGGTTCTCGATCACATCAATCTGTATATCAACGATTCTGAATTCCTCACACTTCTGGGCCCCAGCGGCTGTGGCAAGACCACAACGCTGAGGATTATTGGCGGTTTCACGACACCCACGTCGGGAGACGTCACCTTTGACGGTGTGAGGATTAATGATGTCCCGCCGCATAAGCGGCAGATCAACACGGTGTTCCAGAAATATGCGCTGTTCCCTCATCTGGACGTGTTTGAGAATATCGCCTTTGGCTTGCGGATCGCCAAGGTGCCTGCCGAGGAAATTGAGGAGCGCGTGACGGAAATGCTGGGCGTGGTGAGTCTGAAGGGCTTCGAGCACCGGAAGATCACCCAGCTGTCCGGCGGCCAGCAGCAGCGGGTGGCCATCGCCCGGGCGCTGGTGAACCGGCCCAAGGTCCTGCTGCTGGATGAGCCCTTGGGCGCGCTGGACCTGCGCCTGCGGAAGGATATGCAGAACGAGCTGAAGCGTATCCAGCAGCAGATGGGCATTACCTTCATCTATGTGACCCACGACCAGGAGGAGGCCCTGACCATGTCCGACACC
>ERZ825525.2710-NODE-2710-length-10773-cov-4.821795_pt1 | contig 10773 bp, 10 predicted proteins | sample MGYA00519930_ERZ825525 | MGnify/ENA primary metagenome ERZ825525 (study PRJEB31778, sample SAMEA3449203) | human gut metagenome | biome: human gut; feature: human-associated habitat; material: faeces | place: United Kingdom | collected 2010/2012 ... | reverse complement strand
GCCGGGGCCGGAGCGGGCTTGGGTTTGGGCGAGAGGTCGATCTTGCCGAGAATCTGCGTGAGAATCGCGTTCAGGTCAAGGTCGGGAGCGATTGCTTTGAGAATTCCCGCAACGTCAAGTCCGGGAACAAGACCGCCGATTATGTCGTTGAGGTCCAAAAGGCCGCCGACAAGTCCCAAAGCGGGTTGCAAACTCTTGATAATGTCAACAAGTGCAGCGGTGTTGGGGTTTTTGTTGTCGCTTTCAAGTTTCGTCTTGTAAGCAGTGTAAGCCGTCCCGAGGTCCGTCTTTGCATAAGTGTCGCCCGTGGTGTATTTCTGTCCGGGAACGATTTCCTCGTTGGTTTTGGGAGGTTGTTTCATCGTTGCAGTAGCGAACGCTTCGCGGGTAATCTTTGCGGTAAGAACGGGGGTGCCGTCATCGTTGACTTCGCCGGTGTCGGTGTACGTGGTAACGTATACTATTTCGTCCGCGGTCGCGCCGACTTTGAAAGCGTTTTTGCCGGTTGATTTGTAAACCTCTTTGGACGTGAAGTTAAGGTTGCCGAAGAGATATTGTGCGGGCAACGCAAGACCTGTGGTTTCGCCGCCTTTACCGTTGTTGTAGCCGTAAAGAAGTTGCGAAACGACGTTGCCGATATCGCCGCTTGAAAGGTCGGCGCCGTTTTCTTTAAGCAGGGAGTTGACAAGGTCAAGCAGTTGTTGCGCTTTCAGACTGTCAAGGAGCTTATTGATTGCAGGGTTCATCCCGAGATATTCAAACAGCGTGCCGAGCACCGCGTTAAGGCGAGAATCGGTCATACGATAATTGTCTTCTTCGATACGAAGGGTTGAATAATTCGTCATTTTGCCGGAGCGGGTGTCCAGAATTTCGGTAATATCGTTGGTGTAGTTGTACCAGGCGTCGCTTTCGTATGCGGACGCGTTGGTTGCGCTTTCTTCGATTTCGCTTACCATTTTCTTGTAAGCGTCGGCGATTGCGAGTTTCTCATAATAAACCGTGCCGGGCTGTTTTGAGAAGGTTTCGCCCGCCGCTTTCATCGTGACATACGCGCCGTCTTTAATGACGTAGCAGCCTGCGTTGAACGCTTCGGCGTAGTCGGCAACGGTATACTTAGTGGGACGGTAAACCGTCAGTTTTGCGTATTCGTTGTATTTGATGAGAAGTTCCAGCGCGTTTTCGACGCCGAAGATATATCCGTCGTACAACAATCCGTTGGGGTTGTATGCGTACGGGCTTTGCGATTGCAGACTGTCGAACAAGCCGTCGATGTTGTCCCCGGTGACCTTAATCATTTCACCGTCAAGCCCGCCGACCTGATAATACGCGACCGCCGTATTGAGTTGCGTGCGTTCACGATACATTTTGGGATAATATTCCGAAAGACCGTAAGTCCTTATCACGTTGTCGACGCGTTCGTTCAGTTTATAGGCGTATCCCGACTCGCGTTTGTCTGCGGAAAGGGCGTTGAACCACTGCTTTTGCAAGGAGTAGTTTTCAACCTTAACGCCTTTGTCGGAGTATTCCGTCCTGATCTTGTCAAGTTCCTTTTCGTTGCGAATGTCAAGTCCCGCAACCGGGGCGAGCATGAGCGCAACCGCAAGAATGACGAGTATAATTGTGCGGACAGCCTGTTGTTTTTTCAATACAAGGTAAAGCCCGATTTGAAGCAGCGTGAAACCTGCCCACAAAACGAGCGCCGCCGTAATGCCGTTTTTCGCCGTTTCGGAAAACGCGCCTTCGTTGAAGAAGATCATGCTGTCCTTTGCGACAAACAACATAAGAAGCGGGAAACCGAGTAAATAGAAAATTACTTTCAGAACTTTTGCACAAGTCAACTTTTGCATTTTGTTCATAATTTTCCGTTCTCCTTGATCTAGAATTGCAAAATTATTGCTACTAAATGATATTATATACTACGCGTGCGAGCGTGTCAAATGTATTCTATTCAATTTAATCTATTCTTATCCATAAAATGGTGCCTGAAATCCTGTGTAAACAACGCGCGACAGGGCAAAAATTTTACAAATCAAACGATTTATAAAGTTTCAATCAAAATTCGCGGCAGTCGGGTCTTTGCCGACGAAAGTACGTTCGTTCCCGCAAAAATCGGATAAATTATTTTTACGTCGTGGAGTTTTAAGACGAACGTAAAAAGGGCGGAACAAAAAAATACAAATAATTTTTTTTCGCGCCGGAATTTCCATAAAATAACCGCACGGGGAAAGAGTCGATTTTTCAAAAGTGTGCGACTTTAAATGATTAAAAATAACAAAGTCGTAATAAACGACAGTAATAAGTGTCATATTGACACTAAACAATTTTATTTTAATTCCGAATAACCCCCCTAAATCGTTTGGCGAAAACAAAATAATATGATAAAATATCAATAGAATTTTGGAGGTTACCAATGACACCTGCTTTTGATACCGTATTTTCCGAAGACGAAATCCCTGCATATCCCCTTGCCATAATCGCTTTACCCGGCGCGGAAGAATTCGCCGAAAAAGTCGATAAATACCTTGTTGACTGGTATGGCAGAGAATGTGCAAAGAAAACCCCCGCATCTTTTATCGTCCCCACCAACTTCCCGCGTTTTACGTCGGGCGACGGCAAGGCAATGATTCTCGACAGCGTACGCGGCAAAGACCTGTACGTCATTATCGACACCGGTAACCACGGCGTGCAATACAAAATGTTCGGACAAATGCAGTGTATGAGTCCCGACGACCATTTCCAAAATCTGAAACGACTTATTTCGGCGGTCGGCGGCAAAGCGTCGCGCATCACAGTCGTTATGCCGCTTCTTTACGGCGGACGTCAGCACAGAAGAAACGCAAGGGAATCTCTCGATTGCGCCATTATGCTGAGAGAACTGGAAGTCATGGGCGTGAAAGACATTATCACTTTCGACGCTCACGATCCCCGCGTTCAGAACGCCGTGCCCCTTATGGGATTTGATAACTTCTTCCCATGTTATCAGATTCTGAAAGCGGTCGTAAGGAAATATCCCGACATCGTTTTCGACAAAGAACACACGATGATTATCTCCCCTGACGAAGGCGCGATGAGTCGTAATATTTATTACGCTTCGGTTCTGGGGCTGGATCTCGGTATGTTTTACAAACGTCGCGACTTCTCTGTCGTCATCAACGGCAGAAACCCCATCGTCGCGCACGAATACATCGGCAATCCCGTTGCGGGCAAAGACATTCTCGTCGCCGACGACATTATCGCAACCGGCGACAGTATGTTGCACCTTGCCAAAGACCTGAAAGACAAGGGCGCAAGACGCATTATCCTCGTCCCCACCTTCGCAATGTTCACGGAAGGCACGGAAAGGTTCGACAAAGCCTATGCGGAAGGTGTTTTCGACGGCGTTATCTCCACAAACCTTTCATACACCTTGCCCGAACTTTCGGAAAGAGAATGGTTTTCAAAGGCGGAATTGTCCAAATATATGGCGTATATCATTTCGGCGTGCAACCACAACGCGTCTGTATCGGGGCTTCTCGATCCGCATGAGAAAATCCACGATTTGCTGCGCAGGCACAACGAAAATCTTAACAAATCTAAATAAGTAATTTTATATAAGGAGTTTATTGTGAAAGTTCATTGGTTGGGGCATTCCTGCTTCAAACTCGAAGAGAGCACAGGTACGTCAATCATCACCGACCCGTACCACCCGTACGTCGGTTTCTCGATGCCCGAAGTTTCTTGCGACGCCGTGACGCTCAGTCATAATCACGAGGATCACAACTTCATCGAAGGAATCAAGGGCAACCCCGTTATTATCAATAAACAAGGTCTGTTTGAGGTCAAAGGCGTTCACATCAGAAGCCTCCTTACCGACCACGACAAGGAAGGCGGAAGACTGCGCGGACAAAATCTTGTGTTCCAGTATCGCCTTGACGGCGTCGAAGTATGCCATCTCGGCGACATCGGCGAAGAATGCAACGCAATGCTTGCGGAAGCACTCGTCCCCACAAACGTCCTTCTTATCCCCGTCGGGGGAAACTATACCATCAATGCGGAGGAAGCGAAAGAATACGTCGATAAACTTATGCCCGACGTCGTTATCCCCATGCATTTCAAAACCGAAGATTGCAGCCTTGACATCGACGGTCTTGACGATTTTCTCGATTTGTTTGATAAAGACGAAATCGTGTATCTCGACAGCGATACGGTTGAGTTCGACCGCTTCGACTTCGACGGCGAAAGCACGAAAGTCTACGTTTTCAAAAGTCAGCAATAACGCACACTTTAACGTATAAAGCACATTTTATCGTATAAAACGCTCCGTAATCGGCATATACTTATTATGCAGCGTTTTGTGTTGCGTTTTTATATTCAAAATTTCAAAAATTCGGAGTTTTTATGGATTTTTCACGCGAACAGTTGCAGGACAAAAACCTGTTTGAATTGCGCGAAATCGCGCGCGAAAACAGGGTGCAGTCCCCGACAAAATTAAACAAGGAAGAACTTATTTCACAAATTGTCGAAGCGTCTTCTCAAAGGGTAAAAGGGCTTAAAATCCGCCCGGTTTCACGCCCGTCGAAACTTGTCGACGCCCCGAGAAGGAACGCGCAGAACGACGTCCCCGATAAAGCCGCGGAATCGATAAACGAGATTATGGCTGTCGACGATACCTGCGAAGAAAGGGAAGGTATCCTGGAAATTCACCCCGACGGCTATGGCTTTATCCGCGTCAGAAACTGCGAACACAGCGAAAAGGACGTTTACGTTTCCGCAATCAAAATCAGGAAAGCGGGACTTCGTCAGGGGGATATGATCAAGGGCATCGTGAAGGTCGCTTACGACAATAAGCCCGCCGCGCTTTTAATCATCAATACCGTCAACGGCGTGCCCGCGGAAGAACTCAGAAAACGCCCGCGCTTTGACGACCTTGTCCCCATTTATCCCGACGAGCGTCTGAAACTTGAAAACGCGCGCAGCAAAAACGACTTCGCAATCCGCGAAATCGACCTTATTGCGCCAATCGGAAAAGGGCAGCGCGGTATGATCGTTTCTCCTCCGAAAGCGGGCAAAACAACCCTACTTAAAAAAATCGCGAACAGCATTTCGGAAAATTATCCCGACGTAACCCTTATGGTATTGCTCATCGACGAGCGTCCCGAAGAAGTTACCGACATGCAAAGAAGCATTAAAGGCGAGGTTATTTACAGCACTTTCGACGAAATGCCGGAACACCATACGAAAGCGGCGGAACTGTTGCTTGCCCGCGCGAAACGACTTGTAGAAAACGGCAAAGACGTCGTGATTCTGATGGACAGCTTAACCCGCCTTGCGCGCGCATATAACCTTACAATTCCCCCGACGGGCAGGACGCTTTCCGGCGGTATCGATCCCGGCGCGTTGCATAGCCCGAAATCGTTTTTCGGAAGCGCGAGAAATATCGAAAACGGCGGAAGCCTTACCATTATCGCAACCGCTCTCGTCGATACCGGAAGCCGTATGGACGACGTCATTTACGAGGAGTTCAAGGGCACGGGCAATATGGAAATCCACCTTGACAGAAAACTGTCCGAAAAGAGGATTTTCCCCGCAATCGATTTAAACCGCAGCGGCACGAGAAGAGAAGATTTGTTGTTGTCGCAGGACGAGCTGGAAGGCGTGTGGACAATGCGAAAAATTTTGTCGTCGGGCGATACGGAATCGGCGGCTGAAAATCTGTTGCAAATGCTTGTCAAAACTTCGTCCAATGCGGAGTTTATCGAGCAACTTAAACTGCAAATGCGACTTATCGATAAGGAAGGATATACTTTCCGCGGAACCGGCTTAAAATAAACTTTATTGATGAAAAACGCCGCGTTAAACGGCGTTTTTGGTATTATTTCAAACGATTATGGACAAAAGAACACAGCAAAACAAAGACTTTTTCAACAGTCTTGCAAAGGACTGGGACGCAATGCAAAAACTGTCCGATGACGATGTTTTCAATCTTGTAAAACTTGCGAATATCAACCCCGGCGACAAGGTTCTGGACGTTGCTTGCGGCACGGGAATTATTGACAAGCACCTGTTGAAACTCGGCGCGAAAAACGTTGTCGCAATCGACCTTTCGGAGAATATGATTGCCATTGCAAAGTCCAAGAACAGCGACGAAAATTTGCGATACGAAATTGCCGATTTTTACGACTTTTCGGAAGGCGATTTCGACAAAATCGTGATTTACAACGCATATCCGCATTTCACGGACACGCAAGCGTTTTTGACGGCGATAAGCAATAACCTTAAAAAGAGTGGCGAGTTTTCGATAATCCACAGCGATCCGCCAAGCGTTATAAACGCGCGCCATTCGGGCGGGGCGAAACTCGTGTCGAAAGACCTTGAATCTGCAGACGAAGAAGCGAACATTTTCAAGGAACTTTTCGATATCGTACAAACCGTCGACGACGGGGAAAAGTACCTGGTACGCGGCAAAAAAAGATAATGAAAGACGACGAAAAACGAGGCGAATGACCTCGTTTTTTTATTTGCTTTCTTCACGCAAGTACAAGTATCTTGCGTGGGTTTTATGACAAGGATTCCCTTATCGCTTTTATAAGGTGCTACTCGTAAAAGCCGAGAGAGACCATAAGTCCTTCGTTGACCTTTCTCATTGCGCCGTCGGACAAATCGCCGATTTTGTCTTTTAATCTGGTTTTGTCAAGGGTTCTTAACTGTTCAAGCAATATTACGCTGTCTTTCGGCAGCCCGAACTCGCTTTGCGGAATATCGACGTGAGTCGGCAGTTTGGTTTTGTTGAGTCTGCTGGTTATTGCCGCGGCGATAATCGTCGGTGAATACTTGTTTCCGACGTCGTTCTGTACGATAAGTACGGGACGCACGCCCCCTTGTTCGCTCCCCACGACGGGGCTTAAATCGGCGTAATAAATCTCACCGCGTTTTATCATATCGACACCTCCGAATACTTACAATTATGTACACGATGATTTTACCCAAGGGAAACTTCTTTAATACACCCGTCAAAAGCATATTATGAAAAATCGGCGCGCCGCGTGAAGTAAATCGCCGTAAAAGACTGCATATAATAGGGAAAAAGGCGGTGTTTTATGAAAATCGGAATCGTGGGATACGGAAATCTCGGGCGCGCGGCGGAAATCAACGCAAAAAATCTCGGATACGAAATAACGGGGATATTTTCAAGGCGGAACGTAACGTCGCCGTTTAAAACGAAAGTCTTCGACTTCAAAAATTTCGGAAGTTTCGATACGGAGACGGATATTATGCTTTTGTGCGGCGGCAGCAAAACCAATCTTAGGGAACAAAGCCGAATCGTCGCGAAAAGGTTTAATACGGCGGACACTTTCGACACCCACGCGGAAATCGCGGAACACATCAAAGACCTTGACGATATTCAGCAAAAAAGGCGCGGCGTGTCGATAACGGCTGCGGGGTGGGACCCGGGAATTTTCAGCGTTGCGAGAGTCGCGTTTTGCGCGTTCCTTTTTGAAGAGCCGTATACGATCTGGGGCAGGGGCGCGTCCCAGGGACACGGGGAAGCGGTCAGAAGCATAAGCGGCGTGAAAAACGCTGTGCAATACACCGTGCCGAAAGAAAAAGTCGTCGATATGATATTGTCGGGGAAAAGACCGCCACACGCTCCCGAAAGCCTGCACACGCGCGAAGTTTACGTCGTAAAGAAAGACGGCGCGGACGAAAAAGAAATCGAAAATAAAATCAAAAATACGGAATACTATTTCAAGGGTTACGAAACGAGCGTGCGGTTTATTGACGAAAACGAGTTTGAAAAAAACCATAAAAGCCTTGCCCACGGCGGCAGAGTTGCGGCGACGTCTAGCGGGGCAAAACTCGATTTTTCGATTGCGCTTCAAAGTAACCCCGATTTTACGGCAAAGATATTGTTGACTTATGCCCGCGCCGCGGTTAAAATGAACAAAGACGGCGTTATCGGAGGGCTGTCCGTTCTGGACGTTCCGCCGAAATACCTTTGCCACGACGATGATTTTTTAAGGTTTTTGTAATGATTGATGAGTTGAAAAATATCGAATACGTCCTTTTCGACCTTGACGGCACGGTGTCGGACAGTTCGGAAGGAATAACGAAAAGCGCGGACAAAGCGCTTAAATCGGAAGGGATTAACGTTCCTTTTGAAACGCTGACGAGTTTTATCGGACCCGCGCTTCGCGTGAGTTTCGGCCGCTACACCGACGACGTGGAAAAACGCGACAGAATGCTGGACGTTTATCGTGAAAGATACAGCGAAAAGGGCTGGTGCGAAAACAAGATTTATCCCGGCATGGCGGAACTTTTACGCGATCTTCAAAAAAGCGGGAAACACGTCGTGCTTGCAAGCGCGAAACCCGAGTATTTTTGCAGAAAAATCATAAAATATTTCGGAGTGGAGCAATATTTCGATTTTATCGGCGGCAGCGATATGGAAGGAAAGCGCGACGACAAAACCGTGCTTCTGACCTACGTCCTTGACAACATCGGCAACCCCCGGTCGGACAAAATCGTGATGATCGGCGACAGAAAATTCGACGTCGAGTGCGCGCATAATCACGGCATTAAGTGCATCGGCGTAAAGTACGGATTTTCGGAAGGCGACGAGCTTAAAAACGCGGGCGCGGACCTCATTGCCGACACCGTCGAAGATTTAAGAAAAATGTTGTTATAAAAAAATTCCGCTTGAACACAGGCGGATTTTTTGTTATTTATTAAGTTTATATATATAATAATGTCTTTTTGTATAAAAATACTACATAATTTTTCTTTTTACAAAAAGTCGAATATTTTTCGCTTGAAAAACCGAAAGTCTTATGTTATAGTATTTTTATGAAAATTTGAAAAAAGGGGGCTATTGTATGAGAATAGCAATCGGATGTGACCACGGCGGATTTATTTTGAAGGCCGCGGTCGTTGATAAACTCAAAGAACTCGGACACGAAGTCGTCGACTTCGGCACAAACTCGGACGCATCGGTCGATTACCCCATTTACGGAGAAGCAGTGGCAAACGCCGTCGCAAGCAAAGATTGCGACCTCGGTGTGTTGCTTTGCGGCACGGGCATCGGTATTTCGATTGCCGCAAACAAGGTCAAAGGTATCCGTGCGGCAGTCGTTGACAACCTTTTCTGCGCGCAAGCCTGCAAGGAGCACAACAACGCGAATATTATCGCAATGGGCGGCAGGGTAGTACGTCCCGAACTTGCGGTGCAAATCGTGGAACTTTGGCTGAAAACCGAATATGCGGGCGGACGTCATCAAAGACGCCTTGACGAAATCGCCGCAATCGAGGACAAGAACTTCAAATAATAATTACACGAGGAATTTTAATGATTCAGGAAGTAATAACAAATATCACGAGCGCCGAAAATCAGGCGGAAGAAATCGTCCGTGACGCAACGGCCCGCGCAAAGGAAATCAGGCTGAAAGCCGAGTCCGAAGCCGACGTTATTCTGAAACAGGCTGCAAAAGACAGCAAGGACGCAACCCGTCTTCGTCAGAACAACGCGGAAGTCGCGGCGCAAAGAAAAACCGAAATGATCGCAAGGGAAGGCAACAAGGAAATCTCGGACTTTATCTCAAAATGCGTCGTGAACGAAGACGCCGCGGTCGAAACCGTAAAAGAAAAACTTTTCACAAAATATGGCAATCGTTGATATGAAAAAACTTACCCTTGTCGCTTACGGCAAGGATAAGCACGCGCTTTTGAAAACGCTTGAAAAAACGGGCGTCGTCGAAGTGCAGCGGTCGGAACTTATCGAAAACACTTTTAATAAGGAAAACCTTGACAGGCGTGACGAAATCACGTCTGCTATGTTGCGCCTTCAATTCGTTTTCGACTTTCTGAAAACCGAAAGCCGCACCGCGGTACTTATTAAAAAATCGGAAGCCAAGGCGGAAAAACATAAAACGCCGGTCGCGCCCGAAGACGTCCTGAACGTAACTCCCAAAAAGAAAAAATTCATAAATCCGACGCCCAGAATCGGCTTTGAAAAGTTTTATGAAATCGAAGGGCGGGAAGACGAAATTATGTCGAAAGTTTCCCGTCTGGAAGAAATCAGCCGTCGTTACGCCGATATAAAGGCGGAAACGAACAAACTTTGCGCGACAATCGACGGGCTGTCGGTTTATTCCGACGTCGCCGTCAGAATGTCGGCGTTTTGCGATACCGCGCATACGTCGGTCGTTCTTGGCGTTATAGATTCTTCAAAAACTTCCGTCCTTGAAAAAATCAAGAGCGAATATCCCGTATATATCGAAACTATGGGAGGCGGAAAAATGCTGCCCGTTGCGGTCGTCGCGCTGAAATCCGACGCCGACAAGGTTTTTGAAGCCCTAAACGTTGCGGACTTTGTGAAAACGTCGTATAACTTCGACGTTACCGCAAGCGAAAAAATCGCGGAACTCGAACAGGACGTAAAAACGCTCAACAGGGAAAAGCAAAGCCTCCTCGAAGAATCTTTGTCTTTTGAAGACGATATTCCCGACTTCAAACAACTTTACGATTATTACATCGTCGAAAACGCGCGACTCGTTGCGTCCGACGGGCTTGCTCTTACGAAAACGTCGTTCGTCCTTGAAGGCTGGTTCCCGAAAGACGAGGAAGAAAAGGTCGTAGGCGCAATTAAAGACACCACCGACGCGGTCGTTATCGAAACGCGCGATCCCGTTGCCGGCGACAGCGTGCCGACTCTTACCAAAAACAACAAAATCGTCGCGCCGTACGAAAACATTACGAACATGTACTCGCCCCCGTCGTATAGGGACGTTGATCCGAATC
>ERZ825525.2709-NODE-2709-length-10774-cov-2.942439_pt1 | contig 10774 bp, 13 predicted proteins | sample MGYA00519930_ERZ825525 | MGnify/ENA primary metagenome ERZ825525 (study PRJEB31778, sample SAMEA3449203) | human gut metagenome | biome: human gut; feature: human-associated habitat; material: faeces | place: United Kingdom | collected 2010/2012 ... | reverse complement strand
TGCTCTTGGCGTGCCCGATATGCAGGTAGCCGTTCGGCTCGGGCGGGAAACGGGTGTGCACGCGCATGCCCTCGCAGCGCCCGCCGGGGGCCAGGTCCTCATCTATGAACGTCTCTATAAAGTTTTTGGATACTTCTTCCATGTTATCCCCTCACAGCTCTATCCTGTTTTAGATGTCTTCCCATTATACACGCAATTATCCCTGTTTACAACGGTGATTTTGGGCGCTATAATCTTGGTATAAAACCAAACGGAGGCGTACATGACAGACGTTGTTATAATAGGCGGCGGGCCGGCCGGAGTGTCGGCTGCGCTGACGGCGATGCACCGGGGCAAGACGGCGCTCATCGTCTCCTCCCCGCCGGAGGACTCCCCGCTCTGGAAGGCGGAGCACATAGACAACTACCCCGGGCTGCCGGGCGTTACCGGGCGTGAGCTGCTGCAAAAGCTGCTGCTGCACGCGGAGGGCTCCGGCGCCCAGCTGATGCGCGGGCGTGTGCTGAGCATCCTGCCCATGGGCAGGAGCTTCGGCGTCTCGGTGGGCTCGGACTTCGTGCAGGGACGCGCGGTGGTCATCGCGTCGGGCCTCTCGCGGGCGAAGCCGTATCCGGGCGAGGCCGAGTACCTAGGCGCGGGCGTGAGCTACTGCGCCACCTGCGACGGCATGCTCTACCGCAGCAAGAAGGTCGCGGTCATCGGGCTCTCGGCGGACGCGCCGGAGGAGGCGGAGTTCCTGCGCTCCATCGGCTGCGAGGTGGAGTATTTCGACGCCGCACGGGCGAAGAAGTACGAGATAAAGGGCGGCGAGCGCGTGGAAAAGCTCGTTGCGGACGGCAAGGAGTTTGACGTCAGCTGCGTGTTCATCCTGCGCGCGGGCGTGGCGCCTGGCTCCCTTGTGCCGGGGCTGGAGCTCGACGGGCCGCACATCAAGGTGAATGCCGACATGTCCACCAGCGTCCCAGGCGTCTTTGCCGCCGGCGACTGCGTGGGCGCGCCCTATCAGGTCGCAAAGGCCGCGGGCGAGGGCAACATTGCGGGTATATCAGCCGCAAAATATGTGGAAAATATACACGAGGAGGAATAAACAATGGCAGTACAGCATCTTACAAGCGCGGATTTTGACAGCGCGATCTCTACCGGCCGCTGCGTGGTGGATTTTTGGGCGACCTGGTGCGGCCCCTGCCGCATGCAGGCTCCGATACTCGACGAGTTCGCGATGGAGCACCCCGAGGTCAAGGCCTGCAAGGTGGACGTGGACGCGGAGCCCGCGCTGGCCTCGCGCTTCGGCATCATGAGCATCCCGACCCTCATCTACTTCGAGGACGGCAAGCAGATAGGCAAGGCCGTCGGTGTGCAGATGAAGGAGCAGATAGCCGACGCGCTTGGCGTATAAGGCCCCAAAAAGCGGCAAAAGCTGTTGACTTTGCCCGAGGTTTGGGCTATAATCGCTTGGAAAGAGGCTGAGACGGGCAGGAGTAGGCGTTTGCCGACGCGAAGAGAGGGGACGGACGGTGCAAGTCCCCGTGAAGCGGCGCCGAAGGTCGGCCCCGAGCCGCCGGGCTGAAAGTTTTCGAGTAGGCCGGACGGGTGCTCCCGTTACAGAGCCGAGAGTGTCACACGTCAGGTGTGGAACTCAGGTGGTACCACGCGGTATATTACTGCGCCCTGAGGCTAACGCTTCGGGGCGCTTTTTCATGCCCCGAAAAGGAGGAAACGCTAATGAGAGAACTTCCCAAGGTGTACGACCCCAAACAGGTCGAAAAGAAAATCTACCAGATGTGGCTCGAAGGGAACTACTTCCATGCCGAGCGCGATCCGGCCAAGAAGCCCTTCACCATCGTCATCCCGCCCCCGAACGTCACCGGCCAGCTCCACCTGGGCCACGCCTTTGACGAGACTATCCAGGACGTGCTCATCCGCTACAAGCGCATGGACGGCTACTCCGCCCTCTGGCTGCCCGGCTACGACCACGCGGGCATAGCCACGCAGATAAAGGTTGAGGAGAAGCTCCGGGGCGAGGGCAAGACCCGCTTCGACCTCGGACGCGAGGGCTTTCTCGACGAGGTCTGGGCCTGGAAGAACAAGTACGGCGACCGCATCGTAGAGCAGCTCAAGACCCTGGGCTCGAGCTGCGACTGGGAGCGCCAGCGCTTCACGATGGACGACACCTGCGCCCGCGCCGTGCGCGAGACCTTTGTCGACCTCTACAAGAAAAAGCTCATCTACAAGGGCAAGCGCATCATAAACTGGTGCCCCAAGTGCACCACAGCGCTCTCCGACGCCGAGGTCGAGTACGTCGAAAAGCCGGGCCACCTCTGGCATATACGCTATCCGCTCTCCGACGGCTCCGGCGACCTCATCATCGCCACGACCCGTCCCGAGACCATGCTCGGCGACACCGGCGTCGCCGTCAACCCGAACGACGAGCGCTATAAGGACATCGTCGGCAAGACCTGCATCCTGCCCCTCGTGGGCCGCGAGATACCCATCGTCGCGGACGACTACGTCGAGATGGACTTCGGCACCGGCTGCGTCAAGATGACGCCCTGCCACGACCCGAACGACTTCGAGGTCGCCCAGAGGCACGACCTCGACTACATCCTCATCCTCGACGACGACGCGAAGATCATAAACGGCGGCAAGTACAACGGCATGGACCGCTATGAGGCCCGCAAGGCCATAGTCGACGACCTCGAGGCCGGCGGCTATCTCGTCAAGGTGGAGGACTATTCCCACAGCGTCGGCACCTGCTACCGCTGCCACAGCGACGTGGAGCCCATCTCCTCCGAGCAGTGGTTCGTGAAGATGCAGCCCCTCGCGAAGGAGGCCATCCGCGTCGTCGAGGACGGCGAGGTCAAGTTCGTGCCCGACCGCTTCTCCAAGACCTACCTCAACTGGATGTATAACGTCCGCGACTGGTGCATCTCCCGCCAGCTCTGGTGGGGCCACCGCATCCCGGCCTGGTACTGCAAGGACTGCGGCCACGTCACCGTCTCCAAGGAGGACGCCACCGAGTGCGAGGCCTGCCACAGCAAGAACATCGAGCAGGACCCCGACGTGCTGGACACCTGGTTCTCCTCCGCGCTCTGGCCCTTCTCCACGATGGGCTGGCCCGACCTCGATTCTCCCGACCTCAAGTACTGGTATCCCACGTCCGTCATGGTCACAGGCTACGATATTATCTTCTTCTGGGTCGCGCGCATGATCTTCTCCGGCATGGAGCAGATGAAGAAGGAGCCGTTCAAGACCGTCTTCATCCACGGCCTCGTCCGCGACGACAAGGGCCGCAAGATGTCCAAGTCCCTCGGCAACGGCATCGACCCGCTGGAGATGGCGGAGAAGTACGGCGCGGACGCGCTGCGCTTCAACCTCATCACCGGCAACTCTCCCGGCAACGACGCGCGCTTCTACGTTGAGAAGTGCGAGGCCATGCGCAACTTCGCCAACAAGATCTGGAACGCGAGCCGCTTCGTGATGATGAACCTCACCATCGACCATGTCGAGCTGCCCGAGCAGCTGGAGCTGGAGGACAAGTGGGTGCTGAGCAAGCTCAACACGCTCGTGAAGGAAGTCACCGACAATATGGACGCCTTTGAGATCGGCGTCGCGTCCGCAAAGGTCTACGACTTCATCTGGGACACCTACTGCGACTGGTTCATCGAGCTGTGCAAGGCTCGCCTGACCGGCGACGACGAGTGCGCGAAGATCAACGCGCAGAACGTGCTGTGCTATGTGCTGATCGAAACGCTCAAGTTGCTGCATCCGTTCATGCCGTTCATCACCGAGGAAATTTATCAGGCGCTGCCGCATACGGCAGAGGATAAAGGCGAGTTCATCATGCTCCAGAAGTGGCCGGAGTACCGCGACGAGCTCAGCTTCCCGCGGGAGGAAGAGGCGATGGGGCTCATCATCGACGCCATCACCGCCATCCGCGCCCGCCGCAACGAGATGAACGTCGCGCCCTCGAAGAAGGTGCATTACACCATCGCCACCGCGCACGCGGACACCTTTGCGCGCGGCATTCCGTTCTTCAAGCGCCTCGCCTCCGCGAGCGATGTGACCGTTGCCGACGCGAATATCCCCACGCCGGACGGTTCGATCGAGGTCGTGACCCATGCCGCGCGTGTGCTGATGCCGCTCGCTGAGCTGGTGGACTTCGAGAAGGAGCTGGCCCGCATCGCCAAGGAAAAGGCGAACGCGGAAAAGCAGCTCGCCGGCATTGAGAACAAGCTCTCGAATCAGGGCTTTATCGCCAAGGCGCCCGAGGCCGTCGTCAACGGCGCCCGCGAGGACGCGGCCAAGCTCCGCGCTCTTATCGAGAAGCTCGACGCCTCCGCCGCCGCGATGAAGAAGTAAAAGGTCATGAAAAAGCACCGATGCAGGAGGTCCTGCGTCGGTGCTTTTTCCATACAGATGGAAACTATTTCTTTTTCAGCTCTCGGATACACATGACAACGATATAGATCAGATAACCCAGGAAAATAACGACTGCGGGAAGGATCATAACGGCAAAAAAGAAGGCTGCGACGGATTGCATGAGCGCCTGATAGACGAGCTCTCCCATAAAAGTTCCTCCTCTCAAATTCCGGATTGTCTATGATATTTTTATGGTAGCAGAGAGATGTGAGATAGTCAACGGCAAAGTGAGGGCTTTTCAAGTCCCCGTTCTTTTGTTATACTTACCTTATTATCAAAGGAGGGTGACATCTATGCAGAAGATCGAATTCGGCTCCACCGGCCTTGTGATCGAAAAGAACGGCTTCGGCTGCCTGCCCATTCAGCGCATCAGCGAGACGGAGGCGGTGAAGCTGCTGCACAAGGCCTGCGACGGCGGCATCAACTTCTTCGACACCGCCCGCGCGTATTCCGACAGCGAGCAGAAGGTCGGCGCGGCCTTTTCCGGGATGCGCGACCGGATCGTGCTGGCGACCAAGACCGGCGCGCAGACCGCCGAGGGCTTCTGGCGCGACCTTGAGACCAGCCTGCGCACACTCAAGACCGACTACATCGACATTTACCAGTTCCACAATCCGGCCTTCTGTCCGAAGCCGGGCGGCGAGGACGGTCTGTACGACGCGGCGCTCGAGGCAAAAAAGCAGGGGAAGATCCGCCACATTTCCATCACGAACCATCGCCTTGCGGTGGCGCAGGAGGCCATCGACTCCGGGTTATACGCCTCGCTGCAATTCCCGTTCAGCTATCTTGCCGGGGAACAGGAGCTCGCATTGGTCGAGGGCTGCCGCACGCACGGTATGGGCTTTATCGCGATGAAGGGCATGGCCGGCGGTCTGCTCCGCGACGGCTTGACCGCGGCGGCCTGGATGGCGGTGCAGGAAAATGTGGTGCCCATCTGGGGCGTGCAGCGGGAGAGCGAGCTGGATCAGTTTTTGCAGTGCATCCGCGAGGGTGCGGAGCTGACGGACGAGCGCCGCGCAACGATCGAGCGCGACCGCCGGGAGCTTTGCGGCGAGTTCTGCCGCGGCTGCGGCTACTGTATGCCGTGCCCCGCGGGCATTGAGATCAACCAGTGCGCGCGTATGTCGCTGATGCTGCGCCGCGCGCCGGCGCAGGCGTGGCTCACCGAGGAATGGCAGGCCAAAATGCACCAAATCGAGCAGTGCAGGCACTGCGGACATTGCATGGCAAAGTGCCCCTACGGCCTCAACACCCCGGAGCTGCTGCAGGCAAACTACAAGGATTACTGGGAGGTTCTGGCACAGAGCCGGAAGTAAAACCACCGTACCGTCAGAACAAGGAGCATATCGGGAAAGCGCAGGGAGTCTCCCTGCGCTTTCTCAATGCTTTTTTGCCTTTGCGCTCAGCGACCTGACCCGGATGGCGAGAACCGCCACACCGCGTGCCTGATCTTCCGTAAAGGTATCCTCACGGCCTGCCATGTGGCGCATGAGCGCGGAGAGCGCATCGAGCTTTTCCGCCCCCTCAATGAGCTCTGCCGTGCCGCTGCCGATGACGGAGGCATAGTAGTAGCCGTAGCCGCAGGCGTGGTCGGCGGACTGCAGCTCGCCGCGGCAGTCCATTTCAAAGGATACGCGCGGGTCGCGGCGCAGCAGCTCGAGCTTGCGGCCTTCCCTGGCGCTGTGGCAGTAGAAGGTAAAAACGCCGTCCGCGAAGCGGTAGCCGAAATTGAGCGGGATGATGTAGGGGAGTCCCTGTTCATCAAGCATGGCAAGGCGAATAACTTTACATTCATTGACAATGGAGAGGATCTCCCGGCTGTCGGTGATCTCACGGTCGTTTCTGCGCATGACACTGCCTCCTTATATCAGGCCGTTCGGCCCTTGATATGATAGCAGCATTTTACAATGTCCGATGGGAAAAGAGCAAGCGAAAAAAAGACAGAACAGGCAAAAAGAAACGGAATGGCACATTCTTTCGACAAAAAAACGGCCGCGGACAGGCTATACTGAAGGCGCACAGAGGTGCAGAACGAGCAAGAGGAGGTCGGGACATGGAGGTTCTGACAAGAACAAACGGAAGAGAGATGACGCTTGCGATCAGCGGAGAGCTGGATCACCACGGCGCGCACGGCGCGATGCAGCAGATCGACCACGCGCTCGACGCGGCGCTGCCGCTGTCGCTGACGATGGACCTTTCGGGAGTGTCCTTCATGGATTCCTCCGGGATCGCCGTGGTGCTGCGCGCACACCGCCGCATGGCGGCGCTCGGCGGAAGTCTGATCGTCACCGGCGTGCCGGCGCAGGCCCGAAAGGTTTTCGACGCGGCGGGGGTGCCGCGTCTGGTCACAATGCAGTAAGGAGGAAGGATATGAAAAAGAGCAGCAACTACATAAAACTGGAGTTTCTCAGCCGCAGCACGAACGAGGGCTTTGCCCGCAGCGCGGTCGCGGCCTTTGCGTCCCAGCTCGACCCGACGCTCGACGAGCTCGGCGACATCAAGACGGCGGTGAGCGAGGCGGTGACAAATGCCATCGTTCACGCCTATCCCGATACGCTTGGAAAGATCGTGGTCCGCGTGCGCCTGCTGGACGGCGGTGTGCTGGAGATCGCAGTATACGACTGGGGACGCGGCATTGCGGACGTGGAGAAAGCACGCGAGCCGCTCTTTACGACCGGAGGCGAGGAGCGCAGCGGCATGGGCTTCACCATCATGGAGAGCTTCATGGATACGCTCAAGGTCCGCTCCCGCCCGGGCAAGGGGACCGTCGTGACCATGCGCAAAAGGATTGCGCAGCGCGCGGGCCGCGCATGAGCACAGCGGAGACCTTTGCCCTGCTCGAGGCGGCACAGAGCGGCGACGAGGAAGCCGGCGAGCGTGTACTGCGGGAGAATACCGGCCTGATCTGGAGCGTCGTGCGCCGCTACAATGGCCGCGGCGTGGAGACGGAGGACCTCTATCAGCTCGGCTGCATTGGATTTCTAAAGGCTGTTAAGGGATTTGACCTTACATATGGAACGCAGTTTTCCACCTACGCCGTACCGAAGATCGCGGGAGAGATACGGCGATTCCTCCGTGACGACGGCGCGATAAAGGTGAGCCGGACTCTGCGCGAGCGGTCGCAGAGCATCTACAGTGCGCGGGAGAAGCTGCGGGTGCAGCTCGGACGCGAGCCTGTCCTCTCTGAGCTTGCGGAGGAGACCGGCTTGAGCGTCGAGGAGATTGCGGATGCCGACATTGCCTCTGCCGCGCCGGAGTCCTTTCAGCAGGAGATGGGCGACGGTCTGACGCTGGAAACGCTTCTCAGCACGGAAAGCCCGGAGGATAGTTTGATCGAGCAGCTTTCCCTGCGCGCGGCGATCGACCTGCTGCCGGAGCGGGAGCGCATGACGATCCTGCTGCGCTTTTTCAAGGCGCTGACGCAGGAGCAGACGGCGCGGGTGCTTGGCGTGTCGCAGGTGCAGGTATCGCGGCTGGAGCGCCGGGCGCTGCAAAAGCTGCGCACGGCGATGGAGACGGAGGGATAGCGTCCGGATCGGCCTGAAATTCCGTCAGCAGCGGCCAAAAACGCTTCGGCATGTGCGACATGCGGAGCTTCGGATTTCCCCGTTCGCGGATGGCGATGGTGTCATAAAAGCAACGCCAGAGCCGGCGATAGCGCTTTTCCGCCTCGTCGGGCGGAGCCATGACGAACTCCTCCAGCGGTACGATGGCAGAATGACCGTCGGCATAAAAGAGCGCCTCGCGGTGCGTGCGGTCATAGAGGAAAAAGGTCTCATCGTGGCAGCGCTGGCAGAAGTGACCGCGCAGAAGCGGCAGAACACGGTTTTTCGGCTCGATCTCCGCGGCGAGCACGCCGCCGATGTCGGAAAAGCGCACGAAGCCGCGGTATTGCTCCAGTTCGCCGTTCAGCTGCCGCACAGCGCGCAGCAAGGGATGGTACGTTTCATCGGAAAGGCGCTGCAGCAGCGGCTTTCCCTCGCGGTAGAGCTTGGCGGCAAAGCGGTAGATGGCAAGCTCCTTTTCGGGCAGGCATGTCCAGTACGCGCGGCGCAAAAATGGTCCGACCTCCGGCGAAAAGCGCCGGAAGCCTTCGTATACGCGGCGTGCGTGCGCCGCGTCCGTCGTGACGGCGCGGACCTCATACAAGCATGGCTCGAGCTCTCCGGTGCGGAAAAACGCGGCGGGGAGCTCCTTTTGCGTGTAGCTTTCGTAGATGCAGCACAGAAGTCCATCGAAGCTGCCGTCGTATTCATAAACGACCTCGCGCCATGTCATAAATAACTCCTCATTATGCCGGCTCAAAGAGTGAGAGCTGGTCGAGCGATCCCGCCGGAAGCGAGGTGCGCTCCGTGGCGGTCAGATTGCGCCGGACCCCCTCGAGCGAGAGCCGCAGCGGTGCGGTGCTTCGGCCGGAGCAGGTGAGAAAATACTGCGCCCGCTTGAGCACGACGCCGAGCTTTTTGAGGTCCTCGGCGCGCAGCGCCCCGCCGCGGCGCGCGACAAGGATGCGCTTCGCGCTGACCACGCCGATGCCGGGAACGCGCAGCAGCGCTTCGTAATCCGCGCGGTTGACCTCGACCGGGAAGAAGTCGGGGTGCCGCAGCGCCCAGCAGCACTTGGGGTCAAGGGCAGGATCAAAGTCCGGCGCGTTGTCGTCGAGCAGCTCGTTTGCGCGAAAGCCGTAAAACCGCAGCAGCCAGTCGGCCTGATAGAGCCGGTGCTCGCGCAGCAGCGGCGGCTTGGTGTCGAGCGCGGGCAAAAGCGTGTTCTCGACTACCGGCACATAGGCTGAGTAGAACACGCGCTTTAACCGATAGGAATCGTAAAGCGCCTGCGTGAGATTCAGAATGTGCAGGTCGCTTTCCTTTGTCGCGCCGACGATGAGCTGTGTGCTCTGCCCCGCGGGGGCGAAGCGCGGCGCGTGCTTGTATTTGACAAGCTCCTGCTTGCTCTGCTTTGCGCGGTCGCGGATCTGCGTCATCGGGCGCAGGATGGCCTGCTTTGTTTTATTGGGGGCGAGCAGCTTGAGTCCTGCTTCGCTCGGCAGCTCGATGTTCACGCTCAGGCGGTCTGAAAGAAAGCCGAGCTGTTCGACAAGCTCCGGCGACGTGCCGGGGATAGCCTTGGCGTGGATGTAGCCGTTGAAGCGGTACTCGCTGCGCAAAATCGACAGCGCGCGGATCATCAACTCCGTCGTATAGTCCGGCGAGCGCAGCACGCCGGAGGAGAGGAACAGCCCTTCGATATAATTGCGGCGGTAAAATTCAATTGTAAGGCGGCAGACTTCTTCCGGTGTAAATGTGGCACGCAGGACGTCATTGGAGGAGCGGTTCACACAGTAGCGGCAGTTGTAAATACATTCGTTGGTAAAAAGAATCTTTAATAGGGAAATACATCTGCCATCGGCTGAGAAACTGTGGCAGATGCCGCAAGCTTTCGCATTGCCAAGTCCCGCACCGTTATTTTTTTTATCGACACCGCTGGAGGTACAGGCGGCATCGTACTTCGCAGCATCAGAAAGAATCGTCAGCTTTTTCATCAAATCCATATCTTGTTGAATAATCATAACATTCCCCTTTTTAATTAGAACATTTGTTTGATTTATTATAACACACAAACAAATGTTCGTAAAGTGGTAAATTCTGAAAAGGTGAAAATATGTTCGGGAGTGAAAAAACAAAGAATGGTTATACTCTTATGGTGCAGATGTATTTTGCGCTGCAAATCAATCAAAAAAGGAGAACCGGGATGAATTCAATTTCAGAAAAAGAATTACTGGCATTAAATGACCTTTTAGGTGAAGAAGAATTACTCATCAAAAAGTTTAAGATGCTTGCAAACCATGCAGAAGACGAGGAAATTAAGGATAAATTTGAACAGATTTCAGAAAGACACCAGAAACATTTTGATTCCCTTTACAAGCAGCTTGGCTAAAACAAAATAAAAGAAAAACGGAGGTTTGTTATGGAACAGCTTTATACGGATAAGGAAGTGTTACAGGATGCATTAACAGCCGAAAAGACGGCAACCAATAATTACAACACGTATGCAAATGAATGTGTGCATGATACTGTGCGCGAGGCAATTTTAAACTGTCTGTCTGAGGAACACAAGATTCAGGAAGAAGTTTTTAATGCCATGCATACAAGAGGACTTTATCCGACACCGGAGGCAGAGGATAAAAAGGTCGATGAAGCAAAGCAGAAGTTTTCATGCACCTATAAATCCCTGTAAGCAGAGGGATTTCCATAAGCACCGTTTCCGGTAAACTTGCAGCAGGCGGTGATGCTTCTTCCTTATCAGAGGTTTTGTCCTGAAGTTTATGAAAAATTTAACAAACAAAGGATGGCATTTA
>ERZ825525.2708-NODE-2708-length-10776-cov-4.906725_pt1 | contig 10776 bp, 7 predicted proteins | sample MGYA00519930_ERZ825525 | MGnify/ENA primary metagenome ERZ825525 (study PRJEB31778, sample SAMEA3449203) | human gut metagenome | biome: human gut; feature: human-associated habitat; material: faeces | place: United Kingdom | collected 2010/2012 ... | reverse complement strand
TTTCACCCCCACGGCGACACGTCCGTTTACGATGCAATGGTCAGAATGGCGCAACCTTTCAATATGAGAGAAGTGCTGATCGACGGCCACGGCAACTTCGGCAGTATCGACGGCGACGGCGCGGCGGCAATGCGTTACACCGAAGCCCGCCTGAATCCCCTTGCGATGGAAATCCTGAAAGACCTGGAAAAGGACACCGTACCATGGCAATGGAACTTCGACGATACGATGAAAGAGCCGGTGCTTTTGCCGTGCCGATTCCCCAACCTTCTCGTGAACGGCGCAAACGGCATAGCGGTCGGTTTTTCGACGAATATCCCGACTCACAATATCGGCGAAATCATCGACGGCGCGGTTGCGGTTATCGATAATCCCAAAATCAAACTTGACGAACTTATGAAAATCGTCCCCGGCCCCGACTTTTCGACGGGCGGCATAATTATCGCGGGGGACGACCTTGTGCAGGCGTACTCGACGGGCAAGGGCAAAATCACTCTGCGCGCGAGAATCCACATCGAGGACGGCGAATACGAAAAGAAAAACATCGTTATTTCGGAACTGCCGTATCAGGTTGAAAAAGCCGACCTGCTGCAAAAAATACTGCAACTTCGCGAAGCGAAAAAAGACATACTCGGCGGTATTTCGGACATCGTGGACGAGTCCGACAGAAACGGTATGCGCGCCGTAATTAAGGTGCGTAAGGACGCCGACGCGCAGAAAATCGTAAATTATCTTCTTGCACATACCAAACTTGAAACAAACTTCAATATCAATATGGTGGCGATCGCGGAAGGCAAGCCCAAACAACTCGGACTTGTCGAAATGCTGGTGCATTACGTCAACTTCCAGCGCGACGTGCTTATAAAACGCTGCAATTTTGACCTGAAACAGGCGAAAATCCGCGCGGAAATCGTGGAAGGACTGCTCATCGCAATAAACAATATCGACGAAATCATCAAAATCATCAAGACGTCGAAATCGGCGGCGATTGCGTCGGAGAGAATGCGTCAGAGATTCGGACTCACCGAAAGACAGGCACAGGCAATCCTTGAAATGAAACTTCGTCGTCTGACGGGGCTTGAAGAAGACGCGCTCAAAGCAGAACTTGCGGAACTTAAAAAGACAATCGAGGAACTTACCGCGATTCTTAACAGCAAGAGATTGCAAAACAGCAAGATAAAATCCGACCTTCTGGACGTCAAAAAGCGTTTCAAATCCCCAAGAAAAAGCGAAATCATCGGCGAAAAGGAATCAAAAAAGGAAATCCCGTTCAAATCCGACGAAACCGCTTATAAAGAAGGCGTCGTGGTACTGAGCGACTCCGGCACGCTGAAATTCGTCGGCACTCGCGGCTTCCAGCAGGCGGCGCGACGGGCGTCGGACGTCGACAAAAACACGACCGTCAAAAAGGCGGAATTCGTCAACAATCGTTTGAAACTCATCGCGTTTTCAAACCTTGGCAATATCTTCAAAATCGAAATCGACGACCTGCCCGAAAAGAAATACCGCGACAAGGGCATAACCCTTGCGGAACTTAACAAGGACGCGCTTGCGAAAGAATACGCCGTACAGATTTTCACGGCGGAAAACTTCCCCATCGGCGAGGCGTTGATTTTCACGAAACAAGGCATGGTCAAACGCACGTCTTTTGACGAACTTAACGTTTCGAAATCGGCGTACAAGGCGATAAATCTCACAGACGGCGACGAAGTCGTGTCGGTCGAGGTCGTGAAAGACGGGCTCAACGTGTTCACTGCAACCGAAAACGGAATGTGTCTTGCGTACGAAACGCAGGAAATCCCCGTGCAGGGCAGAAACGCAGGCGGCGTAAAGAGCATACAACTTGACAGTGGCGACAGCGTGGCGTTTGCGGGGCTTATCAACGACGAAGGCGAAATCCTTGTCGTCAGCGAAACGGGCTTTGCAAAACGAGTGTTTGCGTTCACTTTCGACTTATCCAAACGTTACAGAAAGGGCGTGAAACTCATTGATATGCCCACAGGTATCAAAGTCGCGCTTGCGGCGTACGTCAAGGAGCCTTACGACATCGCGGTGTTCGACGGCGAAAACGTATTCGGGTTTTCGACCGAAGACGTGAAACTCGACGGGCGCACCACGCGCGGCAAACAACTTCAAAAATTTGCGGGAAAAATAACTGCCGACAAGCACGTTGTCGATTATTTCAGACCGCTCAACGTATAAAAAGAGGTACTACTTATGAAAATCGGCTTTGACAGCGAAAAGTATATGCAGATTCAGTCCAAGCATATTCTGGAACGCATCGACAACTTCGGCGGAAAACTTTATCTTGAATTCGGCGGAAAACTCTTTGACGACTTGCATGCGTCAAGGGTGCTTCCCGGGTTTGACGAAAACGCAAAAATCAAACTTTTGCAGAAACTCAAAGACAAATGTGAAATTATCTTTTGCATTAGCGCGTCGGATATCGAAAGAAATAAAATCCGCGCGGACTACGGCATCACTTACGGCGCGGAAATTTTGCGGCTTATCGACGCGATGACTTCAATGAAAATCAAGGTCAACAGCATCGTTATCACAAAGTTTGAGGATCAGCCGTCGGCGATTGCGTACAAAAACAAGCTGGAAGCGCGCGGCATTAAGGTTTATATGCACGGGCTCACGAAAGGTTATCCCACCGACGTCGATACGATTGTGTCCGACGAAGGCTACGGCAAAAATCCTTACATCGAAACGACGCGTCCTTTGGTTGTCGTAAACGCCCCGGGCCCCAACAGCGGAAAACTTGCGACGTGTCTTGGTCAACTTTATCACGAATACAAACGCGGCGTGAAGGCGGGCTATGCGAAGTTTGAAACCTTCCCCATCTGGAATCTTCCTTTGAAACACCCCGTGAATATCGCGTACGAGGCGGCGACCGCCGACATCAAAGACGTGAATATGATCGACTACTTCCACTTGCAGGCATACGGCGTGCAGACCGTAAACTACAACAGGGATATCGAAGTGTTTCCCGTCGTGCGTTCCATTTTGTCAAAACTTTCGGCAAACGAACTCGACTACAAATCCCCCACGGATATGGGCGTAAATATGGCGGGCTACTGCATTTTCGACGACGAAGCGTGTCAGGAAGCGTCGAAACAGGAAGTCATCCGCCGCTATTACAAAAGTTGCTGCGACAATAAAAACGGCAGAGTCGACCTTGCGACCGTAAAACGTATCGAACTTTTAATGGGCGAACTCGGCATCAAACCCGCGAACAGGGCGGTCGTGCAACCCGCGCTCGATAAGGAAGCCGCGTCCGGCGAACCCGCCTGCGCGATCGAACTCAAAGACGGCACGATAGTTACGGGCAGAGATACGAAACTTATGTCCGCGCCCGCATCGACCATTCTCAACGCTTTGAAATCGCTTGCAAAACTTCCCGACCGTTTGAAACTTATCGCGCCGCAAATCGTCAAACCCATTATGGATTTGAAACAGCAGTTTTTGCATGAGAAAAACTACAAACTCACGCTCAACGAAGTGCTTGTCGCGCTGTCGATCTGCGCCGCAACCAACGAGGCGGCGGCTATGTGCGTCGATTGCATAAACGACCTTGCCGGCTGCGAAATGCACAGCACGAGAATGCTCCTTAAAAGCGATGAGGACGCGCTGAGAAAGATTAAGGTCAATCTTACGTCGGAACCCAAGTTTTTAAGCGACCAGCTTTGCGATTTTTAATTTATTTGCCGCTTGAAAAACGACCTACCGCAACAGGTTGTGGTTTTGTTTTTTGACGACGAATATCTTTGATTTTCGCGGCGGATAAGGATATACTTATTATAATTTTTCAATTTGGAGGGCTTTATGGCAAAAATACCAGAAAGAAAATCGGTAAAAGACAAATACAAATGGAATCTTTGCGACCTTGTCAACGGCGACGAGGCGTGGGAAGAAAAATATAACGAACTTTCAAAAAAAGCACCGTCATTGCAGGAATACAAAGGAAAACTCGGAAACGACGACGTCCTTTTGGAATTTCTGAAAAAGCAGGACGAAATCGCGATTGACCTTATCAAGGTTTATTGTTATTCGTCGATGAGCAATCATCAGGATCTCAGAGTCAAAAAATATCAGGAGATGAACGCAAAAGCCGAAATGCTTGCAGTAACTTTCGGCACCGTTACCGCTTTTGCGGAGCCGGAAATTTGCGAACGCTCGGAAGAAGAACTTCTTGCGCTTTCCAAAAAGCCCGAGTTTTCCGATTACAGTTATCGTTTTGAACGCCTTGCGAAAGACAAAAAACACGTCTTGTCCGAAAAGGAAGAAACGTTGCTTGCGGAAGTCGGAAACTTTTCGGGCAACTTCCAGGACAGTTTCCAGATGCTCGACAGCGCGGATATTAAGTTCGACCCCGTGACCGTCGACGGCAAAGAAGTCGAAATGTCGCACGGCATGTACGGCGTGTTACTGCAAAATCCCGACCAAAGCGTCAGACAACAGGCTTTTGAAAGCATGTTCAACGCATATAAAAACCATATCAACACAATCACGTCCCTGTATGCGGGCAGCGTCAAAAAAGACTGGTTTTTCAGAAAAGTGCGCGGATTTTCGTCTTCGCTCGAAGGCGCGCTTTCCGGGACGGACGTCGACGTAAAGGCTTACGAAAACCTTATCAAAGCCGTCGATAACAACTGCCGCTATATGCACCAGTACATCGCTTTCAGAAAGAAGGTTCTCGGCGTCGAAACCCTTAACATGTGGGATTTGCATTGCCCGATGGTAAAGGGCGCGGACATCGCCGTTCCTTACGAAAAGGCATGCGATATGGTGAAAAAAGCCCTGAAACCTTTCGGCGACGAATACGCCGCGCTCCTTGACAGAGCGTTCAATGAAAGATGGATCGACGTCGTTGAAAACAAGGGAAAACGCAGCGGCGCGTACAGTATGGGCACGTTCGGTTGCCATCCTTACGTACTGCTCAATTACCAGAAAAGCACGCACGAAGTCTTCACGATCGCGCACGAACTCGGACACGCAATGCACACCTATTTCAGCTGCAAGGCGCAACCTTTCGCAAAAAGCGATTACGAAATTTTCGTTGCCGAAATCGCATCGACCGTCAACGAAGTCCTTATGCTGAAATACCTTCTTGCAAACACCGACAACGTCGACACGAAGAAGTTCCTTTTAAGCTATTATCTCGATATGTTCCGCACGACGTTATTCCGTCAGACAATGTTTGCCGAGTTCGAACTCAAAGCGCATAACCTTGTCGAACAGAATCAACCGCTTTCGGCGGAAGGTTTGTCGGATATTTATATGGATCTCAACAAAAAATACTACGGCAAAGCCGTCAGACACAACGACCTTATCCGTTACGAATGGGCGCGTATCCCGCACTTCTATACGGCGTTTTACGTTTATCAGTACGCAACGGGTATCACCGCCGCCGTTTCGATTGCAAATTCGATATTAAAACACGGCGACAAAGCGTTCTACAACTACAAGAAATTCCTGTCGGCAGGCGGAAGTATGCCTCCCGTCGAAATTTTGAAACTCGCAGGCGTCGACCTTACGACAGAGCAACCTTTCAACGTCGCTATGCGTGAATTCAGGGATACGCTCAACAGCCTTAAAGCGTTGTACAATGAAGAAAAGTAAAATCTTTTTAAGCATAATTCTTGTCGTCGTCGCCGCATTCGCGCTTACCGCGTGCGGCACGCTCGACTTTACCTACGTCCAGAATTCCGACGGCACTTACACGCATATCGTGAAAGTTACGCTCACCGAAGAAGGGGTGAAAGAGGCGGACGTGGGGCTTACTCTCGACGAAGCGCTGAACGCCTTGAAAGAGGGCTTTATACGCAAGGATTATTTCGTAAGCGCAGACGGGAACACCGTTACCGCAAGGAAAAATTTTGACAGCGTGCAGGCATTGCAAAACGACCTTATCGGAAACGGCATTATCACAAACGACGTGAAAAAGGACGAAAACGCGTTTGTCGTAAAACAGACGATATTTGGCGATATTAAGGTTTCCGGGAAGTTTATAAGCACAAACACCTGGTGGTTTGCAGGGGTTTTGACAAGCGGCGGACTGTCGCAGATAAACGCCGAGAAAATCGCCTTGAAACTTTCGGGTGCCGACACGTCCTATACATTCGTTACGCCGTACGAATCGACGACGTCCAACGCCGACAAAGTCGTGAAAACGGAAGACGGCAATTGCATGCACGTGTGGAATTTCGACGGCGGCAACGACACCGCGGAAATCACGGTGATGAAAATCAAGGGCGCAATGTGGTATGGCATCGCGATTATCGCTGCGGTTTTTGTCTTCCTTGTTTATGTCGTAACAAAGGAAATAATGTCGCACAAAAATACGAAACGCAACAATTCTTAATTTTCGCTCATACTAACTGTATCAGCGTTTAAGAGGTAAAAATATGGCAGATAAAGTTATGAAAATGCCCGTAAACTACGAGGCGGAACAGGCGATGCTCGGCAGTATCATGATGGACACGAACGTCGCAAACGACTTCACCACGCTTCTTCGCGAGGACGATTTTGCGTTGCAGCAGCACAAGCAAATCTTCCTTGCAATCTACAATCTTATTCAGAATAACGAGCCTGTCGACGCTTTGACCGTCGCGGACAAACTTGCGACAAGCGGGAAAATCGCCGAGGCGGGCGGTATGGAATACATCGGAAAACTAGCAACCGGAATCCCCAGCACCGCAAACGCCGACAAGTATTTTGAAATCGTGAAGCGCGACAGTCTGTTAAGGGGCATTATCGAGGCGGGCAACAAAATCAGCAAAAACGCCTACACCGCGGAAGACGCGAACAAGGCGTTGGACTTTGCCGAACAAACCGTTTTCAGAATTTCCGAAGAAAAGGAAGCAAGCAAGCTTGAACCTATCGTCGAAGCGTCGTCGGAAGCGCTCAATAAAATCAATACAATGCAGCGCGGCGATTACGTCGACGAGGGCATAAAGACGGGTTTCAAGTTGCTGGACAGAAAAATCGAAAGCATGAAGCCCGGCGCATTGTGTATTCTTGCGGCGCGTCCGTCCGTCGGTAAAACGGCGTTTGCGCTTACGGTTGCAATCAACGCCGCAATCCGCAACAATAAAAAAGTCGCGATTTTCAGCTTTGAAATGCCGACGGTACAACTTGTTCAGCGTATGCTGACGACCGTTTCGCAAATCTCGTTCAAGCGGCAGAAACAGCCAGGTATGCTCAATTTCAACGAAACGCAAAGGCTGTTCAACGCGCACGAGGCGCTTTCAAACAGTAAAATTTACGTCGACGATAACTCGGGCAACACCCCGGGCGATATCATCAGCAAATGCCGCCGTATGAAAAACACGGTGGGGCTCGACCTCGTAATTATCGACTACCTGCAACTTATCACCCTCGATACGAAGTCGAAGGCCGAAAACCGCCAGCAGGAAGTCTCGACGATGAGCCGTCAGATGAAACTTTATGCAAAAGAACTCGGCGTGCCGTTTCTGGTGCTTTCGCAGTTGTCGCGCGGCACCGAGCAGCGCGGGGAAGAACCGCAACTTTCCGACCTTCGCGAATCGGGCGCAATCGAACAGGACGCCGATATGGTAATGTTCCTGCATCGTCCCAAAAAGGTCGAAAATCCGAAGTCGGAAGAAAGCAAGTTCGCCGCAAGTTACGACGACGACGGCGATCATAAGTTTGTAAAAATGCTCGTCGCCAAAAACCGTAACGGCGAAACCGGCAACGTGTACTTCGACTGGTGCGGCGATATGCAGACGTTCAAGCCCATCGACATAAGAGAAATGTCCACGGCGGAAGAAAAGCAGCCCGCGGCGAAACTCAACACCGAAATCACGTCTGTCGAACAAATGCGCTCGGACGACGACGCCTTCGACGATATGAAAATGGTGGACGACGACGGACAGAAAGGTACGGTCGAAATCGTGATGGACGACACCGCAACCCCCGCGACGATAAAAGAAGAACCACTTGACTTTTCGGACTCCGACGGTATGACTTTCACAAACAACGAAAGCGGCGACCAGAGTATAAATAACGGCGATTTGCCTTTTTAACAATACGTTTTAGTCTATGACGTACATTGCCGAAATCAAGGATATTCCATACGACAAAAAACGCGCCGACGTAGTTTTAAGCGACGGCGAAATCTGCCGCGCGTTCAAAGCCACGATCAAGGAATACGGGCTTGTCGAAGGGAAAAATATCGACTTTGCGGAACTTAAACGCATCGCAAAGGAAGGCGAGGAACACATCGCTTTCACGACGGCAATCGACAGCCTGTCGCGCGGGATAAAATCGCAGAACGAAGTACGGAAAAATCTGAAAACCAAAAAGTTTTCGGACGACGCCGTAAACGTTACCGTCGAAAAATTGCTCAGTTACAATTACCTCGGCGACCGCGCTTACGCCGAAGCATACGTTTCGTACAAAGGACAAAAAACCGGGCGAAGGAAAATTATTTACGAGCTTATCACCATAAAAGGCATTGATAAAAACGTCGCGCAGGAAGTCGCATATGCGAAACTTTCGGACGAGGAAGAAATCGAAAAAGCAATTTCCATGGCGCAAAAGTATATCGAAAAGGAAAAGAAAAAACGCACGCGACTTAAAGAGCGCGCCTATTGCTTCCTTGCGACAAGAGGGTTCGACACCGATATTATCTCGTCCGCAATGAACAGCCTCGATTTTTCGGAAGAAGAATAAATCACCTTACGACCTTGCTTGAACGGCAAGGTTTTTTCATGTTTTTTGCATAATCGCAAACGATACGGCATTTTTTATAAGTAGAAAAACCGAGGTGCAATTTATGAAAAAAACATTTTTATTGATTCTTACGATTATCCTGACGCTCGGCACGGTGTTTTCGCTTTCGGCGTGCAAAAAGAAAACCAAGCAAAACGAAGTCGATATTTCAAAAAACGTCAGTTACGCCGAAACACATCGCTACGTCGGCGAGAACGAAGACTTCAAAGTTGCCGTAACGAGCGGCGTCAGAGAAAAACTTTTCATTGCGGACGGGAAAGCGACGGATGTAATTAACTTCACGGAAATCACGCTTATCCCGCTTAAAGCGAATTTGCAGAACAAGACGTATACCTTTGTGTTGAATTACGAGGGCGGAAGCGTCGAGGGCGAACTTAAGCGCGACGTCGTAACGCACAATTTCACGGCGGTTATCGACGCCGAAAGTTTCAAGGATACGATAAAGTCGATTGTGATAAAATACGACAAGGTCGAAAGCGAGATACCGCTTGAAAACGCACTTAACGGCAAAATTGATTACTGTAAAGTGCTGGATATTGCAAAAACCGCATTGAAAGACGAAATCGGCGCAAACACGACGGACGGCATTTTCAACCGCGAAATCATGGTCAAACTCGTGCGGGACAGACGCGCGCCCGACAGCCCGTACTACTGGTATATTTCGTTTATCGCAGGCGATAACGGATACTGGGCTTTGCTTATAAATCCCGAAACCGGCGACGTCGTATCGAAGAAAAATTAATCGAAAAAAGGCATGAAAAATCCCCGAAACAACTTCGGGGATTTTGTCGTATTTTTGTTATTTAAGTTTTCCGAGACCGAACGACATTCCTTGCGATTTGCCGATTTCTTTTCTGGTTTTCCCGTCGATGAGATTCACGCAGTTGATGAACGTCTGAATTTGCTCGTACATAAGGTCAAGGTTGAATTTGTCCATATGTTCGTTGCCCGTCGGATCAACCGAGCAGAGATAATCGGGGGCGGTAACGAGCGCGATTTCGGGGATATGCTTTTTGGACAGCGGCTGTCCTTCGCCGAAGTGCATCGTGTTGTGCGCGCGAAGGGTGGTTGTCCTGACGTTTTTCCTGTCTTTTATCGCCTCGTAATAAATCTTATCAAGGTTTTTGTTGCCGGTGTAAACAAGTTCGGTATCGATATCGTTGGTTTTTGTGTAAACGCCGTTAACGTCTTTCCATTCCGTGCAGCCCAGATGTTCGACAGACACGCCCGCGACGGCTTTGTACGTTTTGCCGTTCCAAAGGTTCTTGTTTTCGGCAAGCCATCTTCCCGTCGCCTGATTGGACGTCATAATACCTTCGCGGAAGACGGGCAGGCGGAAGTGTCCCGTTACGAACACGAAAATAAGCGTGCGTTTGGTGGGGTGCGCCTTGAAATATTTCATCATGGTATTCTTCTGCTCATCTGTCAGATCAGCTCCCAGCGTTACTACCTTTGATGCATCGGCCATTACCGGCATCGGGGTACTGACTGCAAGACACATACTGCACAGTGCTGCTACGATCAAACTTCTTTTTTTCATATCCATTCCTCCATTTATGCATTTATCCAAATACTATTATTCACAATGAATCTGTTGCTCGCGGTTGTTCAAGTGTTTTCATTATAACACAGCCTTCTGCAGAATTGTATTTTTTATTTTCTTCATATCTGTAAATGATTGTATCACCGGATATTTTATCTCCATATCTGGTTCTTTTTCCTGAGTATACCAGATACCTCGAAGGCCGCTGTTCCAGGCTCCTTCTACGTCTTTCTTGTAATTATCACCGATGAATGCACATTCAGCTGCCTGTACACCGGATTTTTCCACACAGATTTCAAAAAGATGCGGATGCGGTTTTTCTACCCCTGCCTCTTCACTTGTAACAATGAAATCGATGTATGGGGAAGCGCCGATCGCCTCCAGTTTCCTGTACTGGATATATGCTGTCATATCGGTTCCGACTCCAATGCTGATTCCACATTTCTTCAGTTCTCTCATAAAGTCCAGTACTC
>ERZ825525.2707-NODE-2707-length-10777-cov-5.532084_pt1 | contig 10777 bp, 8 predicted proteins | sample MGYA00519930_ERZ825525 | MGnify/ENA primary metagenome ERZ825525 (study PRJEB31778, sample SAMEA3449203) | human gut metagenome | biome: human gut; feature: human-associated habitat; material: faeces | place: United Kingdom | collected 2010/2012 ... | reverse complement strand
CCGCGTATACGATCCCCGCGAGACGGAGCTGCCCGACGTGGGCATCGTCGAGCTGCGCGACGCCGAGACGGGGCGCAAGGTCTGGGTGGACACCTCCTCGCGCGCCGTGCGCGAGCACTACGCCGAATCGTGGAGACGGCGCAGCGCCGGCATCGAGCAGACGCTCAAGCACAACCGTATCGACACGGCGACGATCTCCACCGACGGGGACTACGTGGCCGAACTGATGAAACTCTTCAAACAGCGATGAGACGACTCTTAGCAACGCTCCTCCTGCTGGCCGGCGTGCCGGCCGCGGCGCAGAACACGCCGACGGTCACGGCGCACGCCGAACCCGACAGCATTCTGATCGGCGACCGCTTCGATCTGGTGATCGACGTGGAGAAGGACCTCGTGCAGGTGGTGGAGTTCCCGGAGTTCGAGGACCGGGACGGCAAGATCGAGGTGGTCGAGAGCCTGCCGGTCGATACGCTCGAACGCGACGGACGCCGCCTGAAGCTGCGCAAGCGCTACCGCCTCGCGGCCTTCGACGAGGGCCGTTACAACCTCGGCACGGCGCGGGTGCTCTACGCCGACAAGAACATCCTCGACACGCTTTCGAGCCGCGACTCGGTCTATCTCGAGGTGACGACGTTCCAGATCGACTCCACGTCGCAGTCGATCTACGACCTGAAGGGACAGCGCACCCTGCCGTTCCGGTTCCGCGAGATCCGCGGCTACGTCCTTTGGGGCTTGCTGGCGCTCGCGCTGCTGGCCGCCGCGGCCTACGCCCTCCACCGCTGGCTCGCGGCCCGCGGCAAACGGCTCGGCGACCTGTTCAAACCCGCCCCGCCGCTGCCGCCGCACGTCGCGGCCATCCAGGCGCTCGAAGCGCTCCACAACCAGAAACTGTGGCAGAACAACCGCCACAAGCAGTACTATTCGGGGCTGACGGACATCCTGCGCACCTACATCGCGGCGCGCTGGGACATCGGAGCGATGGAGATGACCTCCGACGAGATCATCGACGCGATGCGCGCGGAGGAGCTTCCGGACAAGGCCCGCATGGACCTCACGGCGATCCTGCGGGACGCCGATCTGGTGAAGTTCGCCAAGGCGACGCCGCCGGCCGAGGAGAACGAGGCCGACTATCTGAAAGCCTACTACTTCGTCGAGGAGACCAAACCCGTCGAGGAGGAGACCCCGGCCGGAGAGGCGGACCCGACGCAAAACTAAACCGCGACAACGATGCAGAAGTCACTCTATACGCTCCTGTTCCTGCTCACGGCCGCCGCGGCCGGAGCGCAGCAGATGCCCGAACGTTCGCTGGTCCGCAAAGGCAACCGGCAGTACGCCAAGGGCAATTACGAGGAGTCGATCCGCCGTTACGAGCAGGCGCTCGAAGCCGTCCCGGGACAGTTCGAGGCCACCTACGACCTCGGCAACGCCCTCTACAAGGCCGAACGCTTCGACCGCGCCGAACAGACCCTCCGGCAGGCCGCCGCCGACACGCTGCGTCCGGAGACGGAGCTGGCCGAAGCCTATTACAATCTGGGCAACGCGCAGTTCAAGCAGCAGAAGTACAAGGAGGCGCTCGAAAGCTACAAGCAATCGCTGCGGCTGAATCCGTCCGACATGGAGGCCAAGTACAACTACGCCTACACCAAGCGGTTGCTCGACCAGGACCAGAACGGCGGAGGCGGCAACGACCAGCAGAACCAGGATCAGAATCAGAACCAGGATCGGAACCAGCAGGGGCAGCAGAATCCGCAGCAGGGACAGGGACGGCAGGACCCGCAGCAGGGGCAGCAGGGGCAGCAGGACCGGAAGGATCCCGGGCAGGACGGAAACCCGCAGCAGTCCCCGCAATCCGACAAGGGGGAGCAGGGCGACGCACAGGGTTCGCCGCAGCAGGCTCCGGGCATCTCGCCGCAGGAGCAGGAGCAGATTCTCGACGCCATCCAGGCCCAGGAGGACAAGACGCAGGAGAAACTCAAGGAGAAACGGGGCGTCGTGGTCCGCGGCAGGAAGAACTGGTAAAAAAACGAAACGACCATGCAATTCGCATCACCCCATTATCTGTGGCTGCTCACGCTGCTCGCGCCGATGACCGCCTACTACGTCTGGCGCACGATGCAGGGCGGCGCCGCGATCCGGATCTCGACCGTGGCAGGCGTTCTGCACGCACCGAAGACCGTGCGCCACTACCTGCGCCACCTGCCCTTCGCGCTGCGTGCGGCGGCCTTCGCGCTGCTCGTCGTGGCGCTGGCACGGCCGCAGGACATCGAACAGAACGTCCGCACGAACACCGAGGGCATCGACATCGTGCTGGCCATCGACGTCTCGGCCTCGATGCTCGCCCGCGACTTCCGGCCCGACCGCATCACGGCCGCCAAGGAGGTGGCCGGCTCGTTCGTCGCCGACCGCTACGGCGACCGCATCGGACTGGTGGTCTTCGCCGCCGAAGCCTTCACGCAAAGCCCCCTGACCACGGACCAGAGCACGCTCCAGACGCTCCTGGCGCGCATCCGCAGCGGACTGATCGACGACAGCGGCACGGCCATCGGCAACGGACTGGCCACGGCGATCAACCGCCTGCGCGAGAGCGAGGCCAAGTCGAAGGTCATCATCCTGCTGACCGACGGCGTGAACAACCGCGGACAGATCGCTCCCATGACCGCCGCCGAAATCGCCCGGGCGCAGGGTATCCGCGTCTATACGATCGGCGTCGGAACCGAAGGCACGGCCCCCTACCCGGCGGTGGACATCTACGGACAGCCCACGGGCGACGTGGTGATGGCCAAGGTCGAGATCGACGAGAAGACGCTCGGCGCCATGGCCGACCTGACGGGAGGCAAATACTTCCGCGCCACGGACAACGCCAAGCTCAAAGCCATTTACGACGAAATCAACCAGTTGGAAAAGAGCAAGGTGGAGGTCACCGAGCGCATCTCCTACCACGAGCGGTTCCTCGTGTGGGCACTGGCGGCCCTCGGAGCCCTGCTGCTCGAATTCCTCCTCTCGAATCTCGTGCTGAAACGGATTCCGTAAAGAAAAGACCGCTATGTTCCGATTCGCAAATCCGCAATACCTCTGGCTGCTCGCAGCCGTCCCGGCGCTCGTCGCGCTCTTCTGGCTGGCGATGCGCAACCGCCGCAGGCGGCTCGCCCGCTTCGGCCGCCCGGAGACTCTCGGCGAACTGATGCCCGAGGTCTCCACCGGGCGCGTGAAATTCAGGTTCGTCCTCTTCTGCACCGCCGTGGCGCTGACGGCGCTGGCCGCGGCGCGGCCGCAGTTGGGCTCCAAACTCCGCGAGGAGAAGGCGCAGGGGATCGAGATGATGCTCGCGGTGGACGTCTCGAACTCGATGCTCGCCGAGGATTTCGAACCCAACCGCCTCGAACGGACCAAATACGCCATCGGCAAGCTCTTCGAAGGGCTGCGACAGGACCGCGTGGGACTGATCGTCTTCGCCGGCGAGCCGAAGGTGCAGCTGCCGATCACCTCCGACTACCGCATGGCGCGGGCCTTCGCGCGGCGGATCGACCCGTCGCTCGTGCCGGTGCAGGGCACGGCCGTCGGCAAGGCCCTCGAACAGGCGCTGCTCGCCTTCTCGGGCGAGACGGAAGCGGGGCACGGCCGCGTCGTGGTGCTCATCACCGACGGCGAGAACCACGAGGACGACGCCCTGGCCGTGGCCGAACGCGCCGCCCGGCAGGGCATCCGCATTTACACCATCGGCATCGGCACGCCCGAAGGCGCGCCGATCCAGATCGACGGCGAATTCATCAAGGACGAGCAGGGCGAGATGGTCGTCTCGAAGCTCAACGAGGAGATGCTCTCGAAGATCGCCGAGACGACGGGCGGCGCCTACGTCCGCGCCACGAAGCAGGACATCGGCCTGGACGAGATCGTGCGGGAGATCAACGACATGGAGCGCTCCGAGCTTTCGACGGTCCGTTTCGAGGAGTTCAACGAACAGTACCAATACCTGCTCCTGGCGGCGCTCGTCCTGCTTCTGACGGAATTCCTGGTGCTCGACCGACGGAATCCGCTGCTGGCACACCTGAACATCTTCCGCGAACCGGAACGGAAAGAGCCCGGCCTATGACCCGGTTCAAGGACAAATGCGTGCCCGTCACCGGCGGCGGCTCCGGCATCGGGCCCATCACGGGACGGACGGCCCTCGGACGCGACCGCACGCCCCGCGGCATCCCGCGGGGATTCCATCCGCGCCGCTTCACGCAGGGCGTGCTCCCGTGTGCCTGTTCGGTCCCGTCATAGACCGCCGGGCCGGCATTTGCCGCACGACGGACCGCTTCACCGGATAAAACGATCCCCACCGCCATGCCTTTGGAAAACACCTCCGCCGAACGCATCGCGGCGATCCACGCCGCACAACGGGACTATTTCCGCTTGGGAGCCACCCTCCCGGCCGACTTCCGCCGCATCATGCTCCGAAGGCTGGAGCAGGCGCTGCGGCAATGGGAGCGGCGGCTATGCGACGCCCTGTGGCAGGACCTGCGCAAATCCCCCGAGGAGGCCTGCCTCACCGAGCTGAGCATCGTGCGGAGCGAGGTGAGGAACCACCTCCGCCACCTCGGCCGCTGGATGCGCCCCGAGCGGCGGCCCTCGCCGCTCAAACTCTTTCCCTCGGCGAGCCGCATCCTCTCCGAGCCGCTCGGCACGGCGCTCATCGTCTCGCCGTGGAACTATCCCGTGCAACTGCTGCTCAACCCGCTCGTCGGAGCCATCTCGGCGGGCTGCACCGCCGTGCTGAAACCCTCGCCCTACACGCCGCACGTCTCGGCGACGCTCCGCGCGATGATCGGCGAAATCTACGACGAGCGCTACGTCGCCGTCGTCGAGGGCAACCGCGACGTCAATACGCTGCTGCTGGACCGGCGCTGGGACCTCGTCTTCTTCACGGGCAGCCCCGAGCTGGGGCGGATCGTCATGGCCGCCGCGGCGCGGCACCTCACGCCCGTCATACTGGAGCTGGGCGGCAAAAGCCCCTGCATCGTGGACCGAGGCGCCGACGTGGAGACCGCCGCGCGCCGCATCGCATGGGGCAAGACCCTCAATGCGGGGCAGACCTGCATCGCCCCCGACTACCTGCTGCTCCACGAATCGCTCGCCGATGCGTTCCCCGCGGCCTACGCCCGGGCGCTGCGGCGCCTGCACGGCGACGACGCCCGGCAAAGCCCCCACTACGTCCGGCTGGTGAACGACCGGGCCTTCGACCGCGTGGCAAGCTACCTCGCGCAGGGCACGGTCCGCCTCGGAGGCCGCACCGACCGCGCGGAACGTTACATAGAACCCACGCTGCTCACGGAGGTCGATCCCCTCGCCCCGGTCATGCGGGAGGAGATCTTCGGCCCCGTGCTGCCGGTCGTCCCGTTCCGGACGACGGACGAGGCCGTGGCGTTCGTCACCGAACGCGAAAAACCGCTGGCGCTCTACTACTTCGGCCCCGAAAAGAGCGGCCGCGAAGTACTGAGGCGCACCTCTTCGGGCGGAGCCTGCCTCAACGACACGATCATGCACATCGCCAACGAGCACCTGCCCTTCGGCGGCGTGGGCAACTCGGGCATGGGCCGCTACCACGGCCGCGACAGCTTCGACGCCTTCTCGCACCGCCGTGCGGTGGTCGAGACGCCGACCTGGATCGACCCGCCGTTCCGCTACATGCCCTACAAACTCTTCCGCTACGTAAAGCGCATCCTCTGACCGCCGCACGGAGGCGGAAAACGACCGCCCGGGACCCGGACCGGAGCGGCCGCGCGGAGGGCCGACGGCCGCACGGAGGAAAAATGCGTCGCCGCCGCAGGTTTTTCCCGCCGAAATGCCTATCTTTGCCGCGCAGGTCCGCTCTGTCGCTGCCGGCCGCCGGCCGGGAGAGGAAAGTCCGGGCAACGCAGAGCGCCACGCAAGCTAATGACTTGACAGCCGTGAGGTTGTGGGAGCGTAACAGAGAACGACCGCCCGCAGGCGGGCATTCGCGGAACGGACGGAGCCTTCGGGGTTCCGGGCCGCGCTCCGGAGAGTGTCCGGCGGGTAAGGGTGAAAAGGCGGGGTAAGAGCCCACCGCGGGGGCAGCGATGTCGCCCGGCAGTACGTCCCGTGGGTTGCAAGACCGTGTATACCGGCAATCAAGGGTTGCTCGCCCGATGTCGGGGGGTAGGTTGCTTGAGACGGCGGGAGACCGCCGCCGTAGATAAATGACAGAGACCCGGGGTCCGCCCCGGGGACAGAACCCGGCTTACAGGACCTGCACGTACGAAGGGGCGCCGCTTCCGAGCGGCGCCCCTTCCGTTCGCGTCCGGGCCGCACGCCCTACATCAGCCCCATGCGCCGCCGGGCGAACGGCACGACCCACGCGGGGGACTGCTCGCGGGCGAGCAGGTCGCGCATGTAGTCCATGTAAGGCTCGGCATGGCGGAAATAGCGGAAAAGCCCCTCGCAGAGCGAATTCTTGCGGCAGCCGTCCGACCCGGTCTCGAACCGGTGCTTGGGACATTCGCCGCGGCAGGCGAAGTAGTACCGGCAGCGCAGGCATTCGGCCGGCAGCGCGTTGCGTTTGGCCAGTCCGAAGTCGATCCGGCGGCGCGAGCGGTAGATCTCCGCGAGCGGCGTCTCGCGGATGTTCCCCAGCAAGTATTCGGGATAGACGAAATGGTCGCACGAATAGACGTCGCCGTTGTGCTCGACCACGAGCGCATCGCCGCACGTCTCGCCCATCGAGCAGACGCCCGGCTGCACGCCGCACCACTGGGCCAGCGTGGCGTCGAAAAGCTGCACGAAGCACTGCCCCACATCGCTGACGACCCACTCGTCGAAAATGTCGCACAGAAACGTCCCGTAGCCCTCGGCCGTCACCGACCATTCGGCCGGCCGCGCCCCCTGCGTCTCCGGCGAAACGATCAGCGGACGGTGCAGCCCCGCGCGATCGACGACATGCTCCACGGCGGGCAGAAACTGCATGTAGCGGCTTCCGACCGTATCGCGGAAGAAGCGGTAGATCTCCGCGCCGCGCCCCTCGCAGGCCCGGTTCACGACGCTCAGCGTATTGTACTCCACGCCCGTCCGCCGGAACATCCCGACCGTCCGCATCACGCGCGCGAAGGTGGGGCGCCCGCCCTTCGTCCGGCGGAACGCGTCGTGAATGTCCTCCGGCCCGTCGAGCGACAGCCCCACCAGGAAGCCGTTTTCGGCGAAAAGCTCGCACCACGCCTCGTCCACCAGCGTCCCGTTGGTCTGCAACGTGTTCTCGATCCGCTTGCCCGCGGCGTATTTCCGCTGGAGCGCCACGGCCCGGCGGTAGAAGTCCCTGCCGAGCAGCAGCGGCTCGCCGCCGTGCCAGCAGAAGGTCACCACGGGAACCTCGTTGGCCTCGATGTACTGCCGGATGTAGAGCTCCAGCAGGTCGTCCGCCATCACCGCCTGCCGGCCGCCGTACTGTGCGGCCTTGTCGAGGTAGTAGCAATAGCCGCAATCGAGGTTGCAGGCAGAACCGGCAGGCTTGAGCATCGTCGAGAACGCCACGGGGCCCGCCTGTTTCTCCGCATCGCGGAAAGTGAAAATATCCTTGTTCTTCATCGTCCGGACGAGTTTACGGCCCAAAGATAGGAATAAAACCGCCGTCCTCCGCTCCGGACGGAGCAAAAGAGGCGGGCGGCCTCCGACGGCGCCGCGCCGCATACGGATCGAAACGCGGAGGAATTACGGAACATTTCGTTTTATTTCGACATTTTACTATCTTTGTCCTTCACAGCGTTAATACCGAACCTTTCACATGAGAAAACTACCGTACCTGTTGAGCGCCCTGGGCGCCGCCCTCACGGCAGGCGCGGCGGAGACCGCCGCCCCGCAACGGATCATCGACATCCGGACCGACGACATTTCGCTCATCCTGAGCGCAGCCCCCGGAGAGGAGGTCCGCTTCCTCCACTTCGGAGGCCGCATCGACGACCCCGCCCCGCTGGCCGGATACCGAAGCTACCGCCACCCCGACCACAACACCGAGGACGTGGCCTACCCCGCCTTCGGCGGCCGCAACTACCACGAACCGGCCCTGCGCGTGACCCACGCCGACGGCGACCTGAACACCGAACTGCGCTACGTCTCGCACCGGACGCGAAAACTGGCCGACGACAACGTGACCGAAACCGTCGTCCGCATGACCGACGCCGTGCAGCCGCTGGACGTCGAACTGGTCTATACGGCCTACGCCCGCGAAAACGTCATCACGACCCGCGCCGTCATCCGCAACCGCGAGAAGGGTCCCGTGACGCTGCACAGCTTCTACTCGTCGGCGATGCCTCTGCGGGCCGAGAAATACCTGCTGACCCACCTCCACGGCGCCTGGACGCGCGAAGCGCAGGTGGAGCACACGCTGCTGACCCACGGATCGAAGAGCATCGCCTCGACACGCGGCCTGCGCACGACCCACGCCGAAAACCCCTCCTTCATGCTGACGCTCGGCAACGACCGCTTCGACGAGAACTGCGGCGAGGTCGTCGCCGGCTCGCTGGCCTGGAGCGGAAATTTCCGCCTCAACTTCGAACTCGACGAGTGTCAGACGCTCACCGTGCTGGCGGGCGCCAACCCCGACGCCTCCGAATACCGGCTCCGCCCCGGAGAGTCGTTCACGACCCCCGAGATGATCTACACCCACTCGTTCCGCGGCGCGGGCGGCGCGAGCCGCAACCTCCACGACTGGGCCCGCAACTACGGCGTATGGCACGGCCACGTCCCCACACCCACGCTGCTCAACAGTTGGGAGGGCGCGGCCTTCTCGTTCGACGCGAAGACGCTGACCGACATGATCGACGACGCGGCGGCCATGGGGCTCGAAATGTTCGTGCTCGACGACGGCTGGTTCGGCAACAAATACCCGCGCAACAACGACAAGGCGGGGCTGGGCGACTGGGAGGTGAACCGCGAGAAGCTGCCCGAAGGCATCGACCACATCGCCTCCTACGCCCACGACAAGGGGCTGAAATTCGGCATCTGGATCGAACCCGAGATGGTCAGCCCCCGCAGCGAGCTGGCCGAGAAGCACCCCGAATGGATCGTTCGCACGCCCGGCCGCGAAGCGCCCCTGACGCGCAGCCAGTGGCTGCTGGACCTCTCGAACCCCGAGGTGCAGGACTTCGTCTTCGGGGTATTCGACAACACGATGCGGCTCTCGGAACACATCGACTACATCAAGTGGGACGCCAACCGCTGCGCGAACAGCATCGGCTCCGCATTCCAGCGGCCCGACGAACAGTCGCACTTCTGGATCGAATACACGCAGGGACTCTACAAGGTGATGGAGCGCATCCGCGCCAAATACCCCGACGTGCTCATCCAGTCCTGCGCCTCGGGCGGAGGGCGCGTGGAGTACGGCGCGCTCCGGTACTTCGACGAGGTGTGGACGAGCGACAACACCGAAGCGCTCTCGCGCACCCGCATCCAGTACGGCACGAGCCTCTTCTTCCCCGCGCTCGTCATGGGTTCGCACGTCTCCGTGACGCCCAACCTCCAGACGGGCAACTCCACGCCGCTCAAGTTCCGGTTCGACATCGCGTGCGCCGGACGCCTCGGCATGGAGCTGCAGCCCAAGCACATGACCGAAGAGGAGCGCGCCGAGGCCCGCCGCGCCATCGCCGACTACAAGGAGTACCGCGACATCGTCATGCAGGGCGACCTCTACCGGATCGGTTCGCCCTACGACGAGAACGGCTGTTACGGACTGGCCTATGTCTCGAAAGACAAGCGCCGGGCCGTGGTGTTCACCTACTGCCTGCTCTACCAGAGCCGCACCGTCCCGCAGTTCCGCATCCGGGGACTCGATCCCGACACCCGGTACACCGTGCGCGAAATGAATACGGAGGAACCCCGCTTCTGGTTCGACGGCGGCACGTTCAGCGGCGAACTGCTCTCCCGCATGGGTCTCAACCCCAAACTCTCCAGGATCTACGACAGCGCCGTTTTCCTGCTGGAGGCGCGCTGACGACCCGCTCTCCCCGAATTCCGATGCCCCGGGCCTTGCAGGCCCGGGGCATTCGATTTTCCCGCCGCCGCGCAATACGGCCGGCGGGGGCGGACACATCCCGCTCCGCCCGCCGGGGCCGGACGCCGCCGAACGGCATCCTTCGACCCGTTTCGCCCGAAACCGCATCCGCGGAACCGCACGCGGAGAGCAGAAGACCGGCAGCCACTCCTCCGAACGTTTCCGGAAGAGATTCCCGTCCCCTGAAAACACGGAAAAGGCGGAATCCCGAAAAAGCACGGCTCCGGAAAAATGCGGAGGGGGGGGGAAAAATGAAAACCCCCTCTGCATGCAGAGGGGGTCATGCGAGGTCTGAAGCGGACGCCATAAATTTGAATCGAATTTTACCGATTTTAATTTTATTTTATCTATATATCAACATATTACAGATATTTTTCATCAACTGCGAGGTCTGGAAGTTTTCGAAAATTCGGCCGATGTATGACAAATGTATGACAAAAATGATTACATTTGCAGCAGATAAAACCTACTGACCTATGGCATCCTTCTGCTATCGCATCCGCTCAACCCAGAAAAACAAACTGGTCAAAATCCAAGTTCTCTTCACGGTTGGCCGCGGCAACCAGTTCTACGTCGACAGCCAATATATGGTGTTGACGGACGCCTGGGACAACAAGCGGCAGACGGTCAAAAGCCGCTTCACCTTTACCGATGATTTCACCGAGCAGCAGGGGCGCGAGCTAACCAAGAACCTCTCCGAACTGCGCAGCCACATCCTCGGAGAGATTGCCAAGGATC
>ERZ825525.2702-NODE-2702-length-10791-cov-2.274963_pt1 | contig 10791 bp, 10 predicted proteins | sample MGYA00519930_ERZ825525 | MGnify/ENA primary metagenome ERZ825525 (study PRJEB31778, sample SAMEA3449203) | human gut metagenome | biome: human gut; feature: human-associated habitat; material: faeces | place: United Kingdom | collected 2010/2012 ... | reverse complement strand
GGCGGCGGCGGCGGAAATGCCGTTAACTGCATGGTAGATTCAGGAGTAAGTAATATTGAATATATCGCAGTTAATACAGATGCTAAGGCTCTTAACAAGTCAAGAGCTACAACAAGAATCCCGATCGGTGCAAAGCTCACAAAGGGCAGAGGCGCTGGCAACAAGCCTGAGATCGGTCAGAGAAGCGCAGAAGAAAACCGTGACGAGATCGAGTCACATCTCAAGGGCGCTGATATGATCTTCATCACAGCCGGAATGGGCGGCGGTACTGGTACAGGTGCGGCTCCTGTTGTTGCTAAGATCGCTAAGGAAATGGATATCCTCACTGTTGCTGTTGTTACAAAGCCCTTCCTCTTTGAGAGAGAGCAGAAAATGGCTCAGGCTGAAAAGGGTATCGCAGAGCTTAAAAAATACGTTGACTCCCTTATCGTTATCCCTAACGAGCGCCTTCTCGTAGGTCTGGACAAGCCTCTCACAATGATGCAGTCCTTCGCTCTTTCCGATGACGTTCTCAAAACAGGTGTCAAGAGCATTTCTGACCTCATCGTTGAGGAAGGTTACATAAACCTCGATTTTGCCGATGTTTCCACAATCATGAAGGGCGCAGGCTACGCTCACATGGCTATCGGCCACGGCTCCGGCAAGGACAAGGCAAGAGATGCTGCTAATGCTGTAATCTCCAGCCCTCTCCTTGAAACTTCTATCTCCGGCGCTAAGAGACTCCTTATCAATATCGCTATGTCTGAGGATATCCTTTCCTCCGATGTTGACGCTGCTACAAAGATGATTACTGATACAGCAGCTGACGGAGTTGAGTTCATTTTTGGTACTGCATTCAAGGAAGATATGTCAGACGAAATGACTATCACTGTTATTGCAGCCGGATTCGATGACGAGGATGTTCTTCCTACAGCAGCTGATGAAACTCCCGCTGAGGAGGATATTATCCAGATCGACAATCCTCTTATCGACGGTCTTGGTCTCGGCGGAAGCACTTCTAAGCAGACTTCTTCCAGTCAGGATTATGACCTCGACGATATCTTCAAAATGCTGGGCAACTGATATGAAAATTCAAGCGGTTTCTCTTTCAGGGAAGCCGCTTTTCTTATACTCCGGCACAATTCGTCTTGAGGAAAGCTCTTTTTTTTATATCAAATGCACTAAAATTACGTCCAAAATTCTACATATTAGTAATTGAAATTCTCATCGGGATGTGTTATAATATTTCAAAGGCATTTTATTTCCTTGAAATTTTTTACCTCGTTCATCCGAGGGGAAATGGAGTTTTACAAATGGCAGAACCATCAATACTCAGAGAAACTAAAATCGGTCAGAAGGGCTATGTTAAGGAAGACGTAATGACTTACATAGACGAGCTTAATTCTAAGATCGTTTCCCTTGAGGACGAGATCAAAAAAGGCGCACCTGCTACACCTGTAGATCAGCAGGAAATTATAAAGTACCGCAATCAGATCGACAACCTTCAGGAAAAGCTCAATGCTTCAAACAACGCTCTCAGAGCAGCTAAGAAGGAAGTTGAAGATCTTCAGAAGCAGCATGACACTGATCTTAAAATTATAGAGCAGCTCAAGGCAGGCGGCCCTGGCGCAGCAGCTGCAGCAGCTCAGTCAAATGCTCAGACAGCAGCAGCTCTCGAAGCAGCTAAGAAGGAAATCGACAGACTTAACGCAGCTCTCAAGGACGCTCAGGCTAAGGCAGCAGCTCCTCAGGCAGCTCCGGCACCGGCAGCAGCTCCCGCACAGGCTGCAAATGACGCTGAACTCGCTAAGACAAAGCAGGAAATCTCCAGACTTACAAGCGAACTCGGCAGCAAGGCTAAGGAAATCGCTGAAAGAGACAAGACAATCGCTCAGATCACTAAGGATAAGGACGATGCAGCTGCTCAGCTCAAGAATAAGGACGCTGAGATCGCTAAGCTCAACGGCGAAATCACTTCTCTCAACGGCGAGATCACAACTCTGAAGGAAAGCGCAAGCGATCCTACAGCTCAGATGGGACTTATCTTCGCTGAGGCTCAGAAGACTGTAAATATGCTCAAAACACAGGCTAAAACTGACGCTGACAAGACAATCGCTGACGCTACAGAAAAGGCTGACGCTATCCTCCGTGAGGCTAACGAAAAGGCTGAAAAGACTATCAACGACGCTAACGTTACAGCAGAGGCTTGCATCAACGAGGCTAACGATCAGGCTAAGACTACAGTTGAAAGCGCAAATAAGCACGCTGACAAGATCAACGAGATGTCCTCTACTGTCAGAAATATGCTTCTCAACGAAATCGAGGGCGTTAATACTAAATTCAACGATATTTCTTCCGTTCTCAGCCGTCTTACAGGTCAGGCTACTGACCGCATGAGCGAAGCTCAGCTCATTATCGGCGAGGCAAGAAAGTCACTCGGCAGCGCAGAAGGCGTTCAGAAGGCAGAAGCTCCCAAGGCAGAATTCAAGGCTTCTGCAGCTCCTAAGGCTTCACTCTCCGATATCGGCAAGGAAGCTCTGGCTGCATCAGCTGACGCAAAGAAGGGTAATAACTATGATCCTTTCGCAAGCATAGGCTCTGCCGGATCATACGAGAGCAAGAATCACGGCTATAATAACAACAAGCCGGCATCTGCTCCTGCACCCGCACCTCAGCCCAAGCAGAATCCTGCACCTAAGAAGAGCAACTTCGGCTTCGATATGGAAGCTCTCCTCAAGGCTGCTGAGGAAGAAGCAGCTAAGAGCACAGAAGAATAATATGTATATTTCAGAGCCGCCGGATCCGTCTGAACGGATCTGTGCGTCTCTGTAACCTTCATTTCCGGAGAGATTTCCTCCGGATCAATACGACCGTGTAGCTTAAAAAGAGCATTGAATTTCAAGGGTGCTGGTGTAAGTCCAACCGTGGTCAAAAATTAACTAAGTGAGGTATATCCAAAATGTACGAAGACAAGACATTAGTCTGCAAAGAATGTGGAAATGAATTTATTTTTTCTGCAGGTGAGCAGGAATTTTACGCTGAAAAAGGTTTTGTAAACGAGCCGCAGAGATGCAAGCCCTGTCGTGATGCAAGAAAGAACGCTGGCAGAACTGAAAGAGTTATGTATACTGCTGTATGCGCTTCATGCGGCGGTGACGCTAAGGTTCCTTTTGAGCCTAAGGAAGGCAGAGCTGTTTACTGCAGCGAGTGCTTTGCAAAAATGAACGAAGCATAAAAAAGTCGGGGTGCAGCCGGAAATTCTCCGGCTGTGCCATGTACATCCGTACTTTTGGATGAAAATACTGTTTCTGTGAGTTTTTGCCGATATTTCGGCAGATTCTCACAGGCACAGTGTTATTGTGGTGCCTAAACATTTGAAAGGATGAAGAAAAATGCAGGTTACAAAGGAAACAATTATTGGTGATATTCTTGACGCAGATTTCGAGGTTGCTCCGTTTTTTCTTGAAATAGGAATGCACTGTCTCGGCTGCCCCGCATCAAGAGGTGAGACAATCGAGGAAGCGTGCGCCGTTCACGGAACAGATGCGGATGCTCTCGTTGAAAAACTCAACACTTATTTTGCTTCTAAGTAATGGTCATCGGCGTGCTGTTGAATTTACGGCACGCTTTATTTTTTGATTTGAGGTGCATAAATGCTTGATAATAGATTAAAAATGTGTGCGGAATTCGTTTCCGGACGTGGAATTGCCGTCGATGTGGGTACAGATCACGCTCATCTTGCCGCAGAGCTGATAAATTCAGGGAAATGCCGCAGAGTAATTGCTTCTGATATCAACGAGGGACCGCTTGAATCGGCACGAAAAACAGTCGAAAAGCACGGGATTTCCAACAAAGTGGAGCTTGTTCTCTCGGACGGGCTTGAAAATGTTGATCTTGAGGGAGTTTCCGATATAGTCATTGCCGGAATGGGCGGCGAGACAATCGCAGGTATTATCGAAAAGCTTGATATGGATTGTGATTTTGAGAGTATACGCTGGATTTTACAGCCCATGACAAAGCCTGAGTATCTGAGAAAGAAATTATATGAATTTGAATTGAAAATTACATCTGAGAAAGTTGTTCAGGATGGCGACAAAATGTATGTCATTATGTGCGCAGAATACAACAAGGAATGCAGATATCTTACTGAATGCGATTCTTTATTCGGATTTTTTGATGATGACGATCCTCTTGGACAGAAATACAGAAAAAAAGAAGCTGAGCGTCTTATAAAAATCAGTCAATCGCTTGAAAAAGCGGGAAAAATATACGATGCAACGCACTATAAGGCACTTGCATATAAGCTTGAAAATGACTATAAAAAGCATGATATAAATGAGATATATGCTTATCTGGATGAACTTTATCCCTTTAATACACAGGAAAAATGGGATAATTCGGGGATTATTGTTGATAACTGCGATATGACTTGTGAGGGAGTAATTCTGACTCTTGACATCACGAACAAAGTTATTGCGGAAGCAGACTGCAAATGGGCAGACCTTATAATTTCTCATCACCCTGTAATTTTTGATCCTATAAAAAGGCTTAGTTTCCGCAGCCCCGTCTACAGACTTGCCGAAAGTAATATAGCGGCTATTTGTATGCACACTAATCTTGATAAATCGAAAAGCGGCACAAACGGAGTTATTCTCCGTAAGCTTTCTGAGCGTTTTGAGTTTGAGCATGAGCCGGAAATATTTGAAGATTGCGGTAATGGTACGGGTTTTGGTTTTGTATGCGAGCTTAAAGATGAAATTGATACTCCTGATTTTGCCGCAGTTCTGAAAGAGATTTTCGGATGTCAGACAATGCGCTGCAACACAAATGGCAGATACAGAATAAAGCGCTTTGCGTTTTGTTCGGGGTCGGGCGGCTCTATGTTCAGAGAAGCAGTTGAACGTGGCTGTCATGCCTATATAACAGGTGATATCAAGCATGATGTGTGGGTAGATGCGGAGCAGTATTATTTCAGTTTATTTGACTGCGGACATTTTCACACAGAAAATCTTGTGCTTGAAGAACTGAGATATGTTCTTGAAAAGAAATTTCCACAGCTTGATGTTGAAATTTCTGAGAATTCAACAGACCCTTGCAAATATATTTAATCAGGTGAAGCTATGAGTATATTTACTTGTCCCGTATGTGGGAAAAACCTCAGATTTTCGGGAAAAACCTATACATGTCCGGAGCGTCACAGCTTCGATGTTTCCAAGAGCGGATATGTAAATCTTCTGCTTTCCAAGCATATTGGAAAGACGGTTCACGGCGACAATAAGCTGATGCTTCAGGCTCGCCGGAATTTCCTTGAAAAGGGGTATTATTCTCCGCTTTGCGATGAACTTTGCGATATGGTTCAGAGGAACTTTCAAGGTGGAGTTCTCCTTGATGCTGGGTGCGGAGAGGGATATTACACGTCCGCAATATATGGCAGATTGGAACAGTCAGATATTGCGGCGGATATCTACGGAATTGATATATCAAAAATTGCGGTAGAAATGGCTGCGAAACGAAAAAATAATATAACTTACAGTGCCGCAAGCGTCTTTCATATTCCTGTCGGAGAATCCTCGTGCAGCATGCTTGTAACTCTTTTTGCTCCATACTGCGGAGAGGAGTTTCAGCGGATTCTTGCGCCGGACGGAATGATGATAATGGCGATTCCGTCAGAAGATCACCTCTGGGAAATGAAGTGCGCAATCTACGATATACCGTACAAAAATCAGGTCAAGCCGTATGAACTGGACGGCTTTAGGCTGGTGGAAAAGAAGCGGATTTCCTACCGGATTCTTCTTGATTCACAGGAGGATATACAATCGCTTTTCTCCATGACGCCTTATTATTATCGTACGGCTGCGAGTCAGAAGGAACGTCTTTCTGCGCTTGACAAACTTGAAACAACGGTTGATTTTGAGCTTCTTGCCTATAGAATTGACCGCAAATAATGGTTGGTTTTTGCTTGGAATACTGACCAAATTTTAACCAAAAAGGAATGATTTCATGGCTCTGGACGGAGCATTTATATACGCAGTAAAAAATGAGCTTCAGCCACTGATCGGCGGTCGTGCAGATAAGATCTATCAGCCCTCACGAGAGGAAATAGTTATCACGATCAGAACAAAGCAAGGAACAAAAAAGCTCTATATTTCGGCAAATGCGAGCAGCGCTCGTGTGTGCGTGACTGAAAGAAGCATCGACAACCCACAGGTGCCGCCGATGTTCTGCATGCTGCTTAGAAAGCACATCGGCAGCGGACGTCTTACGGATATACGGCAGGACGGTCTTGAGCGAATTCTTTTCCTCGATTTCGAGTGCGTCAACGAGCTTGGCGACATCGTTACTGTGACGCTTGCGTGCGAAATCATGGGGCGCTGCTCGAACCTCGTCGTTATCAGCCATGAGGGGCGCATCATCGACAGCATCAAGCGAGTGGACGGCGAAATGTCCCGTGAAAGGCTTGTTTTGCCCGGTATGACGTACTCTCTGCCGCCGAGGGATACCCGTCTGAACTTCCTGACCGCCGCTGACGAGGAGATGATATCAGCGATTCGTGAAGCCTCACCGGCGGAGCTTTCAAAGGCTTTGATTCGCTGTTTTGAGGGAATTTCTCCGGTTCTCGCCCGTGAATGGACGTTTTTTGCCGGCAGAGGTGCGCACATTGACAGCGACCTCATAACCGAAGATCAGCTTGGCAGACTGCTTTTCGTTATCAAGAGGACCCGTGAACAGCTTGAATCCGGCGAATGCTGTTTTACTGTTGCCGGTACGAAGGATGGTCAGTTAAAAGATTTTTCATTTATCCGGCTGTCTCAGTTCGGAACGCTTATGATTACAAAGGAACTGCCCTCTGCGTCCGGTCTGCTTGATTATTTCTACTCCGAGCGTGACAGTGCACAGCGTACGAAACAACGTGCCAACGACCTTTTCAAGCTGTTGGTCAATCTGACGGAGCGTGTCTCACGCCGAATTTCAGCTCAGTGTGAGGAGCTTGCTGAGTGCGCCGGAAAGGATCATTTCAGGCTTTGCGGAGATCTTCTTTCCGCAAATATGTACCGCATAACGAAGGGTGATACGTCTTTTGCTGCCGAGAATTTCTATGAGGAGGGATGTCCGGTTGTGGAAATTCCACTTGATCCGAGAAAAACTCCGGCACAGAATGCTCAGAAATACTACAGCGAGTATAAAAAATGCGTGACTGCTGAGGAAATGCTCACTGTCCGTATCGCTAAGGGCGAGGAGGAACTCCAATATCTCGACAGTGTTTTTGACGCTCTTACAAGAGCCGATTCCGAAAATGATATTATTCAGCTCCGGCTTGAACTCAGAGATCAGGGATATATAAAATCCAACGGCGGAAAGACAAAACCGCCAAAGGCTCTGCCGCCGATTGAGTATAAATCAAGCGACGGATTTACAATTCTTGTCGGAAGAAACAACTGCCAGAACGATCAGCTTTCACTTAAATTTGCTGAAAAATCGGACTTGTGGCTTCATACTCAGAATATTACTGGTTCGCACGTCATAGTAGTGACGGACGGTCAGACTCCACCCGACAGAACTATCGAGGAGGCTGCGATCATCGCCGCATACAACAGCCGTGGACGTGATTCCAACCTCGTGCCGGTAGATTATTGTCTTGCCGGATATGTCAAAAAGCCGGCTGGAGCAAAGCCGGGAAAGGTTATCTTCACCAATTACAAGACAGCTTTTGTAAGACCGGACGGCGATCTTGAAAAACAACTGAGGGTATAATTATGGCGAAGATTCTTACAAGCGAATTCTTTCACCGTGACGCACTGGAAGTCGCACCTGATCTTGTGGGAAAAATTCTCGTCAGGACGCTCGGCGACGGAACAGAGCTTCGTGAGCGAATCACCGAAACCGAGGCTTACAGGGGCGAGGAGGACAAGGGGTGCCATGCCGCAAAGGGCAGAACGAAGCGAACAGAGGTGCTTTACGGCGAAAGCGGCGTGATTTACGTCTACCTCTGCTACGGCGTCCACTGGCTGATGAACGTCATAACCGGCGAAAAAGATCAGCCGCAGGGCGTGCTTTTCCGGTGCGGCGAGGTCCACAACGGCCCCGGAAAACTCACGAAATTCCTCGGAGTTGACGGCTCTTTCAACGGCGGAAGTTTCTGCGGAAACGACAGAATCCGCATCGAGGACGACGGATTCAGACCGGAAATATCAACGGCTCCGAGAGTAGGCATCGACTACGCCGGCGATTTCTGGAAGAACGTAGAATGGCGATTTATAGCCAACGGGGAGTGATATCATGAACATTTACAGCGTGGGATTCCACTCCGTTTACGACAGCTCCTACAGCGTCAGCCGTGAGGTCGGGGACGGTCATTTTATCCTCATTGTGACAAAAAGCCGTGCTGTTTTTGAGTTCGGCGATGTCACGTCTGCGTATCCGGCTGGAACGGCAGTTCTCTACGGCGGCGGAAATTTCCGCAGCTATCGTGCCGATTCTGAGCCTTTTGTCTGCGACTGGATAGACTTTGACAGCAGAAATGAAAGTGATTTTTTTGATTCCCTCGAACTGCGCTTGAATCAGCCGGTGAGAATTTCCGACTGCGATTTTATAAGCGGACTTATCCGCAATATTTCGTCGGAATTCTACTCCATAAGCTCTCGCCGTGTGAATATGCTCGACAACCTTATGAAAACTCTCCTCATGAAGCTGAGCGAAACCGGAGTTCGCAGAGATACCGCACAGGTTTCCTCAGAGCCGCACTACAGCTCCCTCATTGACCTGAGATCGAAGATATACCGTAATCCGCAGTTGAAATGGAACGTCGATTCAATGGCGGCGGACGTAAATATGTCGAGGTCGTATTTTCAGCACCTCTACAGCGAAGTCTTCGGCGTTTCGTGCATGACGGACGTGATAAACGGCAAAATCGAAAAGGCAAAGGAGATTCTCAGCGAAACGAATTGTACCATTTCACAGGTGGCGTCGATGTGCGGCTACGACAACGAGGAGCATTTTATGAGGCAGTTCAAGAAGATAGTCGGGACAACTCCGACACGATACAGGAAGAACAGGTAGGTGCTATAAATGACGGAATATCTTAAAAAATACATGGAATCCATTAACGAGCGGCTTGCGAATTACACTGGTTCTGAGGAGCTTGAGGAAATTTTCAGCGAGCACAAGGACAAGATAGCTTTCATGCAGCATGAGCGCATTGTGCACTTCCTTGTGACGATGATGTTCGCTGTGATACTTGCGATATTCATGGCGGCGGTGCTTTTCCTCGAAAATATCATGCTGCTCATTCTTGTGACGATTATCATAATTCTTCTCGGATTCTACATCAAGCACTACTATTTTCTTGAAAATACCGTACAGGAAATGTACCGTGTGTACGACAGAATCCTCGAAGAACGCAGAAAAATAAAGGGGGAGGGGAAATCTTGACGAAAAAGGAAATTGCAGCTCTTGCCTGTGAGGAGCTTGAAAAGCTCTATCCGGATATCGACTGCACTCTCGACTACGAAAAGCCCTATGAACTGATGTTTGCGGCACGTCTTGCGGCTCAGTGCACTGACGCCCGTGTGAATGTCGTTACGAAAACGCTTTTCGTGAAATATCCCTCGTTACAGGCTTTTGCGGACGCTGATCTGCAGGAGCTTGAACAGGATGTCCGGCCGTGTGGATTCTACCGGACAAAGGCTCTAAGCCTTAAAACAATGGCGGCACAGCTTATCGAAAACTTCGGCGGCGAAGTTCCCTCGACGATGGAGGAGCTTCTTACGCTGTCCGGAATAGGCAGAAAGACAGCAAATCTCATGCTTGGCGATGTTTTCGGAAAGCCTGCTATAGTAACTGATACGCATTGTATCAGAATTACGGGACGTCTCGGACTTACCGCAAACAAGGAACCGGCAAAGGTCGAAAAGGATCTTCTGAAGCTAATTCCGCCGGAAATTTCCTCTCATTTCTGTCATCAGACGGTACAGTTCGGACGTGATATCTGTCGGGCAAGAAGCCCGAAATGCGGCGAATGTCCGCTGAATTACTTCTGCAAAGAATACAGAAAGAAAGTAGGAAAATGAAAATGAACAGGACACTTAAAAAACTCATCTCATCCGCAGCGTCGCTCACAGCGGCACTTACTCTCTCAGCTTCAATGGCAGCTTATGCCGATATTGCGCCGAATCCCGTTATCAGCAGAAATGCTCCGGCATACGATAACTCAGGTGCGTCTTACTCCGCAAAACAGGGAAATGACGAGCATTATTTCTCCTTCTGGACTGCCGGTGCGCCGAACTATCTTGCTTACGATCTCTCGGCAGTTCCCGAAGATCAGCGCAAAACAGTCATGGCGGTGTGGTATAACACAAGCTCATACGACGGAATCGGACAGTATCAGTCACGCAACATGGAGCCTTACAGCTACACTATCGAGGTGAACAAGGCTGCCGGCGGCGAATGTCCGGTGGACGGCTGGGAGGTAGCAGTCACAGTAGACGACAATACGCTCAGTTCACGTCAGCACGTCGTTGACATGACCGGCTACAACTGGATTCGCATGAATGTGAAGAACTCCGACGGCGGCTCCGGTTCGAACATCAGCGTTAATTTCGACATCCACGACATATCCGGCGGAGTATCGGACAGCTGGCTGTTTTTAGGAGATTCCATTACTGCCGGCGGAATGCACAACTGCTACGGAACAGGCTTTGCAACGTATGTCAATCAGATTGACAGCCGGTACTTCCCCATACAGGAAAACGGCGGAATCGGCGGAATCCGTTCTGACGACGGAAAGCAGAACATCGACCGCTGGCTGTCAACATA
>ERZ825525.2698-NODE-2698-length-10806-cov-4.696214_pt1 | contig 10806 bp, 14 predicted proteins | sample MGYA00519930_ERZ825525 | MGnify/ENA primary metagenome ERZ825525 (study PRJEB31778, sample SAMEA3449203) | human gut metagenome | biome: human gut; feature: human-associated habitat; material: faeces | place: United Kingdom | collected 2010/2012 ... | reverse complement strand
ATCCTTCAGGGAATTGTACTCGACGATGTTCCAGTCCGGATAGTAGTAAGAAACGTACCATTTCAGCAGCAGGTCATCCTTCAGCAGAGCAACGGTGTTCGCATGGTTCTCGTTGAAGGAATTCTGCGCTGTGACTGCCGCCATGTTCAGGGTCAGGACCGTGTTGGACAGAACGAAGTTGTTCTCTTCCGCTACATAGGGGTTCTGGGCAAAATGGAAGATGAGGTCGATCTGGCCGTCTTTCAAGGCCTGGACCTCCTCTTCCATGGAATCATACCCGACCAGTGAAAAATCCAGCTTTTGGTTGCTGATGCTGTCGGATGCAAAGGTGATGTAGTCGTTGATCACTCCCACCAGCTGCCCGCTCTCCGGCACATAGGTACTGATGCCGGCATCGCTGGTCAGAAAACCGATCCGGATGTCTCCATGCTGCGTGACCCAGTCCTGTTCCTCGCTGGACAGCACAGGCGTATAGGAGGCAGAAAGATACCGCTGGTACAGCTCGTCAGCGTAAAACGGCTTGTCGAATTCCATCTTGCGCATGGCGTGATCCAGCTCTTCCTTCAGGTCCTGCCGGGTCCTGCTGATGGCAAAGTAGATGTCGGAGCCGCCGGTCTGGGCAATGGCAGACATGCCGTATTCCACCCAGGCAGGCGTCTCGGTGGAAATGACGCAGTCGATCTCGCGGCCCTGCGCCTGCTGCTTGCCCTGCTCGAAGCTGTTGGACCACACATATTGCAGATGCAGGCCGTGATCCTCCTCCCATTGATAGAACTGGGCGGCCTGCACGCTGGTTTTCAGCAGGGCGATGCGTTTGCCGTTCAGAGTGCGCAGGTCCGAGGCCGAAATGTCCGTGTGGGCCAGGTCGGCATACAGATAATAGATTTCCCGGCCCATCGGCAGCTCACTGAACAGCATGTCCTGTGCACGGTCCTCGGTGTAGGAAACACCAGCCATCAGGTCGATCTCGCCGCTTTTCATCATCTGGAGCAGGTCCGACCAGCCGGCCTTGACATATTCGTAAGTCCAGCCGGTGTATGCCGCGACCGACTGCTCGTATTCGTAGGCATAGCCGCTGCGCTCGCCGTTCTTGCCCGTGATATTGTAGGCGTCCTCATACCAGCCCACACGCACCACTTTTGACGCGGCTCCCGCTGCGTGTGCAGGAAGCGGCAGCAGCGCAAGCAGGCACGCCAGCGCTGCCAGAAGGCAGGCCCATCGGCGCAGATTCACCCTGATCTGACACATAAACAACTCTCCTCACAGAAATCCTCTGGGTTTGTCCGCCGTCAAGGCTGCTGCCGCAGGTTCCGCACCGGGAAGCAGACGGAATTTCTGCATAATATCCCAATTCAATTATAGTATAGCGCTGCAAACCCCGCCTTGCAATCGGTTTTATCGGTTTGATACGGCCAAAACGCTGCCGGCGGGGCGCTGTGCCTGCAGCCCGCGCCGGCGCGGCATGGCTCTGCCTGCCGGAACATGCCTGCTGCCGCTGCACAGCCCGGGAAACGAACCGTTGAACGAACAGGGAAAAAGTGCTCACGCTGCCCGACGCTTCCCATCCGAGAACACGAGTGGATATTGACAATTTGCGTGGTTTCTGCTATCCTATAAACCAGTGATTTGTCACAGGCGGAAGGCATTATCAATTGGCAGACCGCCCTTCGGAAAACAATAAAATAAGCTGGTGTGGCGCAATGGCAGCGCAACTGATTTGTAATCAGTGGGTTGCAGGTTCAACTCCTGTCACCAGCTCCAAGGAAAGCCGCTTAGATTCGTTGAAATCTAGGCGGCTTTTGCTATGTGGACAACGCTTTGGACAACATTTTACTTTTTAAAGGCAGCGTCTAAAGGGGTTTGGGGATTCCTCAACAAGTTGCCGGTGCGGCGCTTTTGTATGTACAAAAGCATTGCTTGCCAGTGCAATGCACCCCGCCGGGCAGCTTACTGGGTGATCTCCGGCACTTCCAGCGCATCAAGGGCTGCGGCAAGCAGCTTTGTGATGGTTGATGCAGAGCGTTCCAGCTTAACACATACAAGGTCAATCTTCATGCCTTGCAGATATCGGTAGTAAACGGCCATAGTCTGCATGATATCCGGCAGCGCTTCTATTGCGGTCTGAATCTCGGCATAGATCTGACAGCCCTGTGCAACCTCTGCGTCATACGCTCTTTGCAGTTCGTCAAGGCGCTGCACAGCGTCTGCGACACGGTCAGAGCGTAGACCCGTAGGAGCAACACGCACCCCGCCGGGGGTACTCTGCACAGACGTTGCGCGGCTGCGTGCGTCCTCGATCTGTAACAAGATGATCTTTTGTCTGCGCTGGCTGTTCTGGTATCGGTATAACCATTCCTTTTTCTGCTCAATTGTCACGCGCTGCGTCTCCTTCCAACGAAAAAACGCCCACAGCGTGAACCGTGGGCGCTAAATTTCGGCATTTTGCCGGTTATGTGCGATGCAGCACCCTGCGATCAGAGCGCCGCCGTGGACAAAATGCACAAATCAGGTGGTTTCCTGATAGTAGATACCAACCTTCTTATTATCCAGCACAAACGCATCATAGCAGACACGGCCGGTCACAATGGTGCCGCTGGAAAGCGGGGTGTCATCATGGATGCCGAAATCTTCCAGCTTGACAGGTGCCACAGTTGCGGAGGGGTGCGCCAGCATAAAGCCGAACTTCTCCGGCAGGCGTGCAGACGACACCTTTACAACGTTTGCGCCATCCAGCACGGCCACAATGCCGCGGGCGCGCATCTCTGCGCCGATCTCGGTATGGTCAAACTCAACGGCCTGCTTCAGCAGCGCATAGGTTGCCGGGGTGACGACCAAAGAGCGCTCAGTTTCGGGCACTTCTGCATCGTCCAGCGCCTGAGACGCTGCCAGAATAGCGGCATAGATGTTGGACTTGGTGAGCGCTGCGGCTGCGGGCTTGTGGCCTGCGCCGGTAGTCATCACGGTATACACGTTGGTATCGACCTCTGGAATAACCACCTCTCGCAGTTCGCGCGCCAGCGCGGTGCCGGCTTCCAGCTGCTGCTGCGTTTCGTCCTGATCCAGCCGGTCAACGTTGAAGATGAAAGAGCGGTCATGCTTCAACAGCAGCTCCTCGGTGGTTGCGGACAGGTCAAGCAGCTTGCCATAACGGGACAGGGATTCGCTTGTGTCCTCGGGGGCGGTGCTGCGGTTGCGGCTGTAGTCGTTCAGGGGCGTGGTGCTGATCTTATACAGCTTGATAGCGTGGGCACCAGTCCAATCATAGTCGGTATTGGTCAGCAGTCCGACCTTGCTTTCAGCTTTAAACAGGTCATCAGTCTGCGGTGCAAATTTGGTGGTAAGTTCAACGGACATATATTAAACCTCGTTTAGATCAATAGCTTTTGAATTGTTTCGGAGTATGCTTTATTGCGCGGCTGAAAGCGTCTGCGGTATTAGCCTGAGTAGGCAGGTGCAGCGGCGTGCCGCCATCCCGGACGTTGGGATACCCTGCGGGCTGCTGGGTATTTGCAAAAGCCGTAATAGCCTGCGCCTGTGCGGTGCAGGCTTCTTCCGTGTCGCCGGTCAGCAGTTCAGCCGGGCAGCCAGTTGCAGCTGCCACGCGGGCGATCATATCGCGCCGGGCGTTTGCGCTGTTCAGTGCATCCAGCTGTGCCTTTGTGGTATCATACTGGCTTGCCTTGGCTTTCAGATCATCGTAATCAGCATACTTTGCGCGTTCACGGTTCAGGCGGTCAGCAACGATGCTGTTTACCTCCTCCTGCGTGAAGGTGCGCGGCTCCTGCTGCTCTCCGGCTGCAGTGGTACGGGCTTCCTGTGTTACAGTTTCATTCATGGTGGTTCCTTTCTCGGCCAGAGTACAGGCCGAAAACCAGTGCTTGACCAGTGCACTGTCTTTTTCTTTATCTGGTCTGGTGGGGTCATTGCGGATTCTTCTAACGCATTCCGATTCCGGCGTGTCCATGTAATGCGTGTAGCCGTGCAGACGCCGGGCAAGTGCATTCACCTGTTTTCTGTCCGAAGAACTGGTGATAACAAAAGCACGTTTCCCGGCTTTGCCTGATTCAATGGACTTGTAAACAGCTTCTCTTACAGATAAAGCCGTGTCCATGATGCCGGAATAATCGGGATGTGCCGACTTGCTGCCGGTCAGAGCAGACACTATTGTGTCCATGTCAAGCACAATATCCCCCGGCCGCATGTGTTGCTGCACGAATGTAGTCTTACCAGAACCGGGCGGGCCGCAAACAATGCAAACGCCCGCAAGCGATGTAGAAGTGACAGGCTCCATACAGGTTCCTTTCCCGGCCTTATCCGTGGCCGTGTACGTTTATTTCAAAAGGCAGATGCCTTTTTGACTTGTTTTTCGGGCAAAATCAGCAGTAAAAAGCTGTATGTTTTGTTGCATTTTCCAAGCGCCTATATAAGGCAGTCGCTAAAGCCTATAACTTTGCTGCATATCCAGCCCTTTAAAAAACTCCGCGTGTGTAAATCGGCGCTAACGGCATTGGGGGTCGCCGAGGGCGGCGGGAGGGGGACTCCCCCCACCCCCTGCCAGACCGCTGGCAAGCTGATAACCTAACGCCGATCAGAGTGCGGGAAGATTTAACAGAATGCGCTGTGCATGGTGCTATGCGGCACGATCATGCAGCCACAGGCACAGCGCTGTTTTGCCTGTCTCTGTTCGTCCGGTGCAGCTGGACAATGGTTCAGGAGGAGAAGGAAAACAAGATGATGCAGCACAGACAAGAGCGCCCAGAGCGCCCAGAGCGCCAGTGAACAGGCACAGCAGACAAAATAAAAAAGCACAGAGAACCGCCGAAGCGTTTTCCCTGTGCTTAATAGCTACCAGACGTCTGGCGGTACTCTATGCCTGCTTTTATTTTACCACATCAATGAACCAGCGTCAAATAGATCATGCAGCGTTCGCCGATCTGGCTTGTGTGCGTGCGGCAGCGGCCAAGCAGCTGCAAAAGAACCTCGCGCACCTTCCACGCCTGGTCTCGTTCTTCCGGGGTAAAGGATATGGTCACTTTCATTCCAGCATCCCCCGGGGGTCATTCTGGGGAGTGGTGGTTTTGAGCACCCCGCCGGGGTATTCTTTTCTGGCTTTCCTGCGTTCCTGGTCGTTATACAGGCGGGAAACGCACAGCAGCACACGCTGCACAGCTTCCGGGCTTTCCAGCAGATCAAGCAGCGTTACACACGATTCACGCAGGCGCTGCACCTCGTTCCCGGTCTGGGCGGCGCTCTTTGCCTTCTCGCGGTTCACATCGTTGCCGTTCATGGTCATGACTGCATCGATCTGTTCAGGGGTCAAGCCAAGGTTTCTTAATTCGTTTCGTTTCATGTTTTGTTCCTTTCTTCATTTCAGCGTGTGCCGGACTGCAACAGCGCGCCCAATGATCTGCACGCCTGCCAGCTCGTCACGGGTGAATACTTCGGCCATGTATGCCGGGTTTGCGGGCGCAAGGATTTGCCCATCTTCCCATAAGACACGCAATAAATACTCTCCCCCGACCTTTACAAGGGCGATCTGTCCGGGTTCTACATGGTCACAGGCTGCAATCTCCACTCTGTCACCGGCTCTTATACCGGCGTTCTTCATGCTGTCATCTTGTACCAGCATGAGAAAATCACTGTGCGGTGCTTCGTCCTGTGCGCTCTGGTGCTGCTCCATCTTGTCCACCTCCCTTACAGGTTGCCGCTGTACCAGCAGCCCACAATGCCGATCAGGCACCACACGAAAAACGGGGCAAGGCACTGAAAATGATACATAGTCATTGAAATATCCTCCATTTTTGATATAATGGGGGCGGTATTGTCGGCTAAACTTTACCGCCCGTTTGCCGCCCACGCTGCGCCAACAGTGTGAGCGGCTTTCTTTTTGTTGTTGAGCAGCAGTTGCAAAATGCAACCGGTTGTAAAATGCAACTGGTATCCCCGGCAATTTGCCGGGGGTCATTTTGAACCCGGTTCAATCTGGCTGGGGTCAGGCTGCTGCTTGCTGCGGCTAAATACGATCTCCGGCAGACCTGGCAGGTTCGGGTACACTCTTGCGCCTGTCTGGTTTCCGTACTGGTGCCCGCCGGGGGATGCGCGCGGGCAGTCGCACCTTTCGCCGGGGTCAAGGTTTGCGCCGCAATAGGGGCAGGTATTGTATTGCTTACTCATGTTTACCACCTTCTTTCTGTGCCGCCGGGGTGCTGCACGCTGGTAACGGGATTCCTACACAGTTTATCAAGTCCGACAGGTTTGTGTCCTTGGTGATCTTTCGGGGCTTGTCCTGTTCGCTTTTCCGCACCAGACTTCTATGCAGCCGGTCACGGCTTGCAACCGGATCACGAACAACCGGGCTGCGATCTGTAAAGTGTTCATAAGGGTAGACGGATAACCATCCTACGGCAACACTGCTGTCAAGGCAAGCGCACATATACCCGGTGCGATCTTTTACCCCGGCTTCATCGGTCAGCTGCACCAGCTTTTTGCAAATACCCTTTGCAGCTGATTCCGTCCAACGCCTTTTCTTGTTCGCTCTGGCAATGTCCTGACGGTTCTTGTCAAAGTCCTGCAGGCTTTCCAGCAGTTCCCTGTTTCCGGGTGCCTGTTCTTGGGCAAACTCCCGAAAAATATCAAGAGGGGTGCGCGACACAGCAGCCGCAGGCTGCGTAGTATCTCTATCTATTATCTTATTCTTATTTCTTATTCTATTATCTAGGGGGCTGTTTTTAGACCCACACAAGGTCTGTTTTCGGACCCACGCTTGGTCTGTTTTTAGACCCTCTGTGGGTCTATTTTCCGGCCCTCTGATAGCCGGTTTCCCGGCTGTCTGTGGGTCTGTTTTTAGACCTTCTGTGGGTCGGTTTTCCGGCTCACTGATAGCCGGTTTTCCGGCTGTCTGTGGGTCTGTTTTTAGACCTTCTGTGGGAAGTTTGACATAAATCGTATTCGGGGCTGAATAATTGCGTTTCCGCTCGATCAGGTCAGCATTGTACAGTTCCCTCATTGCGTTTTTTACAGGTGTGCGGGTCTTGTGAATGGTTTCCATGATGGATTCCAATGAAAAAGTGATGTACACCCGGCCTTGCTCGTCAATCCATCCGTTTATCCTTGATAGATTCGCCCTATAAAGCAGAACAGAATAAATCAATTTAGCCGTATGGCTCAGCTCCATATCCAGTAGGAAAAGCGGAAAGGGGATGTTTTGCGGCACACTGGTGTCTCTGGTCATATAGTCAGCAATATGTCATCACGCACCTTTCTGATCCAGCACCGCCGGGGACTGTCTTTTCTGCTTCGTTCAAGCTATCACCCTACTTTCATTTTCCTGCCCGGTTCTTCAAAGAAGTAAGCGCCGATCTCGCTTGTTGGGATGTTCAGCACGCGGGCAATTGCTGCGATCTGGGCGCTGTTGAAGGGCTGCTTTCCCCTGATCCGCAGGCTGAACGTGCTGGGCACAATGCCCGCAGCCCTTGCAAGGTCTTTCTGGTTATAATCCATCTCGACCATACGCAAGCGCAGTTTTTTGAATGGTCTGTACATGGTCATTCCTCCTTCTGGTCACCAATGCTGGCAAGGATTTCATCCTTCATGCTGCGGAACGCTTCCACAGCGTCATGCAGCGTGGTGATCTCGCCAGCTGCGATTTTGTCGCGCAGTGCGATTTCTGCGGTTTCTGCCACGGCACGCGCAAGGGTAGAGTAATATCTTGCACCGGGCTTGAAAACACGCTTGGTGCGGCTCTCCTCTACCTCTCCCACGGTGTAAGCGTTCTTGCCTGCGGTCATGTAATAGCTGCCAATCAGATGAATCATGTTCTTTAGTCCTCCTTCAATTCTTCAACGGTCACGCCCAGAGCGGCGGCAACACGCTTTACTGTGTTTTCCGTGCAGCTTTTGCCGCCACGCAAGGCGGACACTGTGCAGCGAGATACACAAGCCATGTTGGCAAGCTGGCTAATGCCGATATCTTGCCGTGCCATCTCTGCAATTAGTTTAATTCTGTCAATGTGCATTTAGGTCACCTCCCTTATTTATGCAATTGCGTTAGCATCTTCAATTATATTCGCATTTGCATAAATGTCAAGAAAAATATTTGCAATTGCGGAAATGTGTGGTACAATTTACGCAACAACGAAAAAGAGGAGGCTTCTTTGTGGGATTAGGAAAACGGATTGGAGAAGAATGTAAAGAGGCTGGGATAACATTGCGTCAACTTGCCATTAAGGCAGATGTTCCATATTCAACTCTTTATTCTGCGGTAAAACGTGATAGCGATGGTATTGATGCTGGGACAATCACACGTTTAGCAAATGCGCTTGGACTCCCAATAAGCTATTTTTATTCTGATCCTGAAGAAGGGGAAGCAATTATAAGCAGGGAGCGCGGCGCACTGGAAGAGCTTGCGCAATCGGTAAGATATAGTCTAAAAAAAGTAAATAGTAACGATTGTTTACCAGATGCCGAAATCCTGAATAAAATATTAGATGACAGAATACCGTTCTTTGCAAAGAAATTTCTTATTCCTGAAGATATTTTGAAAGTAGATGGACCGGATTATGTAAAACAATACCTTTCTGATGAACAAAACAGAAAAAAGGATATTCCATTAACTCTGCCAGAAGTTCAAATACAGATGCTTAAACTTATGGATTCTATGAACTCTGCCGGTCAACAAACAGCTGTTGAACGCGTGGAAGAACTTGCACAGCTGCCAAAATACCAGAAAGCCCCCGCCGGGGACAGCACCCAGAGCGCGGGCACTGGGGACGAAGACGACCTGGAATAAAAAGAAAAACGCCCACAGCGTGAACTGTGAGCGCTAAATTTCGGCATTTTGCCGGTTATGTGCGATGCAGCACCCCACGATCAGAGCGCCGCCGGGGACAAAATGCACAAAAGAAGGAAGGTGCAGCCAGATGAGCAAATGCACAAGCGCGGTCAAGTGGGAGCCAAAGCGTGAACGCTGGTACACCACCGCCCAGAAGGACGGACAACGCAAGTTTTTTTATTCCAGCCTGCCGGGGCGCAAGGGACAGGCCGAGGTAAAAGCAAAGGCAGATGCCTGGCTTGAAACAGGTGTAAATCCCAGCGGGGAACGAATAGAAAAGCTGTATGCGGACTGGTACGCCACTCTGGAACAGACCACCGGCACCGGCAACTGCCGGAACGTAGAAAGCCGCTGGAGAACTCGCATACTGCCCGCCATAGGGAAAAAGCGGATCACCAGCTTGACAGAACAGGACTTGCAAAACGTGGTCAACAAGGCGTTTGCGGACGACCTGAGCAAGAAAACGCTGCAATCCCTCTGCGCCGATATGCGGTCATTCTGCAAATACTGCCGGGCGCGCAAGCTTACCACCTTCAATCCTGAGGGGCTGCGGGTGCCCGCCGGGGCGCGTTTGAAGGGCAAGACGATATTACAGCCGGATGCCCTGAAAACGCTTTTTAGCGTGTCCAGCACGCTTTACAGGGGCAAGCGGGTGCAAGATGATTTTATAGGCGCGTACCGGTTTGCGGTGCTTACCGGGCTGCGTCCGGGTGAGCTGCTGGGGCTGCGCTGGGCAGATGTGCAGGGCGAAACGGTCACGATCAGGCGCGCCGTAAACGTGCTGGGCGAAGAAACGCAAGGCAAGAACGAAAATGCGCTGCGCTCGTTTGCCCTGTCGGGCTTTGCGCGGTCTGTGCTGGAACAGCAGCGGGCAGTCACCAGCGCCGGGGGCAGCGTGTTTGATATCGTCAGCGAGGGCTATTTTTACAAGCGCTGGCAAGTCTACTGTAAAGCAAACGACCTGCCGCCGGTGTCCCTGTACTCGCTGCGGCACACGTTCGTGTCCATCGTGAAGAACCTTCCCGCCGGGGATGTTAAGGCGCTTGTAGGGCATAGCAAGAGCATGGACACGCTCGGCGTATACGCCCACGCTCTGAATGGCGATGCAGAGAACACCGCGCGCGCCGTGGATGCAGAGTTTATAAAGCTGCTGGGTAACGCCTGAGTGGACAACACTTTGGACAACACTTTTATTTGCAGCCTTGCAAACATGATTTACATAAATAAACCAGAATGACGGTTTTGCGTCATGTTTCCGTGCTAAAAACGCTATATTTTCGTACAAACGCTTCTTCTTAGATGTTCAACTCCTGTCACCAGCTCCAAGAAAAGCCGCTTAGATTCGTAGAAATCTAGGCGGCTTTTCTCTGTTTTAACACACTTTTTAACACACTTTTGGTATCGTGCGCATTGTCTGGCACTACTTTGAACGATGAGCAGCAGCGCTAAAAGGGGCTTGGGGTGTTCCCCCGCGGACATTTTTGGTGTATAATGGTAAAAACAACCCCATACCAAAGGAGGAACCAAGCATGATCCAATTCGGTCTGCGTCTGCACGACGCGGAAAAGCTGCCCATTGAGCAGGTGCTGCCGCTGGTGCACCAGAAGGGCTTTTCCTGCGTGCATCTGGCGCTGAGCAAGTCCCTGAAGGAGGTGCCCAACACCCCCTCTGCCCTCACCCCCGGCTACGCGGCTTATCTGCGCCGCCTGTTTGCCAAAAACGAGCTGGACATTGCGGTGCTGGGCAACTACCTGAATCTGGCGCACCCGGATGCGGATGCCCTGCACGCCATTCAGGAAAAGTACTACGCCCATATCCGCTTTGCCAGCCTGCTGGGCTGCGGCATGGTGGGCACCGAGACCGGTGCACCCAACGCGGAGTACAAGTTCTGCCCGGAGTGCCGCAGCGATGCCGCCCTCGCTACCTTTATCAAGAACTTCAAGCCGGTGGTGCGCTGCGCCGAGCAGTACGGCGTGA
>ERZ825525.2696-NODE-2696-length-10816-cov-6.872224_pt1 | contig 10816 bp, 9 predicted proteins | sample MGYA00519930_ERZ825525 | MGnify/ENA primary metagenome ERZ825525 (study PRJEB31778, sample SAMEA3449203) | human gut metagenome | biome: human gut; feature: human-associated habitat; material: faeces | place: United Kingdom | collected 2010/2012 ... | reverse complement strand
GAATGATATGCTGATTAACATTATAACATATCCCGCAGGACTTTTCCAGACATTTTTCCAAAAATGTCTAAATATTTTTGACACTCAGTTATTTTTGTATATTGCAAGTTCACTTAAATTATGGTAGAATATTTGTATAAAACAGCGAAAGGAGTGCTATTTTTGTCAAAAGATAAAATTCCGCAGAATGCAGAAGAGAACGAGTCGTTTATGTATAAACTGGCTTCGTTCATTGTTGATAAAAGAAATCTGTTTTTTCTGCTGTGGATCTTTGCGATAATTTTCAGCTTTTTTTCACGTAACTGGGTAAAGGTCGAGGACGATCTTACCACATACCTTCCCGACAGCACCGAAACCCGTCAGGGTCTTACTCTTATGGACGATGAGTTTATTACATACGGTTCTGCTTCGGTAATGGTATCAAATATCACCTATGACAAGGCGGAAAGCATATCGGACGCAATAGAAAATATCGAGGGTGTATCCGAGGTCGCATTTGATGATTCGGAGGATCACTATAAAAATTCGTCAGCACTTTTCTCCGTTACATTTGACGGTGAGGCTGATGACGAGATAAGCGTCAATGCTATGAATGGCATCAAGGAGATGCTCTCCGATTATGACTTTTATGTATCGGGCGAGGTCGGTGTTGATACATCTTCCGAGCTGGCTCAGGAAATGAATGTCGTAACGCTTATTGCGGCAGTTATCATTATACTGGTGCTTACCTTTACGTCAAGAGCCTATGCGGAGGTTCCCGTGCTGCTCATAACATTCGTTGCGGCGGCACTTATAAATATGGGAACCAACTTCCTGCTGGGAACCATTTCTTTCGTATCAAACTCCGTAACAATCGTTCTTCAGCTGGCTCTGGCTATTGACTATGCTATTATCCTTATCCACCGATACAGCGAGGAGCATGAGAAAATGGCTCCCCGTGAGGCTTGTATAACAGCCCTCAGTAAGGCGATAGTGGAGATATCTTCCAGCTCCCTGACCACTGTATCGGGTCTTATCGCACTGGCGTTCATGCAGTTCAGGATCGGTGCCGATCTTGCAATGGTACTGATAAAGGCTATCATGTTCAGCCTTCTGTCCGTATTTACTCTTATGCCCGGACTTATCATGCTCTTCTCAAATCTTATCGACAAGAGCGTGCATAAGAACTTCGTCCCCAAAATTTCGGCAGTGGGCAAATTTGCCTTTGCAACCAAATATGTTATCCCCCCTGTGTTCGTTGTAGTAGCTATTGTGGGCTTTATTTTCTCCAATCAGTGCCCCTATTGCTACGGAACCAGTGACCTTAAAACCACCCGTGTCAGCGACCAGCAGATAGCTGAACAGAAGATAAAGGATAACTTCGGCAAAACAAATCTTGCTGCCCTTGTGATCCCTGCAGGCGACTATGAGAGTGAAAGCAAGCTCATAAACCGTCTGAGTAACTATGAAGAAGTTGACTCGGTAATGGGTCTTGCAAATATCGAGGCAATGGACGGTTATGTCCTTACCGATAAGCTTACTCCCAGACAGTTCTCCGAGCTTGTGGGTCTTGATTATGAAGTGGCAAAGGTGCTTTATGCGGCTTATGCCATCAACGACGAGGACTACGGCGATGTTGTAAACGGTCTTGAAAGCTACAGCGTGCCCCTTATTGATATGTTCATGTTTGCGTATGACGAGGTCGATAAGGGCTATGTTACACTTGATGATGACCTTATGGACACACTTGAGGATCTCCACACACAGCTCAACAAGGCAAAGCTTCAGCTCCAGAGCGATGACTACAGCCGAATCCTTGTTTACCTGAATCTCCCTGAAGAGGGAACTCAGACCTTTGATTTTCTCGGAACTATCCACGATGAAGCATACAAGTTCTACCCCTCCGATAATGTTTACATTGTCGGTAACTCCACAAGTGACTATGACCTTTCATCGTCCTTCGTAAATGATAACCTGATAATCAGTATCCTTTCCGCACTGTTTGTTATCATAATCCTGCTGTTCACCTTTAATTCGGCAGGACTTCCTGTGCTGCTTATTGCGGTAATTCAGGGAAGTATCTGGATGAACTTCTCATTCCCTTATTTCGAGGATTCACCTCTGTTCTTCCTCAGCTACCTTATCGTAAACTCCATTCAGATGGGTGCAAATATCGACTACGCTATCGTAATTTCAAGCCGTTATATGGAGCTTAAGCAGCAGATGCCTATCAAGCAGGCTATAACCGAGACACTTAATCAGGCGTTCCCCACTATCATCACATCAGGTGCAATACTTGCAGCAGCAGGTGCACTTATCGGTGTGCTTTCATCAAACGGAACCATTTCGTCTATCGGTGTCTGCCTCGGACGTGGTACCCTTATTTCCATCGTTCTCGTAATGGGCGTACTTCCTCAGATACTTCTTCTGGGCGATACTATCATCGAAAAGACTTCCTTTACTATCAAGAAGCGTGAGCGCACTCAGGTCTCAAGTGGAAAGATCGCTGTTACAGGCCTTGTTCACGGCTATGTTAACGGACGCATTGATGCGATAGTCAACGGTATCATCATCGGTGATGTTGACGCACGCATTGAAAGCAAAAACGTTGACGGACTGACTGACGGTGAAGAGGATAATTCTCAGGGCGAAAGGGAGGAAATTACTGATGGATCAAATTAAAAGAATTTCAGCCGCTGTCGCCGCTCTTACAATGTGCGCAAATATCTGCTCCGCAGTTCCCGCAGTGTATGCGGAGGATTATTCGGCTTCCGCAAAGATATCTGCCGATAAGTCCGACGTGATATATATCAACTCGGCAGAGGAGTTTGCCGAGTTTGCAAAGAACTGCACCCTTGACAGCTATTCCGTTGGCAAGACCTTCGTGCTCAATGCGGATATCAGCTTTGCTGACAAGGAATTTGTTTCCGTTCCCTCATTCGGCGGTGTCTTTGACGGAAACGGCCATAAAATAAGCGGCTTTTCCATTACTGACAACGGCTCTGTTATGGGTCTGTTCAGATATGTTGAAAAAACAGGACGTGTAAAAAATCTCAATGTGTCGGGAAAGGTATCACCTTCAGGCTCTGCAAAGAAATGCGGAGGCATTGCAGGCGTTAACAAAGGAACCATTTACGGCTGCACTTTTAACGGTGTTATCACAGGCAAGGAGCAGTGCGGCGGAATAGTCGGACTTAACGATGAAAACGGAATGGTAGCTTCCTGCAAGAGCCTTGGCAGAATAGAAGCTAACCATTTTACAGGCGGAATTGCGGGACAGAACACAGGCTTTATCATGCAGTGCGAGAACGCTTCTTCCGTAAATACCAACGCCACTGATTCGTCCCTTGACCTTGATAACCTGAAATTCGAGGACCTGTATTCCACCGAAAGTGCTGCAGATATCACAGACTGCGGTGGTATAACAGGCTATTCAACAGGCTCTATCCAGAACTGCATAAACAGGGGAATGGTAGGCTATCCCCACATCGGATATAACATTGGCGGCATATGTGGCAGGCAGAACGGCTATATCAGCCGCTGTGAAAACTATGGAACTATCAACGGCAGAAAGGATACAGGAGGAATCGTGGGTCAGGCAGAGCCGCATTTCTCACTGCTTTTCTCCGAAACAGGCATGAACAAGCTCCGTGACCGCCTTGATGAAATGAACGACATCATTGACCGGACTATTGATGATGCCAACAATTCGTCAAATCAGGTTTCGGGCGATATGGACGATACCATTGATATACTCCAGCAGGTGCGTTCCGATTCCGATGATTTCCTTGACGAGGCGGACAGGGTGATCAATTCAAATATTGATTCCATAAACGAGCTGAGCGCCCGTGTGTCTGACCTGATAGATATGTCCGAGCCTGCTTCTGACAGCTTTTCCAAGGCTTCCGATTCCATGACAGATGCCCTTGACACCCTCTGGGAAGCAGGGGATATGATGGCTGATTCGCTTGACAGCACAGATCAGGCATTTGATATAATCTTCCCAGGACTTGAAGACCTGTCAGACTCCATAAAATCACTGGGCGATGCAAACAAAAATCTCCGTGACAGCCTTTCTTCCCTTAATTCGGGTCTTGGCGATGAAGAGTCAATGAAAGATGCCATTGATTCGCTGAAAGATAATCTGGACGACTTCAAGGACACCAATGAAAATATCAAGAGAATAATTACCGATATGCTGAATGCTCTTGAAAATTACAATGATTCTACGGAAACAAAGGACGCTGTTGAGAAGATAAAGAATGCTCTGGAGAAGCTGAGCGGAGTTTCCGACAGCCTGGCAGATGATCTTGACAAGGCAGAAGATGACCTTGACGCCATCAAGACCCTTTATGATGCAGGTATCAGGGATCCCGAGGCGTATGACACATACATAAGCGATATCCTTGATATTCTTTCGGAGGGTTCAGGTTCGGAATTTTTCGACGGCCTTTCAGATCTGATAGACGGCATTTCCGATTTGGTCAATTCAGATGCGGCAAGCAACCTTAAAGACGTGCTTGAAAGATGCTCCGATGATATCCGTGGTACCATTGACAACGCTCCCACCGCAACTATCATATATCCGAATGTAAATATAAGCAGCCTTTATGATGTTATCGAATATCTGAAAAAGTCTGCTGACGGCGTTGACAGTGCAGGGGAGTCGGCACAGTCGCTGATAGACCGTATCCAGGACGCATGGGATTATGTAGATGATGCGTCCGCATCGCTTATTGCAGCTGCATACAAGGCAGAGGAAGCAGTTCAGTACGGAAATGATTCCGTGACCTACATATCTGACGGAATGGACTGCGTTCACGATATTATTGACTATTTCGCAGGCAAGCCCGAGATAAGCTTTACAGGTGCTGATGATGCTTTCATCGAAAAGAGAGATACCCTTTCCGACAGCATTCAGAAGCTGCTTGACAGCCTCAGCGTGCTCAACGACAGCACCAGCGGTTCCGTAGATATCCTTTCCGAGGACTTCAGGCAGATAAACGACAAGGCTTCCGAGGTCAGCGACGCTGTTCTTGACCTTGTTGATGAGCTTAACGACAAGCCCACTGAGCTTTCGGACTACACTCAGGATATATCCGCCGAGGATAAGGGCGGCTGGGCAGAGGGCAAAATATCTGCCAGCAAGAATTATGGTCAGATAAACGGCGATGTAAGCGTCGGCGGCATTGCGGGAACCATGGGCATTGAAAATTCCATTGACCCCGAGGGTGATATCGAAAAGGTCGGAAGCCGTTCCTACGATTTTGTATATCAGTCCAGAACAGTTGTACGTGAATGCGTAAACAGCGGCGAAGTAATTTCAAAGAAGGATAACGTCGGCGGCATTGTGGGCGAGATGGACACAGGCTGCGTTATCAACAGCATTGGAATGGGCTCCGTTCAGTCCACTGACGGCGGCTATGCAGGCGGTATCGCAGGAAAATCCTCTGCAGCAATATATGGCAGCAGCGCTATGTGCCGCATCGAGGGCGGAGATTATGTGGGCGGCATCGCAGGCAGCGGACATGATATCCATAGCTGCATAAGCTTTGTTGATATACTGGACTCCGATGAAAACACAGGAGCTGTTGCAGGCGAGAGCGACGGCGAGCTTGAAAACAACGTTTACTCAGGCGGAGATGTGGGCGCAGTTGACGGCGTAAGCTACAGCGAAAAGGCATATCCCGTTACATATGAAGAAATGATCGCTATGGACGGTACACCCGAAGAATTCAGAGTGCTTACTCTTGTTTTCAAAAATGAAGATGATATTGTGGGCACTGTTGACTTCAAGTACGGAGAATCTGTAAGCGAGGATCAGCTTCCTGCCGTTCCCAAGAAGGACGGATATTTCTCCCGCTGGGAAGAGCATAATTATGAGCATATGACCTACGGCGGAGTGATAAATGCGGAATTTTTCAAAAATGTTACCACTATTTCCTCTGAAATGACCAGAGAGAACGGCTTCCCTGTAATGCTTGCTGAGGGTACATTTACCGATAAGGACATCTTGACTGCGGAAAATGTCAGCGGTGACGACTGGAACGTTTCTATCCCCGATGACGGCACAGAGAGCCACCTTATCCGTTTCCTGCCACTTAACGGTGCAAGCGGCACAAAGGTGTTCGTTGACGGTCAGAAGGTCGATACTGAGGAGGACGGCAAATACCTTACATTCACTGTAACTTCCTGTGATTTCACAATCACCACTGAGGAACATTCCTACAATATCCCGCTTATAGCAGGAGCTTCCGCAGGCGGCGCAGCAGTTATAATTGCAGCAGTTGCGGCTGCCGTGCATAAAAAGAAGAAAAAGGCTCTTGAAAATGTAATAAAGAAATAAAATCAAAGCAGATGCCGCCTGAGAAAATCGGGCGGCATTTGTTTTGTTTCAACAAAATTATTTGACATTTTTGCTGAAATGTGATATAATATTTTACTAATGACATATTGGATAGAAAGTCGGAAAGGAGAATGCCTGTGAACAATAAGCATACAAGCTATAAGGTAGCAGTCGGCGGAGTAGTGTCGGCGTTGTGCCTTACACTTATGTTCCTGACAGGCGTTTTTCCACTGCTAAGCATGGCTATTCCTATCTATGCGGGAGCGCTTATGATAGTCGTGGCAAGGGAAGTCAGTACAAGCTGGGCTTTTGCCGCATACTGTGCCGTGTCGCTGCTGTCACTGTTCCTCACGCCCGATAAAGAAGCTTCCACGCTGTTTATAATGTTTTTCGGGTATTATCCCATAATCCTGCCATGGCTTGACAAGATAAAATTCAAGCTGCTGCGGATATGCTGCAAGCTGGCAGTTTTCAACGGAGCCATTATCATATGGTACAAGCTCATTGCGCTTATAATGGGCGTTTACGATTTCTTCGGGGATTTTGCTTTCCTGGGCGAATATGCGGTGGCTGCCGTTATGGTGTTCATAAATCTTGTGTTTGCCCTTTACGATTATACCATAAGAATGATAGAAAGCGTTTATGTAAACTGGTTCAGACCTACGTATTTCGGCAAGAAAAAGCCAAAGCCGCAAAGCAAAAAAGATCATAGCTGAAAAAGGATCACAGCATCTGCCTGTCAAGCTCCTTTTTCAGCTTTTTTATTATCTTTTTTTCAAGCCGTGAGATGTAGGACTGGGAAATGCCTATCACGTCTGCCACCTCTTTCTGTGTCATCTCCTTTCCTGTTTTCATGCCAAAGCGCATTTCCATGATTATCCGCTCACGCTGAGGGAGAGAGGCAACAGTTTCACGGAGCACTGCTTTTTCCGCATCGTCCTCAATGCTGCTGTTGACAGTGTCCTCATCTGTTCCGAGAATATCCGATAAAAGCAGCTCGTTCCCGTCCCAGTCGATGTTCAGCGGCTCGTCAATGGAGATATCGTTCCTGTGCTGAGAGCTTTTGCGGAGAAACATAAGTATCTCGTTTTCAATACATCTGGAGGCGTATGTTGCAAGCTTGATGTTCTTTTCGGGCGAAAAGGTGTTCACAGCCTTTATAAGCCCGATGGTTCCGATGGAAACCAGGTCATCAACGCATATTCCCGTTGACTCAAACTTTTTTGCAATATATACCACAAGCCGCAGGTTATGCACGATAAGCTTTTCACGTCCTTTGGGGTCATCGGTCATCAGCATGGCAAATGCCTGTTCCTCCTGCTCTTTGGTAAGGGGAGGGAACTTCCATATTGCCCACCGCACCGTCAACATAATCTGCAGCCTTTGACTCTATAGCGTCTCCTGCCGCATTCTGAGCGCTCTCCAGCGCACCGTTTGCCTTTTCCGTTATTTCGCCGCCGCAGCCTGTGAGAGCCATGGCAGCGGCGAGAACGGCAGCTATGATGATCTTTTTCATATATTACCTCTGATATCAAAGTCCCTTGTTCAGATATGCTTCCTGCTCGGCGGTGAGCTTGTCTATCTCAATGCCCCATGCGGAGAGCTTTCTGTGAGCGATCTCCATATCCACCTCACGGGGAACGTCGATTACCATGTCATCGAATCTGCCCTTGTTCTTTACCAGATAAAGTGCACTCATTGCCTGAACCGCAAAGGACATATCCATTATCTCCGCAGGGTGACCGTCGCCTGCCGCAAGGTTAACAAGACGGCCCTCGGCGATGATGTAAACGCTTCTGCCGTTTTTCAGCTTGTAGCCCATGATGTTGTTGCGGGCAAGCCATGAGGTCTCGCAGTTGTCCCTGAGCCATGCCACATCTACCTCGCAGTCAAAATGACCTGCATTGCAGCAGATAGCTCCGTCCTTCATGTTCATAAAGCTCTTTTCGGTGATAACGCCGTCGCAGCCTGTTACGGTAACAAAGAAATCGCCCACCTTTGCGGCTTCTTCCATCTTCATTACCTTGAAGCCGTCCATAACAGCCTCCATTGCCTTTATGGGGTCTATCTCGGTGACGATAACGGAAGCGCCCAGACCCTTTGCACGCATAGCAACGCCCTTGCCGCACCAGCCGTAGCCGGCAACAACAACGTTCTTGCCGGCAACGATAAGGTTGGTAGTGCGGTTGATGCCGTCCCATACAGACTGACCTGTGCCGTAGCGGTTATCGAAAAGATGCTTGCAGTCAGCGTTGTTTACAAGCACCATGGGGAATTTGAGCTCCTTTGCCCTGTCCATGGCAATAAGGCGGATAATGCCTGTGGTGGTCTCCTCGCAGCCGCCGATAACGTTGGGGATAAGCTCCTTGTATTCGGTGTGGATAAGGTGAACAAGGTCTCCGCCGTCGTCGATGATGATGTTGGGGCCTACTTCAATTACCCTTGTGATGTGGCGGTGATATTCCTCTTCGGTGGCATTGTACCATGCAAATACCTTGAGACCGTCATGCACCAGAGCCGCAGCCACATCGTCCTGAGTGGAGAGAGGGTTGGAGCCTGTAACATACATATCCGCACCGCCTGCTGCCAACACCTTGCAAAGGTATGCTGTCTTTGCCTCCAGATGAACGGAGAGGGCTATTTTAAGACCTGCAAAGGGCTTGGTCTCGGAAAATTCCTTTTCAATACCTCTCAGCAGGGGCATATTCTGCTTTACCCACTGAATTTTTCTTGCTCCGCTTTCCCAAAGCTCGGGATCTCTTATCTCGCTTGTGTTTGACATATTTTTATATTCCTTTCTGATTATTATTTTTAGTAAATACCGTTAGCATATCTGCTGTCGGTTTATTTATTAAGTGTTTATCTTTCTGATAGTTGGCGGCTCGTTGGAGATAACATCAATGATGTGATTTTCACCATAGATGCCGTAATGCTTTCGGCAGACCTTTTTATTGCCAGTATCCTTGTCGAAAATAACGCTTTCGTAATAGTCAAGAAAATGGGAGCGTTCAAAAATGACAAGGTATTTGCCTTTCATCACTTCTGTCGGGTCATATGATGTGTAGCTTTCATTCCTGCATTGGTAAATGACATATGACCCGAAAGCTATTTCATAAAGCTGCTCTGTGTCCTCAATTACCCGAGTGCTGTGCGAAAGGATATCTTTCAGCCGTGGGTCGGAAATATCATCTGCTGCGGGACAGTTCTTTGGCAGGGCTATTACAATGCTCAGCCTGTTGTCAGGGTCATCTTTTATTGAAAGCACAAAAGGAGCAAGCCGACTGTGCTTGTTTATTTCGCTGTTTTCACTTCCGAATGTAAGCATATTTCACCTCCGGCATTTTATAGCTCAGCACCCCGCTAAATTAGAATTTTTGTTATTCTACGATACCTTCAATATAGCTGTAATCAATATTTCCCTTTGTAACAGAATAGAAAAATGGATCTTTTCTAATTGTATCATCTGAATTGATAATAAAATTATTCCAATCGCCTGCCTCGTTGCCATCAGACAAATAAATAGTAACTTTGAAACTATATCCCATATATCCCAAAGATGGCTTTGACCGCTTTACTTCGACGCCATTCAAATTTTCGACAATATGCTGAATCTGCTCTTTGTCGGTAATATGTGTTGCGTTTCCGCTATTGCCATTGAAAACAACTATTTCCATGACCTCATTAGGGTCTAAGTCCATCAAGTCGAGTGGAATATTAAACCATACAACAATGCCCATCAAAAGAATTATCACAACAGACAGCAATATGATGATTTTCTTTTTCATATCAGCTCAACTCCTTTGTCAACTTCAAATTTTCCATCCCTTAATGATTACTAATATTCCTTAGAAATCGTTGCCACATCATACATTTCCATAAATGTATCCAAATCAGCTGTGTCACGAATCAGCATAATCTCGTCAAAGTGTCCGGTATATATATCCTTAAACCCAGCCACCTGTTCTCCAGTACAAATGCTACATTTAAGAACTGCCTTTTTGTTCGTCTTGTCATATTTGGGTCTTTGTGGTTTCTTCTTAAACATAGGTAATACCTTATTCATAATCATCAAGGCCGGACTTACATCCGACCTCTTGATTATACCATAGAATCATATAAATTTCATCTGTTATCCTTACGACATTGCCTCTTTTTTCTTCTGCTCCGCAATCTTCTCGTGGATATTTGTGTTATACAGTCTGTAAAGATCTGTATCTTTACTAATCTGATTGTCAAACGGAATCACCACAGAACCACACTTAATAAGTCCCATTCCGGATGCTGTATTGGTTACGAAACGAAGCTGTGCCTCTGATACTCCGATAACCTCCGCCATCTTGGAACTGTCTGTATTCGCCTGCTTTAAGAGTGCCACAAACTCAGAGTTTGCAAGCATTGTGGTTGCTGTGTAGTTCTGCAACAGATCGACTACATTTTGCGTGATACCGGTACAAAGACCTCCCTGCTTTCTTACTTTCTTCCAGAGCTGCT
>ERZ825525.2694-NODE-2694-length-10828-cov-2.738420_pt1 | contig 10828 bp, 6 predicted proteins | sample MGYA00519930_ERZ825525 | MGnify/ENA primary metagenome ERZ825525 (study PRJEB31778, sample SAMEA3449203) | human gut metagenome | biome: human gut; feature: human-associated habitat; material: faeces | place: United Kingdom | collected 2010/2012 ... | reverse complement strand
CCAGGAGAAGTTGTTACCCTAACATCGAGTGGAATTGTATCAAATAGGGAACTTTGCTTCAAAGATTCTTCTAAGCAGGCAAGATGTATTTTTGAATATATCTATTTTGCAAGACCGGATGCAGTCATTGACGGGGTTGGTGTTTATGCCAGCCGTATTAAGGCAGGAAGATTCCTTGCTATGGATTCACCGGTAGAAGCAGATATGGTTGTTGGTGTTCCTGAATCAGGTAATCCGGCAGCACAGGGATATGCTATGGAATCTGGTATTCCTTACGGAACAGCTTTCATTAAAAATTCTTATGTTGGAAGAACGTTTATCAAGCCAAAGCAGAGCATGCGTGAGAGCAGTGTACAGGTAAAGCTTAATGTGTTAAAAGATGCTGTAAAGGGTAAGAGAATTGTTATGATTGACGATTCTATCGTTCGAGGAACAACTTGTCATCGTATTGTTCGTATGTTAAAGGATGCCGGAGCAAAAGAAGTTCATGTAAGAATCAGTTCTCCTCCATTTTTACACCCTTGTTATTTTGGAACGGATATTCCTTCCGAAGATCAGTTGATTGCCTATGGTAAGACTTTAGATGAGATTCGTGACAGCATTGAGGCAGATACATTAGCTTATCTTGGAATGGAACGTTTAAAAGAACTTAACAACGGACTTCCATACTGTGATGCATGTTTCAGCGGTAACTATCCGATTGAACCGCCAACACAGGATATCCGTGGAGAACAGGGATAAATTAACTAATAGAAAATCAAGTGGCAATTATAAAAAATCAGGAAAGGAAAAGCTATTTAGATGCAAATCATCTAGCATATACACATTTGTATATGTTTTTAGTAGCAGGTATAAACAATGTACGACAAATATCAGAGTCCTCTCTCAGAAAGATATGCAAGTAAAGAGATGCAGTACATCTTTTCTCCAGACAAGAAGTTTAAGACATGGAGAAAGTTATGGATCGCACTTGCTGAGACAGAGAAAGAATTAGGACTTGATATCACACAGGAACAGATCGACGAATTAAAAGCACATGCAGAAGACATCAACTACGATGTAGCAAAAGAACGTGAAAAATTAGTCCGTCATGATGTTATGTCTCATGTATATGCATACGGAGTACAATGTCCAAAGGCAAAAGGAATCATCCATTTAGGAGCAACATCCTGCTATGTTGGTGATAACACAGACATCATCATCATGACAGAAGCATTAAAGCTTGTCAGAGTAAAATTATTAAATGTGATCAACGAATTATCCAAATTCGCAATGAAATACAAAGATCTTCCAACACTTGGATTTACACATTTTCAGCCAGCACAGCCTACAACAGTAGGTAAGAGAGCAAGCCTTTGGCTGATGGATCTCGTATATGATCTAGAAGATCTTGATCACGTGATCGCTAACATGAGATTATTAGGATCAAAAGGAACAACAGGAACACAGGCAAGTTTCTTAGAGTTATTCGAAGGAAACCACGAAACGATCAAGAAGATTGATGGAATGATCGCCAAGAAGATGGGATTTGACAAATGCCAGCCAGTATCTGGACAGACATACTCTAGAAAAGTTGATTCCCGCGTGATCAACGTATTAAGCCAGATCGCACAGTCTGCTCATAAGTTCTCAAACGACATCAGACTTCTTCAGCACTTAAAAGAAGTAGAAGAACCATTTGAAAAGAACCAGATCGGATCATCTGCAATGGCATATAAGAGAAACCCAATGAGAAGTGAAAGAATCGCTTCCTTAGCAAACTACGTAATGTCAGATGCTATGAACCCAGCATTAGTAGCATCTACACAGTGGTTTGAAAGAACATTAGATGACTCAGCCAATAAACGTTTATCCGTACCAGAAGGATTCTTAGCGATCGATGGTATCTTAGACCTTTACTTAAACGTTGTAGACGGATTAGTTGTATACCCTAAGGTTATCGAAAGCCGCTTAAGAAGCGAACTTCCATTCATGGCAACAGAGAATATCATGATGGATGCAGTAAAAGCTGGTGGAGACAGACAGGAACTTCATGAGAAGATCCGTGTACATTCTATGGCAGCAGGAAAAGTTGTCAAAGAAGAAGGAAAAGCAAACGATCTGTTAGAGAGAATCGCAGCAGACCCAGCATTTGGTATGAACATGGAGCAGTTACAGGCGATCATGAAACCAGAGAACTTCGTAGGACGTGCACCACAGCAGACAGAAGAATTTGTGAATGAAGTGATCAATCCAATTCTGGAAGAGAATAAAGAAGTACTTGGATTAACAGCTGAGATCAACGTATAAAAAGATAAAATTTTAACATAGAAAGAGATGGAAAGATCAAAACAATATAGATTTTTCCATCTCTTTTTGCTGTATTTTAAGAAAAAATTACCAAAAAGCAGGAAATGGGCAGGAGTAGATATAGGAAATTAAGAAAAGGAATGGTATAATAGGTTTAAAACAAATATGTGAGAGCATATGTTAGGGGAAAGTATATGAAGAAATTAAAAACAATCATCCAAAGAAAAAAATGGAATATGATACTTGGAATTTCAGATATCATAATGATGATCATAGCATCATATCTTGCATTATTAACGCGATTTGAATTCTATCCATCACAGATCGCATCGATTTTTTTGAAAAATGCTGCAAAATACATGCCGTTGAATCTCTTTTGCAGTATTGTGATCTTTATGGCATATCGATTGTATTCAACGCAATGGAAGTATGCAGGAGTCTCCGATTTTATTAATGTCGTTAAAGCAGCTGTGATCGCAGCAGCTTTCCAGCTGATCGGAATTTATATGTTACAATGGGAGATACCAAGAAGTTACTATTTCTTGTATTTGGTATATCTGCTGTTGGGAATGTTTTTTATCCGATTACTTGTCCGATTGATTCAGGGAAGTGAACCACTCAAAGTGAATGACATTGGCAAGAAGAAAGTTCCGGTAATGTTGATCGGAGCAGGAGAAGCAGGAAGCATCATTTTAAATGAGATCAAAAAGAGTACATATGTGACTAAAACGATCCGTTGCATCATAGATGATGATCCAGCGAAGAAAGGAACATATTTATCTGGGATACCAGTGGTTGGCAATCGTAATACGATCCTGCGCAATGCAGTTAAATTTGATGTTGAAGAGATCATTTTGGCAATTCCGACAATAGAACCCAAGGATCGCAAGGACATCCTTGAGATCTGCAAGCAGACAGGATGCCGTCTGAGTATTCTTCCGGGCTTATATCAGCTGATCAACAGTGAAGTTACAGTATCTGCTCTAAGAGAAGTAGAGATTGAAGATCTGCTTGGAAGAGAGCCAGTGAAAGCCAATCTTCCATCAATCATGAGCTATGTCAAAGACAGAGTCGTATTTGTCACAGGGGGAGGCGGATCGATCGGAAGTGAGATCTGCAGACAGATTGCAAGATATCAGCCGAAGAAGTTAGTGATCATTGATAATTATGAGAACAATGCCTACGAGATTCAGATGGAATTAAAGAGAACACATCCAGAACTAGATTTGAAAGTATTGATCGTATCTGTCCAGAACCATCTGCGAATACACAATATTTTCGAAGATTATAAGCCTGATATCGTATTTCATGCAGCAGCACATAAGCATGTGCCATTGATGGAAGACAGCCCGCATGATGCGATCAAGAACAATGTATTTGGCACATTTAACATAGCCAAAGAAGCAGGAATGAGCGGTGTAAAGAGAATGGTACTGATCTCCACGGATAAGGCAGTAAGACCGACAAATATCATGGGTGCTTCCAAGCGAATCTGTGAGATGGTCATTCAATACATGAATAGCTTATACGATACAGAATACGTTGCTGTAAGATTTGGAAATGTTCTTGGAAGTAACGGAAGTGTCGTTCCGTTGTTCAAGAAGCAGATTGCCAATGGTGGTCCGGTAACAGTTACACATCCAGAGATCATCCGATACTTTATGACGATCCCAGAAGCCGTCAGTCTGGTGTTAGAAGCAGGAGCTTACGCAGAAGGCGGGGAAATATTTATCCTTGATATGGGAGAACCAGTCAAGATCTTAGATCTTGCGAAGAATATGATCCGTTTATCAGGACTTACACCAGGAGAAGATATAGAAATCCAGTTTACTGGCTTAAGACCAGGGGAGAAGCTGTATGAAGAACTTCTGATCGATGAGGAGAATAAAAAAGAGACAAAGAACAAACGAATTTTCATTGGAAGTCCAAGGATGATGGAGACAGAACAATTTAGTGAACTGATCGCTGAATTAGATCATGCGGCATTTTCCGAAGATCCGAATATTCGTGAAGTTGTAAAAAGATTAGTTCCAGAGTATACATATAAACAGACAAATCAACAGACAAAATGACAGGGGGATGAGACAGCATGAAAGAACGTATATATATGGCATCACCAACGATGCATGGGGAAGAACAGAAGTTTGTGCAGGAAGCATTTGACACCAACTGGATCGCACCACTTGGGCCAAATGTCAATGGCTTTGAACGTGAGATGGAAGCGTATACAGGAATCGCACACTGCAGTGCACTAAGCGCAGGAACCGCAGCACTGCATCTGGCGGTGAAATTATTAGAAGTCGGGGAAGGAGATACCGTGATATGTCCTTCGCTGACTTTTGCTGCAACAGTGAATCCAGTCGCCTACGAAAAAGGCAAGATCGTATTCGTGGATTCTGAACCAGAGACATGGAATATGTCGCCACAGGCATTAAGAAGAGCTTTAGAAGAACATAAAGAGGCAAAAGCAGTGATTGTTGCACACCTTTATGGAACACCAGCCAAGGTAGATGAGATCAAAGCAATCTGTGAAGAATATAAAGTTCCACTGATCGAAGATGCTGCAGAAAGTCTGGGAGCAACATATAAAGGAGTCCAGACAGGAAGATTCGGAGTCATGGCAGGATTTTCATTCAATGGAAATAAGATCATCACGACATCAGGCGGTGGAATGATCGCATCAGAGAATGAAGAATACATCAAGCATGCAACATTCCTGGCAACACAGGCAAAAGAACCGGTCCGACATTATGAACACAAGGAGATCGGATATAACTACCGAATGTCTAATATCACAGCGGGAGTTGGAAGAGGTCAGCTTCTGCATCTGGATGAACACATTGCGAAGAAAAAAGCAATCTATGAGACATACAAAGATGCTTTCAAGGATTATAAACAAGTGCATATGAATCCATATGAAACATGCAGTGAACCAAACTTCTGGTTATCATGCATGACGATCGATGAAGACAGTAAGACAAAACCATTAGATATCATAGAAGCTTTGGAAAGAGAGAATATCGAAAGCCGTCCGATCTGGAAACCATTACATCAACAACCAGTATTTAAAGGGTGCGAATTCTATTCTCATTACGAAGATGATAAGAAGCCAGTATCGGAAGATATCTTTGACCGCGGATTATGTCTTCCAAGTGATATTAAGAATACAAAAGAAGATATGGATCGGATCATAGGGATCATAAGATCCGTACTGGACTGATAAGAACAAAATGTAAACGGAGTATATATAAAGATGTATCACAAATATATCAAACGATTTTTTGACATCATATTGTCACTGTGCTGTATCATTGTATCAAGCCCGATCCTGCTTGTCACAGCACTGTTAGTAAGAATTAAATTAGGGAGCCCCGTGATCTTCAAACAAGAAAGGCCGGGATATCATAACGAAATATTTACACTCTACAAGTTCAGAAGTATGACAGACGCCGTCGATGAGAATGGTGATCTGCTGCCAGACAAAGAACGTCTTCCAAGATTTGGACAGATGTTAAGATCCACAAGCCTTGATGAATTACCTGAATTCTTCAACATCTTATTTGGACATATGAGTTTTGTCGGGCCAAGACCATTATTGAAACAATACATAGATTTCTACAGTGCAAGACAGAAACGACGTGCAGATGTAAGACCAGGACTGACAGGACTTGCACAGGTGAATGGAAGAAATGCCATCAGTTGGGAAGAAAAGTTTGAATTTGACCTTGAATATGTGGATAACATTTCATTTCTTACCGACATCAAGATCATATTAAAGACTGTGACCAAAGTCTTAAAAAGAGCAGGGATCAGTGCACAGGAATCTGTGACAATGTATGCCTTTCAGGGAACAAAGAAAGACCAGTTTTCCAAATACAAGAAAGCAGGACACTTAAAGATTTTATTTTCAAGCGTGGCAGATCAGGTCGAATTTATCGATACCTTCCGCTATGCTGCCGGCAGATTAGGGGTGAAAGTAACATTTGTCGGCTGCGATCATTCACTGGAAGCGCCAGCATTATATCGCTGCCATAAGCACTATCAGGTTCCACAGCCAGGGGAAGAAGGTTATGTCACAGAACTCTTACATATCTGTAAACAGGAGAAGATCGCTCTGCTCATTCCAAGAACAGAAGAAGACGTTTTTATCCTGTCACAAAGAGCCAGCGAATTTGAAGCTGTTGGAACAGAAGTTCTCATTGCAAATGAAGAATTAGCTCTGCTGTGCAGCAACAAACGCTGGACAGCTCGTTTCTTTGAAGAATGTGGTCTTAACGCACCACAGGTCGTAAGCAGTGCCAATGACTATACACAAGGATTCCCAGCAATGTTTGCAGTATTGGATGAAATGGATAATCTGGAGAAAAGCATCATGATCCATGATGAACAAGAATTAAGTTTTCATGCATCAAAATACGCGAATTACACGATACGTCCATTTTTAAATGGGAAGATGTATGAGATCGACGTATTCTGCAATCTAGACGGAAGCCCGGTTTACATCACACCAAGGGCAAAGGAAGAAGTCGAGGGAAAAGAAAGTGCAAGATATAGAGTTGTAAGAGATCACAAGATCGTAGAAGAAGCAAAGAAAGTGATAAAGAAATTAAGGCCATTCGGATGGATGACGATCTTTATGCTTCGTGAAGAAGATACAGACAAAGATTATTTTATCCGAATGGAACCATGGTATCATCAGGCAAACACCGTATCAATCAAGGCAGGAGCCGACGCACCATATGCAGCACTCTCCATGATGTTAGGTGAACCAATGGAATACAAAGAGGATGCAGCCGATGACAATGTTATTTTCACAAGATTTGAAAAAAGTGTATGTTTAAATACAAGAGAAGAACCGATTGTAGAGATTCATGATTTTAAAGATCTGTATCATTTAGACGAGGAAATTGGTTCAGTGATCTTTGATCTGGATGACACATTATACTCAGAGAAAGATTATGTACGAAGCAGTTTCCGAGTGGTAGAACGAATGCTTCCAGAAGTGAACAATATCTTTAATAAGTTATGCGCAGCACTGGAAAAAGGGCAGCCGCCACTGGAAACGGTATTAAAAGATGCAGGAATGTATTCGGATGAATTATTATTAAAATGCAGAGAAGCCATCAGGGACCATAAACCAGAGATTTCATTGTATGAAGGAGTCAAAGAATTATTCTTTGAACTACACACGCAAAAGCGAGGTATTGGGATCTTGATCGATGGAACACCAAAAGTACAGCGAGCCAAGATAGAAGCTCTGGGGTTAGATAAAATGGCAGACGAGATACTGATCACAGACGAACTTGCAGGACATGGAAATGTCATGGAATTCAGGAAACCAAATGATCTTCCATTTCTGATCATGAGAAAACGATTAGAAATACCATGCAGGAACATGGCATTTGTCGGAGATGATATCGAGAAAGATTTTATTGCACCGAAAGCATTAGGAATGGAATGCTATTGGAAGAAGAATGAGGATGGGTTATATGAGTAAAGAACCAAAGATAAAACCAATCGTGATCGTTGGAGCCGGTGGTATGGGAAGAGATACTCAGTGGCTGATCGAACGGATCAACGAAGAAGAACCAACATATGAGATTCTTGGATACATAGACGATGGAATCCAGCAAGGCAGCATCATAGATGGTTATCCGATTCTTGGAGGAATGAAATACCTCGAAGAATATGACAAAGAACAAAAACTTGCCGTCGCCTTCGCTATAGGCAATGCAAAAGTCCGTGAAAAACTAGTTTTAAAATGTCTGCCAAATCCAAACTTATGGTATCCTAATCTGATCGATCCATCCGTGATCACATCACAAAGAGTGCATCTAGGACAAGGAAATATCATTTGTACATCCGTTATTATGACAACGAATATAGAGATTGGTAATTTTAACCTAATCTGCAACCGAAGTATTGTCGGACATGATGATGAGATCGGAGATTATAATACCCTGTATCCGGGAGTTTTACTGTCAGGAGATGTCCATTTAAAGACTGAGACAGAGATCGGCACAGGAAGCCAGATCATACAAGGACTGCATATCACAGACGAAGTGATCCTGGGAGCAGGAAGTACAGTGATCGAAGATATCAACGAAGCAGGAACTTATGTTGGAGTACCAGTGAGAAGAGTAAACGATGAAGAATAAGAAGATATTAATTTTAGCAAACCTAGACGTAGGATTATACAAATTCAGAAAAGCCCTGATCAAAAAGCTTATAGATCAAGGAAATGAAGTCTATATATCCCTGCCAAAAGGAATGTTAGTACAGAATTTAAAAGAAATGGGATGTCATTTTATCGAAACACCGGTAGATCGAAGAGGGATCAATCCAGCAACAGATTTTAAACTGATGATGAGATACTTTAACATCTTAGGCAAGATAAAGCCAGACCTTGTGATCACCTACACGATCAAACCAAACATCTACGGAGGGATCGCAGCAAGATTCAAAAGAATTCCATATGCAGTCAATATCACAGGATTAGGAACTGCATTTCAGAATGAAAATATGATCAAGAAACTCGTCGTATTTTTATATAAACTATCCTGCAAAAAGGCAAAAACGATCTTCTTTGAAAATGAAGGAAATAAGCAGGTGTTTATAGAAAATAATATTATCAAAGAATCCAGATCATGCACCCTTCCAGGAGCAGGGATCGACCTTGATGAATACAAGATGACACCATACCCAGAAGAATCAAGAAACATCCGATTCTTGTTTATCGGACGTGTGATGAAAGAAAAAGGAGTCGGAAAACCTTTTCAAAGCAGCAAAGAACATTAAGAAGATCTACCCAGAAGTATCGTTTGATATCGTAGGACCAATGGAAGATGATTATAAGGAACGAATCCAGTCATTGGTCAGAAATGGGATCATTTATTATTATGGCTATCAGGAAGATGTCAAACCATTCATTAAGAAATGCGATTGCTTTGTATTACCATCGTATCATGAAGGCATGGCAAATACACTGCTAGAATGTGGAGCCATGGGAAGACCATTGATAACCAGCAGGATTCATGGGTGTATGGAAGCTGTAAGAGATGGCGAGAATGGGTATCTGGTGGATGTGAAGGATGTTAAGGGATTGGAAGAGAAGATGATGGAATTTATTGAACTTTCCTATGAAGAGAAGAAACAGATGGGAGAGAAGTCTCGAGAAGTGATAGAGGAGAGGTTTGATAAGGAGAAGGTTGTTGAGATGACTTTGGAAGGACTTGGAAGATAGGTAAAGGAAGGAAGAACATTGAAGATTTATTGGCTGTTTTTATTATTAGCGACAATTATATGTTTTTGGAATGAATCTAGTGCAAGGATTACATGGAATGGGACAAGATATCAGAGAAAGGCTTACTGGAGTCAGGCAATCATCTTTTTTGCAGTTGTGATATTTTTCTGTGGATTGAGAAGTGGAATTGCGGATACAGGGACATATATACAAATGTTTAAAGGTTATCCATCAAGTATTAGTGGAATGGATTTGAAATCTGTGAATAAAGATAAAGGTTTTTTTGTAATATCGGTTTTATTTAAACAATTTATTTCAAATGATTTTCATGGATGGCTGTTTCTGATCACACTTATATCCGGAGTCGCATTGATGATTGGCTTAATGCGTTATTCGGAATACTTTGGATTAAGCTGTTATTTATTGATCGCAAGTACTATGTTTGCCTATTTTGTTAATGGGATGAGACAGTTTATTGTTGTTACGATATTCTTTTGTGCAACATATATGATATTAGAAGGAAAATGGACTCAATATGTGATTTTGATTTTATTGCTTTCGACAATCCATGGATCTGCATTGATTTTATTGTTAGTATATTTTCTAAGAAATGTAAAGCCATGGGGTGCCAAAATGAGGACAGTCATATTTCTTTCGTTGATTGCAGGAGTCTGCTTTGACAAGTTATTTCCGTTGTTTGGAAATCTTTTAGCAGAAACACAGTATAAGGGATATGTTGATTATATTTCATCACAAGGAAAAGGAAGTAGTATTATTCGACTGGCAATAGCAATGATTCCTTGTGTGATCGCTTATATGGCAAGATATGCGATTGAAGATGAGAATAATAAACTCATTAATTTTAGTATTAATATGTCTGTAATAAATTTTTGCTTATATATTATTGCAACATTTTCAAGTGGAATGGTAGTTGGACGATTAACAACATATTTTGATATTTATAATCTGATATTATTACCATGGCTGATGCATCATGCGTTTACGGAGAGGAGCAGGAAGATGGTAATTTTATTGTGTATGGCATTTTATTTGGTGTTTTTCTATTTCCAAATGGTACTAACATGGGGATTAGTTTACGAGAGTGATATTTTACATTTGTATCTATAATTTGACAAATAAGGGGAAACAAGAATGAAGATAAGCGTGATCATACCTGTATATAATACAGAAAAGTATTTAAAAGAATGTGTAGAAAGTGTGCTTGCTCAAACTTATCACAATTTGGAAATTTTTGAAAGGAGGAAACACACATGGAAGTCAGACCAACAAAGATGC
>ERZ825525.2693-NODE-2693-length-10828-cov-3.071939_pt1 | contig 10828 bp, 9 predicted proteins | sample MGYA00519930_ERZ825525 | MGnify/ENA primary metagenome ERZ825525 (study PRJEB31778, sample SAMEA3449203) | human gut metagenome | biome: human gut; feature: human-associated habitat; material: faeces | place: United Kingdom | collected 2010/2012 ... | reverse complement strand
CTCAAGAATGGCGAGATACCTGATGTGGACGATCAGGCAGCGATACATACCAGCGAAAATATGGATCTATTTCAAAAGAAAAACACGGTAGATGCCGATAAAGAGAATTATCAAAAGCATATGAAGGATCTTGCTAAGATAAGGCGGGATAAGGAGAAAAGCTTGATAAGTTCGGCAAAGGTGTATTCCTTTGATAATTTGGATGGATTGGAGCAGTTCGCTGCAGATTTTTATACCAAAAAGAATATTAATAGCAAGTTGTTTCGAGATCAGAACAGTGGAACATATTATCTGCTGATCAAAAAGGGAAAATTAAAGATGGACGAGTATCAGTATTTATGTCGCAGATTGTCGGATTATGGAACAATTTGCTCACCCCGTCCTTATATGGAGCAGTATTGCAAAGAGCATTATAAATGTTTGATCAGCAAGCATGCGATCAGAGCACTGCAGGCATACTGTTTATAAATGGAGAACGGATATGAAATATGACTTTGATTTAGAAGATCACAGTAAAAAGAGAAAAGAAATATTTCTTCGTGTTTTACTGTGTGCTTTAGAAATAGGCGTAGTATTATTTGTGGCATATGCAATTACCCATTTTGGCCTGGAAAAAATGACGGTATCCGGGAAATATATGAGTCCTACCTTGAAAGATGGGGATGAGATCCTGATCAATAAGATGTGCTATCGTCTGCACAAGGTTAGACGAAATGACGTTGTGGTTGTTAAACACAATGGAGCGCAGCATAATTATTATACTGTGGAGCGTGTGATCGGTTTGCCTGGAGAAAAGGTTCAGATCAAAGATGGGGAAGTGTATATTGATGGCGATAAGTTAAAGGAGAAGTATAGATTTCCGACCATGGAAAATGGTGGACTTGCACTGGAAGAGTTTACCCTTTCAGAAGGAGAGTACTTTATGCTTTGTGACAATCGTAATGAGTGTGAAGACAGCCGCAATGCAAATGTCGGTAATGTTATGTCGGAAAATATTGTTGGTAAGGCATGGATCCGTACCAATCATTTTACGTTGGTAAACAGGATCAATGGATTTGAACAGAAACACGCAGATCCGTCGGCAAGTCCGACAGCGAGTGCTGCGGCAAATTAGTACGTAGTTTGAAATGGAGGATAAATATGCAGTTTCAATGGTATCCGGGTCATATGACTAAGGCGAAACGTGCAATGCAGGAAGACATAAAACTGATCGATGTTATTATTGAGTTGGTAGATTCGAGAGTGCCATATAGCAGCAAGAATCCAGACATTGATCAGTTGGCAAATGGAAAATCACGTATACTGTTGATGAATAAATATGATCTGGCAGATCCGGTGCGGACAGACCAGTGGGTGCAGTATTATGAGCAAAAGGGTTATTTTGTAGCGAAAGTGAATTCCAAGAATGGAAAAGGTGTGAAAGCTGTTCATAATGTTATTCAGGCAGCGTGTAAAGAAAAAATAGAAAGAGATCGGAGACGCGGTATTTTGAATCGTCCGATCCGCGCGATGATCGTGGGAATACCAAACGTTGGAAAATCAACTTTTATTAACAGCTTTGCCGGTAAAGCTTGTACCAAAACAGGTAATAAACCGGGTGTTACAAAAGGAAAGCAGTGGATTCGTTTGAATAAGATGGAGGAGCTGTTAGATACGCCGGGTATCCTTTGGCCTAAGTTCGAAGATCAGGAAGTTGGATTACGCCTAGCCTATATTGGATCCATTAAGGATGAGCTATATAATATTTACGAATTAAGCGTTTTACTGCTTCAGTATTTGCGGGAGAATTATCCGAATGCTGTCAGTAACTTTTATGGAATAGCAGAGGAAAAGACCAGTGAAGAGACATTGAAGCAGATAGCAGAGAAAAGAGGATGTTTGAAGGCTGGTGGAGAATTTGATCTGGATAAGGCTGCCAAATGCCTGATTGACGATTTCCGGGCAGGAAAGTTAGGGGCGATCAGTTTGGAAATGCCTCAGTAATTCTTCTATGTTAGGAAAGTAGAACACTTAGGCTTTAATAACGAGCAGAAATGGGGAACAGTATGTACGATAAGAACGAAATCGAGGATAGTCTTGAGTTTTGTCGTCAAATAAAAGAATACGAGGATATATCTGCTACAGATAAGGGCACTGCAAATGAATCGCAGGACAAGTCGTTATCTGTTATGGCGGAGGAAATGGAAACACAGTCACACTCATGGGATCATATTTTGCAAGAACAGGATCCGGTGAGTGTTGATTTTGATGCTGTAAAACCATTTATTGCCCCGCCGGAACCAGAGACGTCGGCCAAAGCGATGGGCGGTTTGCTGGAGAAAGAAGAAGAGGCCAAACGTATACAGGAAAAGCAGCGTGAACAGGCGAGACAGAAGGCGCTTGCGCGAGCTGAGGCAGCCAAAAAGGAAAACGAAGAAGCTGTTCGACTTAAGGCAGAGCAGGAAAGAAAGGCGGCAGAAGAAGCAGCCAGACTTAAGGCAGAACAGGAAAGAAAAGCAGCAAAAGAGGCTGCTTTAGAGCAGCACCGACATGAGTTGGAGCTGCAGAATAAATTACAGCAGCAGCGGGCAGAGACAGAAGCGTTAGCAAGAAAACAACAACAGTTGGAAGAAGCGGAAGCACAACGTATTGCACAGGCACAACGAGAGGCAGTTGCCAGAACTCGTGCTAAACTACAGCAGCAGCGACAACAGGAGCTTGCAAAACAACAAGAAACATTACGTCAACAGGAGCTTGCAAAGCAGGAATCAATCCGAAGACAGGAATTGGAAAGACAGAGAGAGGTTCAGGCAAGGCAGGAGGCAATGCGGCTTCGGGAGCAGGAGAAGCAAGCAAGACAGCTTGCGGCGAAACAGGAGCAGCTTCAGCGTGAGGAAGAGGCGAGAGCGCATGCTGCAGCAATGGAACAGGCACGTCAGCAGATGGAAGTGCAGAGTCGGAAACAGGCAGATCAGGCAGAACAGCTACGATTGCGCATAGAAGCACAAAAACAGCAGACGGAGCAGGAACAACTGCGTATAGAACAGGAACAGCAGCAGAGAATACAAAAACAGCGTGAGGCAGAAAGTGCTGCACGTGAAACCTTTATACAGAGCAATAGCTCTTTGGCAGCAGAGCGTCAGCGTGCAGCGATGGAGGCAGAAGCTGAAGCAAGAATACTACAGGAGCGTGCAGAGGAGCTGAAACGTCAGGCAGAAGTTGCAGCCTTGGAAGCGCGTATTCATCAGCTTGAGCAGGAATCTGCGAGAGCCAGAGGAGAGTATGCTGCAAGTTATGGGACACAGAGTGCGACACAACAGCCGGTATATACTGATCCGCTTGCACAGAACAGGACACAGCAGCCGGTGTATATTGATCCACATACACAGAACAGGACACAGCAACCGGTATATACTGACCCTCGTACACAAAATACAGCGCAGCAGATGTATACAGGAACCAGTGCATCTGGCTATCCGGGACAGACGCAGACTGCGGCAGGTAGTGTCAGTAAGCAGAAATTATCTGAGAAACAGATCAATGAAATCTTTGCTCAAGGATTAGAGAAAGAGCGTAAAGAATCACGTGCAAAAAGAAATGCATTGATTCAGCGGCAGGCAGATAAAGAAAATGCCAGAATTCGTCAGGAACGTGCAGAGAATGGTGTGAAACCACCGGTAGAGCGTGTACTTGATATGGTAAAGGTTGGTAAGGACAAAGCGGTCGATATTCTATCGGATGTGTTCCATACGGTGAAAGAAAAGTCCGAAGATCCAGAGTTACAGGAACAAAAGACGAAAGCTTCACGTTTATTTGGAAATCTTTTAGTCATTGCCATCTGTGTATTTATTGCATATTGTGTTGCATCAGTTGTGACCTCTTTCGTTGTAAATCCAACGAAAGTAGAAGGCGAATCAATGGAATCTACGTTGACCAATGGGGATACAGTATTGATCCAGAAAATGAGTTATTATTTTGGAGATCCCAAACGGTATGATGTCGTCGTATTTCCGGTGCCTTACTACAATTCGGATACCAAATACATTAAGCGTGTTATTGGACTGCCTGGAGAGACAGTGCAGATCATAGAGGGAAAAGTATATATTAATGGCAAAGAATTAAAAGATGACACTTATGGAAAAGATAAAGTGATCGATGATCCGGGAGATGCGGTGGAGCCGATCACATTAGCGGATGATGAGTATTTTGTATTGGGAGATAACCGTAATATGAGTACGGACAGTCGAAGCAGTTATGTAGGGCTGATAAGGCGTAAAAGCATTATCGGAAAGGCTTGTGCACGTATTTTTCCACTCTCAAAAATGGGAGGCATTGCCGGGTAAGACAACAGTAAGGAGGAGCTTATGAGTGATATAAAGTCGATCGCACAGATCAAGCAGGAGTTTGAACAGTCAGGTGACGACAAAGAGGCTCTTTATGTGCAATATGCCGGAGATTCCCGGAAAGGGGTTCAAAATCTTATTACAAAATATCAAAAAGAAGCGCAAAAACTTGTGAAAGAGCGGGAACGCTTAGAGACAATGCGTTTTTTTGAACATAAATACAGTGAATATCATGCGATTTGCGGGATCGATGAGGCGGGCAGAGGTCCGCTTGCCGGTCCGGTAGTAGCTGGAGCAGTGATCCTGCCGGAAGATGTGGAAATTTTATATCTGAATGATTCTAAAAAATTATCGGCTGCGCGCAGGGAAGAATTGTATGAGGAGATCAAGGAAAAGGCGATTTGTTATGGCGTAGGGATTGCATCGCCAGAGCGGATCGATCAGATCAACATATTACAGGCAACATATGAGGCGATGCGGGATGCCATAGCAGCTTTGATGCCGGCACCTGATCTGTTGTTAGTAGATGCCGTGCACATTCCGGAGGTTGAGACGAAACAGGTGGGCATCATCAAAGGAGATGCCAAAAGTGTTTCTATTGCGGCGGCAAGTATCATCGCAAAAGTAACAAGAGATCATATGATGATGGAAATGGATGCATTATATCCAGAGTATGGATTTGCAGGTCATAAGGGATATGGGGCAGCAAAACATATTGAAGCGATCAAAAAGTATGGACCCTGCCCGATCCATCGCAGAACATTTATTAAGAATTTTATGGAGTGAGATGGCTTATGGAACAAAAGCATCAGGGGAAAATTTACGGGCGTGATGTCATGAAACAGGTGCGAAAACGTTCGGCTGTTGCATTGGAATACGAACCGGAAAAAGATCGTGCGCCAAAAGTGGTTGCCAGTGGACGCGGGCACGTGGCAGAGCGTATTTTAGATACTGCCAGAGAGCATGATATCCCGGTACATCAGGATGCAGGGCTGACGAAGAGTCTGGAGAATGTTGAGATCGGTGAGTTTATACCGCCTGAGCTATATCAAGTGGTAGCGGAAGTGTTGGTATTTGTAGATTCTATGGATAAGATCAAGGGTAAATGGGATGTTGATCGCTTGAAGAAGTAAGGTCACCAGTAAAAGAGATGTTTGTCATTTGAAGAAGCAGGTGCATCAGTCAAAGGGATGTATATCATTTGAGGCAGAAAGTGCACCAGTAAAAGAGATGTTTGTCATTTGAAGAAGTAAGGTCATGGGTGGATTTAATGGGAAAGAATAATCGTCAGATAGGATCAAAATATGAGCAGCTTGCAGCGGATTATTTGAAAAAGCAGGGATATTGCATTGTAGAACGTAATTATTATACCCCCTATGGAGAAATTGATATTATAGCACAGCAGGATGAAGTGCTGGTTTTCGTGGAGATTAAATATCGCAGCAACCGTCGTTATGGTGCAGCTACGGATGCGGTAGATCATCGCAAACAATGGAGAATCAGTAAATCTGCAATGTATTATTATGCCTATCATGGCTATGAGGAACAAAGACCTTGTCGTTTTGATGTGATCACAGTGCAGGGGAGTGCGGTAACGCATATACAAGATGCATTTGATTATTGCGGCTAAAAAGGAGGAAAATAATGCGAAAAAAATGGAGCAGAGAAGCTTTTGAGAAAAAGTTTGGTAGTGTAGAATGGAGTCAAAATAAAAATACACCGGAGGCTAAGGAATACGAACGTATGTCATCGCAGTACTCGACATATATGGAAATACAAAATGGCATCCCAGTGCTGCGATTTTCTTGTTTTGATCCTTGGAAAGACTGGATGGGGGCAGCGTTTTCGACACGGTTAGGTGGCGTTAGCGAAGGGTATTTATCCAGTATGAATTTTGGCTGGAAACAGGGAGATGACCTGGAAAATGTAAAAGAAAATTACCGTTTGTTTGCCGGGGCGATCGGTGTCAGCGCAGATGACTATGTATTTTCGGATCAGGTGCATGATACAAAGGTAGTAAGTGTTACGAAAGAGCATACGGCAGGACCGGAATTACACAGGAAACTTCAGGGAATAGATGGTCTTATTACGGCAGAAGAAAATGTTGTTCTTGCAACATCTTATGCAGACTGTGTTCCATTATTCATTGTGGATCCGAAGCACCGCATTGTAGCCGCGTCTCATTCCGGCTGGCGGGGAACAGTTGGTCAGATTGGCCGCAAAACAATAGAAATGATGGTTCAGAAATATGGTTCAGATCCGAAGGATATGGCTTGTGTCATTGGACCATCGATCTGTCAACAATGTTATGAAGTAAGTGAAGATGTAGTGAGTGCACTAAGCTGCGTATATGCAGAAGATCAGATGCGCCAGATTGCTGAACCGGGTAGAGAACCGGGCAAATATCAGTTAGATCTCTGGGCAGCCTGTTATGAAACATTAAAAGAAGCAGGTGTTCCTCCGAAGTCGATCCAGGTATCCGGAGTGTGCACCTGCTGTCATAAAGATCTGTTATTTTCACACCGTGCAACTGCCGGCAAACGTGGCAATTTGAACGGATTTATTTGGAAGAAATGTTCTTAGAACGTTCTTCTAACAATTCCTGAATACGCTTTGTTGCATTCATAATGTCATTGACAGATGTGTCGTGATTAAGAGTATCAATGATCAGTGCAATGTAACGGCTCAGATCTACGTTATGATAATAAGGACGTTCCTTTAGAGCGGAAGGGCAGTAGCAAAGGTTTGTTGTGTAAATATGATCAAATACCTTTTCTTTGTATGCCTGATCAAGTTCCTCCAGTCCGTCATTGAATAAACCAAACGTTGCACAGATAATAACGTGTGCAGCGTTTCTTTTTTTGAGCTCTTTGGCAACTTCCAGTACTGTTTTGCCGGAAGCAATCATATCGTCCACAATGATTACATCTTTGCCGGAAACATCATTACCAAGGAATTCCATGGAGATCACAGGATGCTCTCCATTCACCAGTGTAGAATAGTTGCGGCGTTTGAAAAACATACCCATATCGACACCAAGCTGGTTGGAATAAAATACCGCACGGCGCATACCGCCCTCATCCGGGCTGATCGTCATTAAATGTTCATTATCCACAATAAGATCCGGCATATCATTTAGGATTGTCGAGATAAATTGATATGATGTGAAGAAATTATCAAATCCGTTGTTAGGGATGGCATTCTGGACGCGATTGTCATGCGCGTCAAAAGTAATGATCGTTTCAACGCCCATGCGGATCAGTTCCTGCATTGCCTGTGCACAGTCTAAGGATTCATTGATCAGACGCACGTGCTGTCTGCCTTCATACAAATATGGCATGATCACAGTGATTCGTCTTGGATGTCCGCTGCAGGCCATGATGACACGCTTTAGATCCATAAAATGATCATCGGGTGACATATGCGTCTTATTGCCATGCATATCATACGTCTCATGATAGTTGACAGTATCCGATATAATGAACAGATCGCTTCCTCGGATCGATTCGTTGACGACAGCACGTCCTTCTCCGGTCCCGAAGCGAAGACATTCAAAGTCAACCAAATAGTTGTCGATGGAATAATCTGATGTCATAAAATCCGGTTTGTTTGAAGCTGCAAGAGCTTCTTTACGTCTTGCAATGATAATCTCATTTACTCGTTTACCGATTTCACTACAGCCACCCATTGCCACGATCTTAAGTGGAGCGAGAGGCATTGCATCCTGTAATTTTCTGTTTGCCATGATCTTATTTCTCCATTCTGTAAATAACCGATTTTATTCTAATGTTCTGCTCACGATCCTGTCTGGAGAGAACAAAGAATTGTCCTATAAAAATATACCGTGTTTTAGTTTTTCAGTCAATAGACTTTCTTTTTTGGTCGTTTTATGGTATAACGTAGAGTGTTGTATATTGTGACAAAGTGTTTTTTGGATCGAATTTTGTTCTAAAATAACAGGAAAATATACGGTTTGAGAGATAAATCGTGGATTGGTAAAGGCCAAAATAAGGAGGAATATTGTGAGAAATTTAAAGAAGTATTTTGCAACTGCACTGTGCGTTGCATTGTGTGTAACAACATTAGCAGGATGTGGCAAGAAAAAGACGACAGAGCAGAAGGTGGAGAATATTGATTATCAGAAAGCGGTTACCTTGACAGAATACAAAAAAGTTACGCTCAAAAAAACAGATATTGAGTCAAAGCTCAAGACGCAGATCGATCAGTTGTTGGATCAGAATAAAACGTATGAGGCTGTGAAGAAAGGAACGGTAGCAAATGGAGATACGGTCAATATTTTCTATGTAGGAAAAGTAGACGGTAAAGCATTTGACGGCGGATCTTTGACAAAAGATACCAACCCATCCGGTTACGATCTTACGATCGGTTCTAATACGTTTATTGACGGTTTCGAAAAGGCATTGATCGGTAAGAAGATTGGTTCAACCTGTGACATTAAGCTTACTTTCCCGGAGAAGTATTCGGTCAATTCGGATCTTGCAGGAAAGCCGGTAGTATTTACGGTAACGATCAATTCTAAGCGTGGTAAGGCAAATGTGCCAAAGTTTGATGATACATTTGTAAAGAACAATGTGTCCGGTTATAATACAGCCAAGGAGTATCAGGCAAAACTTCGCGAGGATGTTGTAAAAGATATGGCATGGGACAAAGTTGTATCGGATTCCAAGATTTCCAATTATCCAAAGCAGTTGATCGAGGATAACAAGACTCGTCTGGAAACTGCTTTAAATACGTATCTGAAACAGCAGAATACGACATTAGATGATTATATTTCAGCACAGAATATGACAAAAGACAGCTATGAATCACAAAAAGAGCAAACTGCTAAGGATGCAGCCGGTGAAGAAGTTGTTTACAATGCAATTGCTGAAAAAGAGAACCTGGAAATTACGAACAAAGAGTATAAAAGCGAGTTGGACAAGCTTTTAACGAATACCGGAAGTAAGAATGAGAAAGAATTGAATAAGACATTTAAGTCTTATTATGGATTTGATGCGAAAACAATTGTAAAGAAAGATCTTTTACGTGAGAAAGTACTCTCTTATCTCGTAAAGAATGTTGTTGAGCAATAGTGCAGTGATTGTGTCGGAGCACACTTGACACAGGGGTTGTAATGCATGGAAAATGTGTGCAGAAATGAGGAAAGATATGAGTAAACCAATTGTGGCTATCGTTGGAAGACCAAATGTTGGTAAGTCAACGCTGTTTAATATGATCGCCGGAGAGCGGATCGCAATTGTCAAAGATACGCCAGGTGTAACAAGAGATCGTATTTATGCGGAAGTTAGCTGGCTGAATCATAATTTTACATTGATGGATACCGGCGGTATTGAGCCGGAGACAAGCAATCAGATGCTGCGCAGCATGCGAGAACAGGCGGAAATGGCGATTGAAATGGCTGATGTCGTCATGTTTGTCGTAGATGTGCAGCAGGGTGTTTTGGATGCGGATTATAAGGTGGCTGATATGCTGCGCAAGGCGCACAAAGATATCGTATTGGTCGTTAACAAGGTAGATAATTACGACAAGATGCTCCCGGATGTCTATGAGTTTTATAATCTGGGAATTGGGGATCCACATCCTATCTCCTCTCTGAATAAGATGGGACTGGGTGATATGCTGGATGAAGTAACAGCATTGTTCCCAAAAGATCTGGAAGAGGAAGAGGATGAGAGACCGCGTATCGCAATCGTTGGTAAGCCCAATGTTGGTAAATCCTCTTTGATCAATAAACTGTTAGGAGAGAACCGTGTGATCGTATCGGATGTAGCCGGTACGACTCGTGATGCGATCGATACTGACATCTGCTGGGAAGGTAAAGACTATGTGTTTATTGATACAGCGGGACTCAGACGCAAAAATAAGATCAAGGAAGAAATTGAGCGATATAGTATTTTGCGAACGGTATCGGCGGTAGAACGTGCTGATGTGGTCGTGCTGATGATCGATGCCGAGGAAGGCATTACGGAGCAGGATGCCAAGATTGCAGGTATTGCACATGACCGCGGACGCGGTATGATCATTGCGGTTAATAAATGGGATGCCATTGAGAAAGACAATCATTCGGTTAAGAAATTTACCAATGAAATCCGCAATACATTATCGTTTATGCCGTATGCGGAGATCTTATTTATCTCGGCCAAGACCGGGCAGCGTATTCCAAAGTTGTTTGATGCATTAGAGACGGTAATCCAGAATCATTCGCTGCGTATTGCTACCGGAGTGGTCAATGAGATCTTGATGGAGGCAGTTGCGATGCAGCAGCCACCTTCAGACAAAGGACGCCGTTTGAAGATTTACTATATGACGCAGGTGAGTGTGAAACCACCGACTTTTGTTGTCTTTGTAAATGATAAGAAACTGATGCTACCCAAAAATCCTGAGTCCTCTTTTATTTTTACCTTTTTCCTTAACCTTATCCTTTTTATCATCTTTTTTCTTCTCCTTTCCGTAACCATTCCGCCAATCTTCTCCTCTGACTGCTA
>ERZ825525.2692-NODE-2692-length-10828-cov-4.465052_pt1 | contig 10828 bp, 8 predicted proteins | sample MGYA00519930_ERZ825525 | MGnify/ENA primary metagenome ERZ825525 (study PRJEB31778, sample SAMEA3449203) | human gut metagenome | biome: human gut; feature: human-associated habitat; material: faeces | place: United Kingdom | collected 2010/2012 ... | reverse complement strand
GAACGATGTTCCAATTTATGTTGGTTTCGGGCACATCGTACCAAAGATGGTTGGTGGTGCTCTCAAGTACAAAGTAGAATTTTTTCCTAAGATGAAATTTAAGCCATTCATGACGGATGCAAAAACGAAAGGCGATAGCTTAGAATTTACGACGCCATCGGTTGAGGCGACAATTTTTGAAAACGACGACGGCGACTGGGAAAAACACATGGTTTACGACACAGAAAGTGAGGCAAACACCGCGTTAGAGGGCTTTTTTGTACAGTCAGAAGTTACAGGGGAGTGATGATTTTTGGTCGATAAAATCAATTATTTAGAAACTAAAACTGAGAAGTACCCGCTAGTTTTTACACTAAACGTCATGGAATCAATCCAAGAAAAATACGGAACAATCGAAGCTTGGTCGAACTTGATACAACGTGATGGAGAGCCAGATATAAAAGCTTTGAAATTTTTTATCACTGAAGCTATCAATGAGGGACTAGAAATCGAAGCTGAAAGAACCGGCGAAAAACGAAAAGCAATAACTTCGAAAAAGGCTGGCAGAATCTTGACTGAAATCGGGCTTTCGGGAGCTGCAAACAAAATTATGGCGACGATATCGGACAGCGTGGAAATGGACGAAGTAGGAAAAAACACGAACCGCCCGCAGAAGCTTTAAATGCGGGCAGTAAAAACAGAAATTCAGCTGAAAATGTTGAGCGCAGCGTGGATGCAACGCCACGTTGCGAGTTTTCTTGGATTTTGTTTGTGGGAACAAAAATGCTCGGATTTACCGAAAAAGAAGTCGGCCATATGACTCTGAAAAAATGGAGTCTTTTGTATAGGCACTTTCGAGCATACCATAACTTTTGCGTTCAGCAACAGCTGTTTAAAGACGAAAAAAGCCATTCATCAGATAACGATGAGTGGCTGCCAAATTAACGGGAGGTGAGAAAATATGGCAGGTTCAAATACATTCGGCGGAACGATAAAACTTGAGGGTGAAAAAGCCTATCGGGAAGCAATTAAACAGATAAATTCCGAACTTAAGGTTATGGCCTCAGAGATGAGCAAAGTTACCGCTGAATTTTCTAAAAATGATAAATCCGCCTCTTCCCTCACCTCTCGAAATAAAATCTTAGCTGAACAAATCGATAAGCAAAAAGAAAAAATTACGGCGTTAAAGAGCGCTCTTGAGCAATCCAGTGAAAAATACGGGGAAAATGATAAAAAAACGAATGCCTGGAAAATATCGCTCAACAAAGCTGAAGCTGAGCTTATCAAGCTTGAAAAAGAACTTGGAGACAACGAAAAAGCTCTCAAAGATAGCGAAAATGCTACTGAGGATAACTCGAAGACGCTTAAAAAGTTCGGCGATTCGGCGAATGATGCCGGACAAAAAACGCTTAAACTCGGTGATTTAATTAAGGCAAATTTAATTTCTGACGCGATAATAAGCGGCATAAAAGCGCTTGGCTCTGCGATTATGGACGTTGCAAAAAAATTTGGCGAGTTTGTCTCAAGCGGAATAAAAAATGCGAGCGATTTACAAGAAGTTCAAAACGTAGTTGATGTTACCTTTGAAGAAAGCGCGGGAATAATTAACGATTGGGCGACAAAAGCCGCCGGAGCCTATGGTATGAGCGAACTTTCAGCCAAACAGTACACCGGAACAATTGGCGCAATGTTTAAATCGATGGGTCTTGCTGACGAGCAAGTTTTGTCAATGTCGACCGACATGGTTGGACTCGCTGGCGATTTTGCTTCGTTTTACAACTTGGAACACGAAGAAGCATTCAACAAAATCCGCGCTGGAATTAGCGGCGAAACCGAGCCTTTAAAGCAGCTTGGCATCAATATGTCGGTTGCAAATTTAGAAGCTTTCGCATTGTCTCAAGGCATCGATAAGTCCTACAACTCCATGACACAAGCCGAGCAAGCGACTTTACGATACAACTATTTAATGTCAGTTTCGGCAGATGCACAGGGAGATTTTGCCAGAACTTCAGGCAGTTACGCAAATCAACTCAGAATTGCTCAGCTCAACATGGAAAATCTCGCAACCGGCATAGGTGCTAAACTTTTACCGATTTGCAACGAGGCTTTAACTATCTTCAATGGTATGTTTTCCGGCACGATGGACGTGTCAACAGGCTTTTCAAAATTAACTGAAATGGTCGTAAATTTGGCGAATGACTTGCTGAACAGTTTGCCTCAAATCGCAGAGACCGCAGGCCAAATCATAACAAGTTTTGCAAGCGGAATTATGGCCATGCTTCCGCAGTTGGCGCCCATTGCGACTAGCGTTATCACAATTTTGGTTAACACTTTTTCTTCCAATATCGCGCAAATAACAACGGCAGCTGTTCAGATAATTTTGACGCTTGCCGAAGCGCTGATTAACTCTCTACCCGAATTGTTAAACGCGGCTATTCAAATTGTAGTGGCACTCGTAAATGGCATAACACAGGCACTTCCATCACTTGTACCCGCAATTGTAAGCGCAGTAATTTTGATGGTTAATACACTTTTGGCGAACGTTTCGCTGATTTTGCAAACCGGTATAGAGTTGCTGATGGCGCTGGTTGACGCGATTCCGACAGTTGTCACTGCACTTGTTCAAAATCTTCCGACAATCATCACAACAATAATTGACGCGCTAATCGAGTCAATCCCACTTTTAATTAGTGCTTCAATCGAGCTTTTCATGGCTTTAGTTGAAGCAATCCCAATAATTGTCATCGAACTTGTAAAAGCGTTGCCACAAATTGTAACTGCGATAATCCAAGGGCTGGCGCGGCTTCCAGAGCTTTTGTGGAACATTTTGACTGAGTGCATCGGGAAATTTATAAGTTGGGGTGACCAAAGCGAAGCCGAAGGAGCGCAAGGCTCGCAAAGCTTTTTAACGCAAGTAATAAACATCATAAAAGAATTGCCCGCGAGAGTTTGGGAATGGCTACAGAATGCAATAACAAATATTAGCAGTTTCTTCAACGATATTCTGAACACCGCAGCAGAGATGACTCCGCAATTTGTAAACACAATAATTAGCTTCGTAAGCGAATTGCTGGGCAAGATTTGGGATGGAATTATCGGCGCTGTTTCGGCCGTAACGGAGTGGGAAAATCAGCTTTTGACCGCCGGAATAAACGCAGCGCAGAACCTTGTGAACAGCATCTGGAGCACACTTTGTGAATTGCCTGGGCAAATGCTTGATATTGGCAAAAATCTTGTACAAGGCCTTTGGAACGGCATAAATGACGCAAAAAATTGGGTTTTAGATAAAATTAAAGGTTTCGGAGAGTCTATTTTAAATGGAATCAAAAGCTTTTTTGGAATTGCTTCACCGTCAAAATTGTTTGAAGAGCAAATTGGCAAAAATTTAGCGCTTGGCCTAGGAGAGGGCTTTACGGATTCCATGAAAAGTGTATCAAAGCAAATGCAAAATTCGATTCCAACCGAGTTCGGCGTGGAGCCAACGCTTAATGTCGCATACAATCAAGGTTTTGCGGCCCAACCGCAAGTCTCCGGGAACTCTGGAATCACCGTACACATCGAAAATTTTGTGAATAATCGTGCCCAGGATGTCCAGGCTTTCGCTCAGGAGCTGGAGTTTTATTCGCGCCGCAATAATTTTGCACTGGGATAAAAGGGGTTGAGACCAATTTGAATTATTGCATATTTAAAGACATAAATTCGCTTGAGTTAGGGCTTTATATGGAACGTTGTCCAGAAAAAATCAGTCCAAAAAGGCGCGACGAAACCTTTACAGTTCCGGGCCGACACGGCAATTTAACCACAACTGACGGAGCTTTTGAAAGTTACATCCGAAGTACTGAATTTATTGTAAAAGATAAGAAAAAAATTGATGAAATCTGCGCTCATTTTAAAGGTTCGGGTTGGCTAATTTTCAGCAGCGAACCTGACCGAAAGTACAAAGCAAGAGTTGCAAATCAGATTGAATTTTCTCATGTTATTCGGCATTTTAAGCGCTTTGTTGTTGAATTTGAAGTCCAACCGTTCGGCTACGATGTTTTTGAACAAACGATAACGAAAACCGCGCCGTTTAGCCTTTTTAACATTGGAACAGTTGACTCTGAGCCCATAATTACAATTTTCGGAACTGGAAATATAACGCTATATGTAAACAATCAAAGTATTTCTTTAAAAGAAATTGCAGGCTCAATTACAATTGATAGCGAAATGCAAAATGCATATAACGGTGCAGCATCGATGAACAACAAAATGAGCGGAGAATTTCCAATTTTAAGTCTTGGTGAGAATCATATTACATGGCTGGGGAATGTTACAAAGCTTGAAATACAGCCAAACTGGAGATACATTTAATTTTTTATGTTCATTTTTGTGTGACGACAAAAACGAACCAAAAAGCGTCCCGAGAGGATTTCGATTCCTCTCGGACTCTCCTAAACGACGCAAAGGGCAAGCCCTTTGGAAACCCGGAAAAGCCCGGTTTAAACGGACGACAAAGAGTTTGGAGTGAAACAATGATAATTCTATATAAGAAAAATGAAACTGATTTTACGCATAATGGCTTGATGGTTTTGCAGCCGATTGAGGCAATTGTAACAGAAGAAATAAACGGCGACTATTCACTGAAACTCACGATGCCACGCGGTTCCCAGCTGATTGAAAATGAACAGATAATAAAAGTGCCAACGCCGAAATCAGAGCAGCTTTTCAGGGTTTATAACTCTGACGTTGACATGATTGGAAACCCAGTGTTTTACTGCCGGCACATTTTTTATGACCTATTAGATTATTTCATAGAGGACACTCGTCCAACCGGAAATGGAACTCTGGCAATCTCGAAAATCCTAGAAAACACGCCGTTTGTAGGCAGTTCTGACATCACAAAACAAGGGACGGCCTATTATCAAATGATGAGTCCGGTCAAAGCAATTTTAGGCGCTGATAATTCTTTTATAGAAATTTGGGGCGGTGAGATTGAGAGAGATAATTTCCAAATTAGAATGAAAAATCGTGTTGGAGCAGACCGAGGTGTATCGATTAGATATCGTAAAAACCTGACTGGCCTGAGATTTGTAACAGATTTATCAAGCGTTGCAACAAAAATCATGCCGACAGGCCTCAAAGAAGATGGACAAACTCTTCTAAAATTGCCGGAAAAGTACGTAGCCTCGCCGCTCATCGGCAATTACGTAAATGAAAAAGTCACTCGAATCCATTATTCTGACATAAAAATAGATGAAAAAATGAGTGAAACGGAAGCTTTAAATGCACTTCGAAACGCGGCGAACCAAGAATTTGAAAACGGCGTCGATAAACCTCAAGTTACTGCTACGGTTGAGTTTGTGCCACTTCAAGATACCGAGGAGTATAAGGATTTTTCTATTTTAGAAACCGTCTATCTTGGCGATTCAGTCAGTGTGCATCATGAAAAATTAAACATTGATTTAGTGACAAAAGTCATCGGCTATGAGTTTGATTCACTGTCTTGCCGATACAACAAAGTCACATTGGGCAATGCAAATCCAAAATATGGAGATATTCAGCGACAGTACGTCGACAAAGTCAATAGCGAGACTAGGTTTGCGATTAACAGCGAGATTGTCGATACTTAAAAAAAGGTTACGCAGGAGTTTAAGGCTGCTGATGGTGAACTTTCTAGCATAATTACTGAAGAAATCACGCGTGCCCGGGGTGCAGAAGAGACGCTTTCGTCGTCAATAACGCAGAATGCAAGAAATATTACGTTAAAAGTTTCGAAGGGCGACGTGAGCAGCCAATTGAGCATGGAAAACGACCAAATTTCAATTTCGAGCAATCGAATTTCGATTTCATCAACGTATTTTACGCTTAGCAGCAGTGGAAAAATAACCTGCACAAGTGCCGATATTTCCGGCACACTCGAGACTGGCGGCACTTACGGATACGTAAAATTAAGCAATGGCCGGTTAATTGGCGGAAACAGTTCCGGCGAATCGGGGTACATTTCGTTTAACCATCAGGTTGATGGGAGCCCTGGGCCACGGATTGCGGGGGCAAATGGACTTGTGATTGCAACGTCCAAACTTGGTGTTGCTGATTATTTAGGCCCAGGTGCAAGTGGAACATATTATCAAGGGCAATCCGCGCCCCAAACGTTTGTCACAAATATTTCTGACAACGGAGACGGTACAATTTCTTGGACCACAAAGACAATCACGTTCACAAAAGGCTTGATGACAACGAGTCTGTAGAGGAGGTTTTGTTTTGAACATACCAATCGAGCACGCATTAAACATTATTCAGACTGAAATTGAAGAATTTATTTATCAAAAAATGCAGGAGAGTCGGCTTTCTGCGGGACTTATGGAGAAAATTTTAGAAGGCACATTATGCCAAATTAGAAAATTAAAAACTCGGGATTTAGAAAAATTTATTTTAGAAATGAATAAAAAAATGCCTGAAGTTTTTGAGGAAAAAATTGAAAAACAAACGGTAAAAAGTGATGACTTGGGAGTGAAAAAAGATGGAAGTTTATAAGGCAAAACGCAATGGAACGGCGATTTTTCTTAATCCTGATAAATTCGATGAGTTTTTGGCGAAAGGATATTTAATTTATAAAGTTAACAATTTGGAAGACGAAAGCTCAGACGAACTTCTTCTTTCTCCAGAAGAAAATAAAATTTTGCGAGGTGAAATTTAATGACGACAAAATCGATAACACTGAATGTTTGGCAGCCTAATGACGTGCGAGTGCAGGTCAATCAAGGCGAAGTGAATTCGCGATTTTTGGAGATTAAAATTCTAGATAAGAAAAAAGCATTCAACCTGGCGGGCAAAACCGTCATTTTTTATGCCACAAAACCCGATGGGAACTTGATTTTCAACTACTGTGAGATTATCGACGCTCAAAAAGGCCTTATAAATCTTGCGATGACATCTCAAATGTCGATTGTGCCAGGCATTATGCGGGATTGCGAGATTGATATTTTAGACGAAGAGCTTACAAAGCTCAAAGTAAAAGGCCTATCGATTGAGATTATTCGGTGCACTGACTTTGAATCCGCAATCGAGAGTACATCGGAGTTTACGGTGCTTGACGAAGCTTTGGCTGACGTCAAGAAAGTGATGGATGCGTATTCTGAAGAAAATATCATGGGCAAAATCATGTCCATGGATGGCGAAGGCTGCGGGTTAGATGCTGATTTGCTTGATGGAAAACACGGTTCGGAGTACGCAACGGCAGCCCAGGGCGAAAAAGCGGAGTCTGCGATTCAAGGCATAAAGGCAAATGGCTTAGTGCTACCGATAGATTCAGCCAACGTGGTCAATTTGACACCGGAGAACCTCAACGTTGTGCCGATTGGTAGAACTGTAAACAACAAGGAACTGTCAAGCGACATAACGCTTTCTTACTCGGATGTTGGTGGCGCTTCAAGCGCCCAGGGTTCTAAGGCTGACAGTGCAATACAGGAAATTCGTGGGAACGGAACAGCGATTTTGCCCGATGAGAGTAGAATTGTTAACATCACGCCTGAAAATATTGAAGCTGTGCCGATTACAAGAACAATTAACGAAAAAGCGCTGTCCCGCAACATAACAATAACTGCTCTCGACATTGGTGCAGCCTCAATTGAGCAAGGAAATAAGGCCGATTCAGCGATACAATCAATTCAAGGTAACGGCAAAATCATTCAGCCGGATTTTAATCGCTCTGTTGTAATAACGCCGGAAAACATAGGTGCGGTGCCGGTTGAGCGAAAGATAAACGATAAAGCGTTAAATGAAGATATTACACTTTCAGCTTCAGATATAGGTGCTGCCGCTATCGAGCATGGCGAGCACGTTCCTTCGGTGCAAGCTGCTGATAATTCTATTTTCCTGCGAAATGACAACTCTTGGAAACCGGTTACACCTAAAAACATAGGTGCTGCGACAGAGGAACAGGGCCAAAAAGCAGACTATGCAATTCAAGGAATTCAAGTCAACGGTGTGTACGTTTCGCCTGACTTAAACCGATACGTCAACGTAACAATCGAGGATTTGGAAGCTGTACCGAAAGAGCGAAAAATCAACAACAAAAACCTGGAATCTGACATAGCACTTACTGCAGCAGACGTTTGGGCAGCTGAAATTAACCACAGCCACACGCCTCAAGAAATAAACGCAGCAACTGCAAAACAAGGCATGAAAGCGGACTTAGCGGTTCAAGGTGTCAAGCTGAATGGCAGTTTAATTATACCCGATGCTGAAAATGTTGTAGATATCGAAGTTTCCGAACTTGGCGGAGCAACAGCTGAGCAAGGCGCGAAGGCAGATTCAGCGCTTCAGGGCGTCAAGGTAAACGGCACGTTGCTTGAGGCAGATAGCCAAAACATTGTCGATGTAATCGTCAGTGGCGGTGGTGGAAGTTCGTCTGTGACTTATACAGCAGAAATTGGCGCAAATTGGGTAGCCGCAGAGACTGGCGAGTATACTCAAACCGTTGTGGTGAACGGAATCCTGGCCACCGACAACCCGATTGTTGACGTGGTTCTGGACACCGCAAAAAATACAGCTTTAAGCCAGTTAGAAGCTTGGAGCCTTATTTCTAAAATCGAAACTTCTAACGGTAGCATAACTGTGACTTGCCTTGAAGAAGCGCCAACTACAGCGATTCCGATTCAGATAAAGGTGGTGAGTTAGATGGGAAATGCGATTATATCAAGAAGAGAACAGCGTGAACTAAAGAAAACCAAAGAGAATTACGATTTCGAAGAAAAATTATTGCCGGAAGAATTGAAGAGTTGTACAACAAAATATACCTGTTTCTTACCAAACGGGGATGTTTTAATAAGCGGTTATGGCGAGGATATTGGAGTTTGGCACTTTGAAAAAGAGACCCTTTCCTTTTATAAATTATATAACGAAGGCTATTGGTCAACATTTCAACTTTTGGCAAATGGCGACTGTCTAATCGTAAATAAAAGTGACTCCGAGATAACAGGAATCCTATTTTATAATAGTTCAGAAAAGTCTATTACGAAAATTCATGATGAGGGCTATAAATGGGAATATTTCTATGAGTTAAGCAATGGGGATGCCTTAATCAGCAATTCCGCTTCTTCTGTAACGGGTATATATGTATTTAACCATTCGACAAAGTTAATAACAAAAGCATATGAAAGTGGATATAATTGGAGATACTTTTCTGAATTGTCTGACGGAAACTGTTTGATTAGTTCCAGTACAAGTTCGTGTGCTGGACTTTTGCTTTATGACCTTGTGACAAATCAGATAACGGTAGCCTATTCAACCGGCTATTATTGGCGATACGTTTACAAATTATATAATGGCGAACACTTGATATCCGGCGAATATTCGTCCTCCTCGGGTATTTTAAAATACAGTCCAGCAACAAAAAGTATTTCTCTGGTTTATGATTCTGGAAATGGTTTCGCATACTTTTTTGAACCTACTCCAGGAAAATGTTTAATTGGAGCAAATGCATGGCAAGGTGCCGGCCTGTTTTTATATGAAGAAACTTCAGACACAGTTAGAAAAATTTTAGATAGCAGTGATTACGGTTGGAACTATTATCAAAGCTTACCCGATGGCGACTTTTTGATTGCCAATAGCAACACAAGTAGTACCGCGGGAATTTTATATTACAACGCTAGCGACGATTCAGCTATAAAGCTTTTTGATGAAAGTTCCTCGTGGAAGAATTTTTTCGAGTTACCTAACAATGACTACCTTATAGGAAGCAGTAACATTTCTGGAGTTGGCGTCTCAAATATAGGAATGCTTTATTTTAATTACGCAGAAAAAACAGTCACAAGAATATATGAAACAGGTTATTCTTGGGAACTTGGCCATAAGCTTGCCGGTGGTGATTGGCTTATTGCTGGAGATAGAGCGAGTGGAGTTTTGCTGTATGATACAACAAATCAGACTTTAACAAGTATTTATGAGGCTAACTCTGGCTGGACAGATTTTTACGACCTACCAGATGGAGATTGCTTGATTATCGGAAGTATCTATGGTACATTCGCAGGAGTTTTGTTATATAGCGCTTCAAGCAAGACAATAACACAAATTTATGAGCAAGGAGTTTATTGGAAAAACTTTTTTGAATTGCCGAATGGAAATATTCTAATTACAAGTAATAAGTCTTGGTCAACTACCGGTGTTTTGCTATTTGATATCAGTTCTAAAACAATATCAAGAAAAATTAATTACGGCACTAAATATTCTATTTTATCAAATGGCGAATTGATATCATCCGAAATCGATGTGCTTTCTGTAAATGTTGCAAATTATAGTTTGGGCTCATATATGGGTGGCACGGTTAATGGCGATTATATTTTTGCAGAAACAAAAGTTCAAAAAATTTCTGATGGTTCTGTTTGCAATTTGAATGATACATACAGTGCCTCATACCTTTCTAAGTACAATATTGCAGTTGGTTCGAAATTTATAGTTTATAAAAATTAAATGGGAGTTTAACATGAAAGTATTTATTGGCGGCGGGTGACCTCGCTGGACATGACGCGCTGAGGTTTTGCTTAACAATTAGCGCACTCACGCGGAGGACTTTAAGTGCAGGATTTAATGGTTTGAAATTTATAATCTATAAAAATTAAGGAGGCGTTTAATATGAGAGTATTTATCGGAGTCGGCCACGGTGGGAGTGACTCAGGAGCCGTCGGGTATTTGGTGGAAAAAGAGGTTAATTTGGTTGAGGCTTTAGCTTGCAAAGATTTTTTAGAAATGCACGGCGTTGAGGTTTTGATGTCGCGAGCCACCGACGAAAACGACCCGATAACCGATGAAATCAATGAATGTAACGCATTTGAGCCGGATTTAGCAATAGATGTGCACAGTAATTCCGGGC
>ERZ825525.2687-NODE-2687-length-10861-cov-4.410883_pt1 | contig 10861 bp, 9 predicted proteins | sample MGYA00519930_ERZ825525 | MGnify/ENA primary metagenome ERZ825525 (study PRJEB31778, sample SAMEA3449203) | human gut metagenome | biome: human gut; feature: human-associated habitat; material: faeces | place: United Kingdom | collected 2010/2012 ... | reverse complement strand
CTGCTCCATATACTGGAAGGTCTTGGCGTTGCCCACCACCTGCATCTCCGGGTAGAGGGCTGCCAGCTTTGCCACGTTGGCACCGTGGTCCGGCTCCATGTGGGAGACAACCAGATAGGCGGGCTTGCAGCCGCCCAGTGCCTCGGCAAGATTTTCCAGCCAAGGCTCGGTAGCGCGGGCGTCCACCGTATCCAGAATGGTGGTCTTTTCGTCCAGAATGACATAGGAATTATAGCTGACCCCGGTGGGCACCGGATACTGGCTCTCGAACAGGTCGATGGTGGTATCGTCCACGCCGACTCCAAGGATGGCTTCGCTGATTTTTTTCATGCTCATACCGTTCAGACTCCTTTTGGGTTTATCTTGTGCCGTAAATTGGCAAATATTTCTGAGAACAATTCCTATTGTAGCACATCGTCAGAAATTTCGCAAGGGATAATGCGGGGAGCTTCTGCGCATCAAAGCTCTTCCCCGCTCTCCGGCAGACGTGCCGTTACTGGTCTGCCCGGCTCGGTGTCCAGCTCCAGCAGGGTGGCGGCGGTGTTCTCGTCCAGCGTCTGCACCGCACGCAGCTTGCGGCTGATGGCACGGCTGCGTACCCCGATAAGGTTATCCAGTTCTTCGTCGGTCTGGCGCAGGCGCTGCTGCATCTTGGAAAGCCCCTGCCCGAACTTATCGAACTCGGTCTTGACGGCCCCCAGCAGCTGCCACACCTCGCCGGAGCGCTTTTGGATGGCAAGGGTCTTGAAGCCCATTTGCAGGCTGTTGAGCAGCGCCGCCATGGTGCTGGGGCCGGCCACGTTCACCTGATAATCCCGCTGCAAAACTTCCAGCAGCCCGGCGTTCACCACCTCGGCATACAGACCCTCAAAGGGCAGAAACAGGATGCCAAAGGCCGTGGTATAGGGCGGCTCCACATATTTTTCCCGGATATCCTTTGCTTCGCTGCGCAGCACCAGTTCCAACGCGTGGCGGGCGTTTTCCACCGCCTGCGCATCGCCGGAAGCCTGTGCGTCCTGCAAGTGGGCGTAGGTATCGCCGGGAAATTTGGAGTCGATGGGCAGCCAGACGCTGTTGCCATCCACACCGGGCATACGGATGGCGTACTCCACCCGCTGGGTGCTGCCGGGGATGGTGGCTACGTTGGTGTCGTACTGCTCCGGCGCAAGGATCTCTTCCAGAATCGCGCCCAGCTGGATCTCGCCCAGAATGCCACGGGTCTTGACGCCGGAAAGTACCTGCTTCAGTCCGCCCACATCCGCGGCAAGGCTCTGCATCTCGCCCAAGCCCTTATACACCTGCTCCAGCTGGTCGTTGACCGCCTTAAAGCTTTCAGTCACCCGCTTTTGCAGCGCGTCCTGCAATTGCTCGTCCACGGTGTGGCGGATCTCGTCCAGCTTCTGGGCGTTCTGTGCCTGCATGGCGGCAAGACCGTCTGCCAGCGCTTTGCGCATTTCCTCCAGCTTGCGGGCGTTGGAGGCTTCCAGTCCCTGCAGCCGTTGCTCCATGGTCTGCTGTTGGGTGTTCTGCCCTGCCGTCAGGGTACTGCTCATGCCCTGCACTGCGGTTTGCAGGGTATCGCTGATGTGTGCCATCGCGGCCAGATTCTGCTGTGCCTGCTGCGCCTGCTTTTCTTCCAGCACCCGCGCCTGTGCTTCCAGCTGCTGGCGCAGCCACTCCTTCAGGGCTTCATCATCCTGCCGGACGGCGGGCTTGCCGGTGCGGTACAGCAAAAGCGCCTGCAACAGGCAGATGGCCACCAGCAAAAGCGTATACAGTCCTGCCAAAAATCCCATAGACATTCTCCTTTAACTCAAAAATCCGGGTCTTGCGGTAATGGCAGACCCGGATGTGCTTATACTTCCTGATGCTTTACGATTTCGTGTGTAGTCTCCACCTGCTGGCCGTACAGACCCACGCCGTCTACCTCCATCTCACCTACCTGATTATCGCAGGGGTCGGCGCGGAAGGAACACATGGGCGGGTCGAAGGGAGCGCAGATGTCGCTGTTAGCTACCATGCGGTCGGTGTCCAGATTGCCGAAGTAGTGCAGACGCATCTTCTCGTTGCCCGCACGCGCCATAGACGCACCGGCAGAGCAATCGGCGTACATCCAGCCCTTGGGGGCAATATAGAACATTGCCCAGTCGTGGCAGCCGGCTGTCTCCGGCCGTGCCACCATGCCGCTCTGCCACTTGGCCGGGATGCCTGCAATGCGGCAAAGTGTGATAAAGGTAGCAGCCATCACGCCGCAATCGCCCCGGCGGCTGCGGGCGCAGTTATCGGTGATGTTCTCGTGCACAAAATACATGGGCTGGAAGTGGTAGTGCACGTTCAGGGTGACAAAATCATAAATGCGCTTTGCCTTCTGCACCGGGTCGGTGATGCCCTCGGTCAGCTGCGCAGCCAGTGCCTTCATATAGGGGGTAAAGGCGATGTGGGGCAGCTGCTCGGCGGTGTCAAAATCCGGCTGCACCGGGTCGGCGTGCAGCTCCAGCGGAGCAGCGTAGTGTGCAGTGCTGCGGTAGCTGTACTGTGCCCCAAAGCGGCAGTTCTCGGCAAGGTCTGTCTCCCAGTATGCGGTGCGCTGAGGTGCAGTTTCCGGGGCGATATAAGTGGGCTGGACGGTAAAGCTGTCCAGCGTGATATTACTCTGCGCCGGGCAGGCAGCGGGCAGTGGCAGCCACACCTTGACGTGCACGGTGTCTCTGCCTTCGGCCTTTGCGGCGGCAAGGGCACGGGCAAAGGTCTCATCGGTCATGCCGATGCTGGTGCGCAGGGTAATGTCTGCGCTGACTGCACCGGTGCGCACCATCTGGTCGTGCTGGGGCTCAAAACGATCCCAGCTGCGCTCCGGGACGGGCGCGTTCAGCTGACGGGCAGCAAGGTCGGGATGGGTAGCCACCAGCGTTTCGGCAGCGCGGTAGATGTAGCGCTTCTGCCCTTCCACAAAGCGCCAGTCCATCTGACCGGCAGCGTCCAATGCGGCGAACTCCTCGGCGGTAAAGTCCCGCAGGGTGGCTTGCAGCTGGTTCAGCAACTGCTCGGCGGTGAGAGTGTAGTCCTGCGGCAGACGGCGCAAAATCTCCCGGTGCGCCAGCAGACCCTGCCGCCACACATCCACGCCGTGAGGAGTGGGGTTTACCGGCAGCGCACCCTGCGGGTGCAGGGGCTGGTTCTGGCTGGCAGTCCAGTCCTCGGCCAGACAGGCATCGATGCGCGCAATGGCGGCATCGTAGTAGCCCGCCTCCTTCAGGCGGCGGATATCGTCCGGCAGCTCCATGTTCAGGTATGCAAAACAGGTATTCCAGTCCTTCATATTCTCTACTCCTTTTCCCACAGCAGAATGCCGCGCCCGGCATACGGCTGCGTCTGCCAGTACAGATGCGCCGCTCTGTGCATTCTTGTCCCTTTATTGTATCACAAATGAGGGGGATGTCAAAGCAATTTCTGTGCAGTCCGCTTCTTGTACCATCCGGCAAATTCTGCTATACTGGAATTTATCCGGGAGTGGAAAGAGAATGCGGGCAATTTTTTGGCCCGCCGAGGATGAAAGTATGGATAAGATCATCATCCGGCCTATGACGCCGGAGGACTGGGGCGCGGTCTCCAGAATCTATGTTGAGGGCATTGCCACGGAATACGCAACCTTCCAGACCGAATGCCCGCCCTACACCGCGTGGGACGCTTCCCACACAAAGGAGTGCCGTCTGGTCATTCTTTCCGGCGGAGTGCTGGCGGGGTGGTGCGCCCTGCACCGGGTAGACCCCCGCTGGTGCTACCGGGGCGTGGCTGAGGTAAGCATTTATGTAGGCGAGCAGTTCCGCGGGCACGGGCTGGGCTTCCAGCTGTTGAGCGCCCTGTGCGCCGCTGCCGAAAAAGCCGGGTACTGGACGCTGCAATCCACCGTTTTGCAGGACAACGCCGCCAGCCGTGCGCTGCACGCCAAGTGCGGCTTCCGGCTGGTGGGACGCCGGGAACGCATTGCGCGGGACTGCCACGGCCGCTGGCTGGACACCTATCTGATGGAGCGCCGCGCCGCCGCAGACGAGCCGGAGGGGTTCAAAAAGCTGTGACCAGCCGCTTGGCGCAGAATTATTTTTATTTGCAGAGGGGGAAAATCTGCGGATTTTCCCCGTCTGCCTTTTCACGGCGTATAAAGTATAAAGCAGAAGGAGCCGCTGCACTTTTGGGGTGCAGCGGCTCCTGTTATTTGCAATAATTCAATTTTACCACTCGTCGTATTCGCCGTCGGCGTTTTTGGCGGCAGCCACACGGCTGTGCTTGAACATACTTTCCACCACAGCACAGTACTTATCGGCAAGGCAGACGATAATGGCCTCGCGGCAGCTGGGCACATGACGGAAGGTCAGCGGCCACATATGGCTGGAAATGATGCTCTGTTCCTTTTTGGTGATATGGAACACCTGTTCCGCATTGACGCAGGCACGACCCGGGTGGGAGAAGCCGTGCATCTCGAACAGGCGGCGGATGCCGTGGAAGGTGCCTTTTTTGTGCCAGTCATACAGGTAAAAATCGTGCAGGAAAGCTCCGACAGCCAGCGAGGTCTCGTCTGCACCCAGATGCAGGCGGTGGTTCAGCCAGCAGCTGACCAGCACCACGTTCTTGCAGTGCTGATAGGTGGTAACGTCCCCGTGCTGGATGAACTCCCGCATCTGCTGCACCTTGGGGTTCTGATCGTATTTTTCCAGAATGGCATAAAGCTGTTCGCGTTCCGTAACAGAAAGCTGCATGAGCAAAATTTCCTTTCAACTCAAAATGTCAGGAGCGGAGCTGCACCGGGTTGGAATTGCCGAAGTTTTCGGCCTTGGAGGGGTTTGCCCGCTTGAGGGTCAGATCCACCAGATACTGCTTGCCATCGCCCAGTTCTTCCAGCTGAGCAAGCTTTGCATTGGCAGCGGCTTCGTCCGGGTACCACTGGATCAGGAAGAAGTTTTCCGCTTCTACCCCGTAGTACAGCCAGAAGCCATCTGCCCGCAGCAGATCGTCCAGATGATCCACCTCTTCGCCGTCCGGCAGGCCAAGACCTTCCTCTGCGTAGAGGTTTTCCGGCTCCACCTGCAGCATCTCAATGACCTGAATGGAGCTTTGCAGATACTCGTCCTGCGAGGTGCTCTTATCCGAGCGCTCCCAGCCGGTGAGAAATGCCTGCATGAGCAGATCGCGCACCTTGATGCGCGGCAGTGTGGGATCCATAACCATTTTTGTTTCCTTCTTTCGTGGTTTTATCCCCGTTGGACAGTATACGGCATACGCCTGTGCAAGTCAACGGTTTATTTGTGAATTTTTTGTAGGTATGACTAAAATTTACACACGTTTTTCCTGTTTCAGTCGGTTATCTCAGGCGTGGAAGGAAAAGGTATCGTTCAGCCATTCCACCGCAAGCTGCACCCAGCGGTTGCGGTGGGCGCTGTCGGCGTCCACCTCCGGGGTGGAGATGCTGGTGCCGTGGCAGCCCTTTTCAAACAGGTGCGCCTCGCACGGCACGCCCGCCTTGTGCAGGGCACCGAGCAGCAGCAGGGTGTTTTCCACCGGGACAGTTTCGTCCTCCATGGTATGCCAGACGAACACCGGCGGTGTGGCGGGGGTGATCTTATCCTCCAGCGTAAAGCGCTGGTGGGCGGCAATATCCTGCGTACCGGTCAGCTGCACAAAGCTGTCCCTGTGGGCGTATTCCCCGGCGGTGACCACCGGGTATGCCAGCAGCAGGGCGTTGGGCCGCGGCTGGTCTGCCATGCCGGGGATATCCCACACCGCACCGGACAGTGCCAGATGCCCGCCGGCAGAAAAGCCGCACAAAGCGATCTTATCCGGCAAAATATTCCACTGTTCTGCGTGTTGCCGCACAAGGCCGATGGCCTGTGCCAGCTGCCGCATGGGTAGCGCATCCCGGGCGCTCTCCCCTACTGCGTAGTGCAGTACCGCCGTGTGGTAGCCAGCTGCCGCAAATTGCAGCGCCACGGGGTCGCCCTCCCGGGGGCTGACGTGGGTATAGCCGCCGCCGGGCACCACCAATACCAGCGGGCGCTGCCGGAAGTGCGGCATGGCCTCCACGCTCTCCCGCAGGTAGAGCGTCAGCGTACCGCCGCCGGTCAGTTCCAGTTGTTCAAGTTGCATTTACGCATCCTCCTTATAAAAGCCGTGCCGCCCCTCCGGGTGGGCTGCGATAAATTCTGTGCACAGGTCTGCACAAATGCGGCACAGCTCCGGGCAGGGGCGCTTTTTATAATAGTCTGCAGTGCGTTCCTCTGCCGCTGTGCCCCCGGCAGGGGCAACACCCGCCTTTGCCAGCAGCTCCCGGCAGATGATGCTGCCGCCGCCGTTACGGCTGCGGTACTGCTCTGCCGCCTGCTGCACCAGTGCGTACATCCGGGATTTATCTTTGGGGTCGGCGGGGTCGGCATAGACCATGCTCAGCACGGTCACCACACCGCAGAACGCCCCGCACACCTCCCGCATCCGGCCAATGCCTGCGCCAAACCCTGCGGAAAGGCGCAGCGCCATCTCCTCGGTCAGGCCAAGCTGGGGTGCAAACGCCGCCACCACGCTCTGACTGCAATTATAGCCCTTTAAGAACCATGCGTAGGCGGCATCGCCCTGTTTTGACATTTTCTCACATCCTTCCGGCATACTCGCTTCATTATAGCACAGTCTGCGCAAAAGTGGGAAAGCTTTTCCGAAAAAATTTCGTCCTTCATATAAGAAACGATCCGGGCGCGCCGTTTCGTGCACCGGGGCAGCAAATCTTTTACTTTTTTAACTTTTTATGAAAAGCCTTGATTTTCCCTGCAAGTCGTTGTATATTAGCACTCAGAAGTTATGAGTGCTAAGCAATCCGGCGTTTTGCCGGACACGGCGCACCAAATATGTGATAAAAGAGGTTTTGTATTATGGCCAAGAAAGAATTTCAGGCAGAGAGCAAAAAACTGATGGACATGATGATCAACTCCATCTATACCAATAAAGAGATCTTCCTGCGGGAGCTGATCTCCAACGCTTCGGACGCCATCGACAAGCTGTATTATAAGAGCCTGACCGACACCTCCGTGGGCATGAACAAGGGCGATTTTCGCATCCTCATCACCCGCGATAAAGAAAACCGCATCCTGACCGTGGAGGATAACGGCATCGGTATGACCAAAGAAGAGCTGGAGCAGAATCTGGGCACCATCGCTCACTCCGGCTCTCTGGATTTCAAAAAGGACAACAAGGACGAAAACATCGATATCATTGGTCAATTCGGCGTGGGCTTCTACTCTGCCTTTATGGTGGCCGATAAGCTGACCGTCATCTCCAAGGCTTACGGCTCGGACGAGGCTTGGCAGTGGGAGTCCTCCGGTGTGGACGGCTACGAGATGACCCCCGCCCAGAAGGATACCGTGGGCACCCAGATCATTCTGCACATCAAGCCGGATACCGACACTGAGAAATACGACAACTTCCTGGACGAATACGGCATCGTGGCTATCGTGAAGAAGTACAGCGACTATGTGCGCTACCCCATCCAGATGGAGCGCGAAAAGAGCCGTCAGAAGCCGGAACCGGACCCCAAGCCCGAGGACTACAAGCCCGAGTGGGAGACTTACACCGAGCTGGAGACCCTGAACAGCATGGTGCCCATCTGGAAGAAGCAGAAGAGTGAAGTCACCGACGAGGAGTACGCCAGCTTCTATAAGGATAAGTTCAACGACTACGCCGACCCCGCCCGGGTCATCGTCAGCCGCACCGAGGGCACCGCGAACTACAACGCCCTGCTCTTCGTGCCCAGCCACCGCCCCTACGACTTCTACACCAAGGACTACGAGAAGGGTCTGGCCCTCTACGCCTCCGGCGTCCTCATCATGGAGAAGTGCGGCGACCTGCTGCCCGACTACTTCAGTTTCGTCAAGGGCATCGTGGACAGTCAGGACCTGAGCCTGAACATCAGCCGCGAGATGCTGCAGAAGGACAGCCAGCTCAAGCTCATCCACAACGCACTGGAAAAGAAGATCAAGAACGAGCTGCACGCCATGCTGGCCAACGACCGCGAAAAATACGAGAGCTTCTGGAAGGAGTTTGGCCGTCAGCTGAAGTTCGGCGCTTACTCCGACTACGGGATGCACGCCGAGCTTCTGCGCGACCTGCTGCTGTTCTGGTCTGCCAAGGAGCAGAAGATGGTCACGCTGCAGGAGTACGTCGAGAAGATGCCCGCCGAGCAGAAGTACATCTACTTTGCCGCCGGCGACTCCACCGACCGTCTGGCCAAGCTGCCCGCCGCCGAGCTGGTCATGGACAAGGGCTATGATGTCCTGCTGCTGACCGAGGATGTGGACGAGTTCTGCCTGCAGATCATGCGCACCTATCCCCGCAAGGATGCCGAGGGCAAGGACGGCACCGTGGAGTTCAAGAATGTCAACAGCGGCGACCTCGGCCTCGAGACCGAGGACGAGAAGAAGGCCGCCGAGGAGGCCAACACCGCCAACAAGGCCCTGTTCGACGCCATGAAGGACGCTCTGGACGGCAAGGTCAAGGAGGTCAAGGTCTCCACCCGCCTGAAGGATCACCCCGTCTGCCTGTCTGCCGACGGCCCGCTGTCCATCGAGATGGAGAAAGTCCTCTCCAAGCAGCCCGGCAGCGAGGGCGTCAAGAGCGACAAAGTTCTGGAGCTGAACGTCAACCACCCCGTCTTTGCTGTGCTGAAAGCCGCACAGGAGGCCGGCGATACCGACAAGCTCAAGAAGTACAGCGCCCTGCTCTACGCACAGGCACAGCTCATCGAGGGCCTGCCCGTGGATGACCCCGCCGCCTATGCCGAGGCCGTGTGCAGCCTGATGCAGTAATGCGTTTCCGGCCGGAGGGCTTTGCTCCCTTGCTCTCCGCCCGACATCATACTCTCTTCCCTTAATATCCTTTCACCAAAGTGCCGCGTTCCGCCCTGCCGACGGAACGCGGCCTTTATTTTTTCTCCATATCGTCCCTCCGCCTCCGTCGGGGCGCAGCGGGCAGAGGTTTTTGTGCAGTTACACAATGCTTTTTCGGTTTCGAAAAAACTTTTGTCTCAGTTGCATTTTATCCCGGAGCTTCGCTCCGCTCCCCCGTCGGGCAGCCCCAGCAGGGCTTTTTTGCAACTTTTCATTCAGATGCAACAATAAGACATGGTTTTTTGGGGGCAAATCCTTTACTATAGGGATAGAAGCGGGTGGTTCCCGCACCACCCGGAAGTAAAACGTATCTGTCTGTCAGGAGGAAGATTCCATGATGAAGTCCATTCCCGTATGGAAGCAGGAGCTGTCCGGCGGCGTCCACGCCGCGCGCCTCGCCTCCCTGTATTGCTGCGCACCCAACGAGACGGCCTCCGAGGCCGCCCGCTACGCCGCCGTGCTGGACGGTCTGGAAAAGACCTTCGGCCCCCACGCCGAGGCCGGTCTTTACAGCGCCCCCGGCCGCACCGAGATCGGCGGCAACCACACCGACCACCAGCATGGCCGTGTGCTGGCCGGCAGCGTGAACATCGATATGATCGCTGCCGCTGCCCCCAACGACAAGGGCCAGCTCCGGGTCCAGAGCGAGGGCTACGACCTGTGCATCATCGACCTCGACGACCTCGAGGCCCGCAAGGAGGAGGAGAACACCACCGCCTCCCTGCTGCGCGGCGAGTGCGCCGCCTTCACCCAGCGGGGCGCAGCGCTCACCGGTCTGGATGTCTACATCTCCTCCAACGTGCCCAAGGGCAGCGGCGTCTCCTCTTCTGCCGCCTTCGAGGTCCTCATCGGCGTCATCCTGAACGACTGCTTCATGGCCGAGAAGGTCTCCCCCATCGTCATCGCCCAGATCGGCCAGTGGGCCGAGAACGTCTACTTCGGCAAGCCCTGCGGCCTGATGGACCAGATGGCTTCCAGCGTGGGCAACATCATCACCATTGATTTTGCCGACCCCGCCCACCCGGATGTGGAACCGGTGCAGGTGGACTTTTCCAAGGCAGGCCTGGCCCTGTGCATCCTGGATTCCTGTGCCGACCATGCCGACCTGACCGACGAGTACGCCGCCATCCCCGCCGAGTGCCGCGCCGTAGCCGCTGTCTGCGGCGGTGAGGTGCTGCGGGACGTGCCCTTCGAGACCTTCCTCGCAAAGCTGCCCGAATGCCGCAGACAGTGCGGCGACCGGGCCGTCCTCCGCGCCTTCCATATCTACGCCGACAACGACCGGGTGGCAAAGCAGGTGGCTGCTCTCCGCGACGACGACTTCGACACCTTCCTCCGCCTCGTGAACGAGTCGGGCCGCAGCAGCTGGGAGTACCTGCAGAACGTCATCCCCGCAGGCTACAAGGAGCATCAGGAGGTGGGCGTCACCATCGCCGCCGCAAAGCATCTGCTGGGCGGCAAGGGTGCAGTCCGCGTCCACGGCGGCGGCTTCGCCGGTACAGTGCAGGCCTTTGTGCCCGTCGAGATGCTGGCCGAGTTCAAGGCCGGCATGGAAGCCATCCTCGGCGAGGGCCGCTGCCACGTCCTCTCCATCCGCCCGGAGGGAGGCGCTGTCCTGTGATCTCCACCACCATCCAGCAGCTCGTCAACTATGGTCTGGACACCGGGCTTATCCTGCCCGACGACGAGATCTACATCCGCAACCAGCTCCTCATGACCATGCAGCTCGACAGCTTCACCGAGCCGGAGGGTGAGGTCTGCTACGCCGACCTCGAGAGCATCCTGAAAACGCTGGTGGACGATGCCGTGGCCCGGGGCGTGTGCGAGGACAATTCCACCGCCCGCGACCTGTTTGACACCAAGCTGATGGGCGTGCTGACCCCGCGCCCCTCCATTGTCCGCGCCAACTTTGAGGAGCGGTACGAGAAAGAGGGCCCCCA
>ERZ825525.2685-NODE-2685-length-10872-cov-4.615328_pt1 | contig 10872 bp, 7 predicted proteins | sample MGYA00519930_ERZ825525 | MGnify/ENA primary metagenome ERZ825525 (study PRJEB31778, sample SAMEA3449203) | human gut metagenome | biome: human gut; feature: human-associated habitat; material: faeces | place: United Kingdom | collected 2010/2012 ... | reverse complement strand
GCTCATACCGCTTTGACATCCTGGCAAACCGGGCATCGTCAATCTTTCCTGCCACATTATCCTCATATAGCCTTTCAAAGAGCATATCCAATTCCTTGTCACGGGTCAGTAGCGCATTTAATTCCCGTTGTTTCCGCGCCCGGTCATTTTCAGCGACCTTTGCGGAACGGCCAAGCATGGTTTTTACGAAGTCGTGTTCGTACTCGTTGGCAAAGGCGGCCAGACGGTTGACCTCATACAGCACCACCTGCTCCAGAAAATCCAGACGGATGTAATGTGTTGCCGAGCATTTCCGCAAACCGGAATTGTGGTTTTGACAGCTGAAATACTTGATGTCGTGGTTTTTCTGGTTGAAATGGAAGTTGAGGTTGCCGCCGCATTCGGGGCATTTCAGCCGCCCGGAGAACACACTCGGCTCTTGGGTAACAGTCGGCTTTTTGCGCCGTGTTCCTTTCTGCAAAGCCTGTACCTTTTCCCATGTGACCCGGTCAATAATCGGCTCATGGACATTGAGGAAAATCGCTCTATTCTCTTCCGGATTTTCAATGCGCCGCTTCATTTTATAGGATTTGGAGTAGCTTTTGAAGTTGATGACATCGCCGCAGTACTCCTGTAAGGTCAGTATCTTCTTGACGGTGGTGTGTCCCCATTTGGTAGGCTCCAAGGTGCTTTTGGAGCCGCTGCGGTTGACACCCTTGCTTCGCCAGTAGTAGGTGGGATTTACGATGCCATCTGCACCCAAGGCGGTGGCAATCTCTGCCAAGCCATACCCCTCCAAAGCCATATCATAGATACGCCGCACCACATCGGCGGCCTCCGGGTCGATCACCCAAAACCGAGGATCGTCCGGGTTTTTGATGTACCCATAGGGCGGCTGTGACAGCGGGATACCCGCATTGCCTTTCATCTTGTTGACGATCTTCCGCTTTTTCGAGATGTCCTTGGCGTACCACTCGTTCATAATGTTGCGGAACGGGGTAAATTCATTGTCACCCTCATCGCTGTCCACGCCATCGGAAACGGCAACCAAACGCACATCGTACTGCGGAAAAAATTCCTCCGTCAGCTTGCCGACCTCTATGTAGTTACGGCCAAGGCGGGACAGGTCTTTCACGAATACAGCCGATATGTATCCGGCCTCGATTGCGGTCAGCATTTTCTGAAAACCGGGCCGTTTCATGGTGGTGCCGGTAATGCCGTCGTCCACAAAAAATAAGGTGTCTGTGTAGCCTTTTTCCCGTGCTACCTTTTGCAGTAATTTCTTTTGATTTTGGATGCTGTTGGACTCGGCGTCCATGTTATCATCACGGCTCAGCCGGCAGTAGAGGGCAGCAGTGCCAAACTTGTGATTATCCGATAGTTTCAAAATATCCTCCTTCCCCGGGTGTCGGACAATCAGTATTTCCAAGTATATTGTACCTCCGCTTACCCCCGATGTTAAGGATGTCGCCGCTTTCCAAGTCTGCCAGCATGAGCTTTAAGAGGATAGCGCAGGACGATGAAGATCACGTCGTACTTGTCCTCCGCTTTCAGCTCCGCCGTGACCGGAATGCGGCTGACCGACATGCGGGGCGAAAACTTATCCTTGATCCGAAGGCCGTTTTTTGGGATGCTCTCGCCCCATGCTCCCCGCGTCAGCAGCGTGACGTCCTTTCCCGCGCGGAAGAAATTCCGCGCCAGATTGCAGCCGAGCACGCCCGCGCCGAATACTAAAATTTTCATAGCCAAGTCTCCTCTTATCCTAAAAATACCTGTTTCCTTCGTTCTGCCTCGTCTCGCTATGCTCTCGTTCCGATTTTCTTTCGTTTTACGTCAGTTAGTCATCTCTAACTGAAACATAGTAACTGACAGTGCAAAAGTCAAGATGTCTTTTTACCGCTCTCCTGTGCTTCCTTGCCCTTTTTCATCTTCTCCTTCACTCGATCAACAAATCCCCGCTTCAAAAGGGGCTGCGCATTGTTCATCTGTACTGGCCTGTTTTTGTCACTTTGCCAGATTTGTTCAAAAAATATCTGCTTTTGCAAATTTAATCTTGCTTCTTCCGGATATTTTCATATAATGTTGACGATTGAACAGGAGGTACCACCATGTATGTTACCTACAGCAACCTTTTTAAGCTCCTCATCGACAAGGGCTTAAATAAAACGGAATTTGCGCGCGAGGTCGGCATCAGCTCCAACACGCTCGCCAAGCTCTCGAAAAATGAGCTCGTCTCGCTCGAGGTGCTTGTGCGCATCTGCCGCCAACTCGACTGTTCGCTCGGCGACGTGGTGCAGCTCGCCCCGCCCGAGCCGCCGATCAAAAGCGGCCTTGAGCGCATGAAGAAGCGAAGACCCACCCACGAGAAAGGAGGCAATGCGTACCGCCATGAGTAACGAAACCAAGAAGACCGGCTCCAGCTTTATGGAAAAGCTGTCGACGGTCATCGTCGACAAGCGAAATCTCATCTTTCTGCTCACGATCATTCTGCTCGTATTCTCCGCCTTTTCCCGCAACTGGGTCGAGGTCGAGAGCGACCTGACGTACTACCTGCCGTCTGATTCCGAGACGAAGCAGGCGCTCGACATCATGGACGAGCAGTTCACGACCTATGGCACGGCCGAGGTCATGGTGGCCAACATCACACCAGAGCAGGCCGCCGCGCTCGAGCCCAAGATCAAGGAGATCAAGGGCGTGCAGAGCGTGGACTACGACGAGACCACCGCACATTATAATAACCTCTCCGCCCTCTATTCCATCACCTTTGCCTACAGTGAGGATGACGAGGCCTGTCTCGACTCGCTCGAAGCCGTGAAGGAATACCTGTCCGACTACGATCTGTATGTCGACACGGACCTTGGCAACACGCAGCAGGAGACCATCGACCACGAGATCAGCGTCATCATGGTGTATGTCGCCATCGTCATCGTGCTCGTGCTGCTCTTCACGTCCGAGACCTACGGCGAGGTGCCGGTGCTCATTCTGACGTTCGTGGTCGCACTTGTGCTGAATCAGGGCACGAACTTCCTGATGGGCAAAATCTCGTTCATTTCAAACTCGGTCACAAGCATCTTGCAGTTGGCGCTGTCCATCGACTACGCCATCATCTTCTGCAACCGATTTAAAGAGGAGCACCGGCTGCTGCCGCTGCGTGAGGCCGTCATCGTCTCGCTGAGCAAGTCGATCCCCGAGATCGGTGCGAGCAGCCTCACGACCATCGGCGGCCTTGTCGCGATGCTCTTCATGCGGTTCAAGCTCGGTCCCGATATGGCGCTTTGCCTCATCAAGTCGATTTTGTTCGCGCTGCTCGCGGCGTTCATCGTGATGCCAGGCCTTCTGATGCTTTTCGGCCCGCTGATCGACCGCACGCAGCACCGCAGCTTCGTGCCGAAGATCCCGTTCGTCGGCAAGCTCGACTATGCCACGCGCTACATCATCCCCATCGTCTTCGTGGTGCTGGCCGTCATCGGCTACCGTCTCTCATCCGACTGCCCCTATGCCTACGGCTATGGCCTCATCTCCGCCCCCAAGCAGAATGAGACGCAGTTTGCCCAGCAGATGATCGAGGATAACTTCACCTCGAAGAACATGCTGGCGCTCATCGTCCCCACGGGCGACTACGACAAGGAGTCCGCCATCTTGGACGAGCTCGGCCAGTACGACGAGGTCGACTCCACGATGGGGCTTACCAACATTGAGGCGCTCGACGGCTACATGCTGGCCGACAAGCTGACGCCGCGCCAGTTCGCCGAGCTCGCGGGTCTCGATTACGAGGCCGCGCAGGTCGTCTACGCCGCCTACGCCGCGCAGCATTCAGAATATGGCAAGCTTGCGGGCAATCTCGCCACCTACAAAGTCCCGCTCATCGATATGTTTCTCTTTGTCTGCGATCAGGTGGATTCCGGCATCGTGACGCTCAGTGACGACCAGACGCAGATGCTCCAGGATGCCGAGGTCCAGATGAACAGCGCCAAGGCGCAGCTGCAGGGCACGGATTACGACCGCATGCTCATCTACCTCACGCTGCCCGAAAGCAGCGATGAGACCTACGCCTTCACCGACAAAATTCTCGAAATTGCCGAAAAGTATTACCCCGATGAAAACGTCTACCTCGCGGGCGAATCGACGAACGAATACGAATTCGAAAAGTCCTTCGCCGTGGATAACAAGGTCGTCAGCATCGTGTCGGTGCTCGTGGTTATGCTGGTGCTGCTCTTCACGTTCAACTCCGCCGGTATGCCGGTGCTGCTGATCCTCGTGATTCAGGGCTGCATCTGGCTCAACTTCTCGTTCCCGACCATCACGGGCAAGTACATCTTCTTCTTAGGATATCTAATTGTTTCTTCCATCCAGATGGGCGCGAACATCGACTACGCCATCGTCATCGCAAGCCGCTATCAGGAGCTCAAATCCAAAATGCACCACCGCGACGCCATCGTCGAGACGCTGAACTTCGCCTTCCCGACGATCATCACCTCCGGCTCGATCCTCTCGATCTGCGGCTTTTTGATCGGCAGCATGACATCTGAGCCCGTCATCGCGGGCATCGGCGAGAGCCTTGGCCGCGGCACGGTCATCTCCATCATCATGGTCATGTTCGCCCTGCCGCAGATCTTGCTCATCGGCAGCGGCATCGTCGACAAGACCTCGTTCTCCGTCCCGTCCATCACGGAAAAGAAATCGGGTCACGGTAAGGTCTCCGTCAACGGCATGGTGCGCGGCAACATCAATGGTACGGTGCATGGCATCATGCACGCCACGGTCGAGGGCGACATCGACCTGAATCTGATCTCCGGATCTGCAAATGAGGAGCAAGACGATGAAGAAGACTAATCATTTCTATCGCTTCTGCGCGCTTGCACTCTCGTGCCTGCTGCTCATCTCGCTTCTCCCTGTCACGCAGGTCTTGGCAGACGGGGACGGCGCCATCCATATCAAGAGCGCAGAAGACTTACGATCCCTCGCGCATTCCTGCACGCTCGATTCCTGGTCGCGCGGTAAAACCGTCGTGCTTGACAACGATATCGAGCTGACCGACGATGACGAGCTCCCCATCCCGACGTTCGGCGGCACGTTCAACGGCAACGGCCACACCATCAGCGGCCTTTCCATCACGCAGAGCGTCTCCCCCGCCGGTCTTTTCGGCGTGCTGCAAAAGGACGCCGTCATCAAAAACCTGAATGTTGAGGGCACGGTCACCCCGTCTGGCGACAGCGAAAATATCGGCGGCATCGTGGGTGAAAACCACGGCACGATCGAAAGCTGCACATTCAACGGAAGTGTTTCCGGCAAACGCAGCGTCGGCGGCATCGCGGGCCGCAACCTCGCCACGGGCATCGTGCGCGCGTGCGACGCCTCGGGCGCGATCTTCGGCCAGAGCATGACCGGCGGCATCGTGGGCGAGAACCTCGGTTCCATCGTCTCCTGCCGCGGCCGCGCCTATGTAAACATTGAGAGCACCGACCCCTCCATCGACCTGAGCAATTTGAACCTCGAATTCTCGCTCGACCTCGCCAAGCTCTCCCGCGCCGACACGCTCAACACCGCCACCGACACCGGCGGCATCGCGGGCTTCTCCTCCGGCACCCTCAGCGCCTGCATGAACACCGGCGCCGTGGGCTATGAGCACATGGGCTACAACATCGGCGGCATCGTCGGGCGTCAGTCCGGCTTTGTTGAAAACTGCACCAACAGCGGCAGCGTCCTGGGCCGCAAGGAGGTCGGCGGCATCGTCGGCCAGATGGAGCCCTACCTCTCGCTCGACCTATCCGCCGCCTCGGCCGAGAACCTCTCTGCCGAGCTCTCCAAGCTGCACGACCTCCTCGACGTCGCGCTGCTGAACGCGGGCGACTCCTCCACCAACATCACCAACCGGCTCAACTCCGTCTCCGGCTACATGGGCAGCGCCTCGGACGACCTCGCCTACATCGCGGGCGAGACGGTGGACTTTGTGGACAACACCGTCGCCTCGCTCAACGACATCCTCAGCCGCATAGACTACGTCTCCGACGGCGCGCCGTACATCCTCGGCGACGTGGAGACCGCGGGCAGCCACATCTCGGACGCCATGGGCTGGCTCGCCGAGGTGAACCGCGACCTCTCCGTCATCACCCACATGCAGGGCAGCAGCTATGACGAGACGAGCCACCGCCTGCTCTCCGTCACCACCGGCACCGGCGGCTATGCCCGCGCCGACACCACGAACCCCGCCGCGGGCAGCCTCGTCACCGTGACCCTCACGCCCGACACGGGCTATGAGGTAGGGCGCATAGAGGTCGTCGACGCCGACGGCGCCAGCGTGCCCTATGACTACGACCCCGCCGCCGGGACCGTGACCTTCACCATGCCCGTCCTCTCCGGCGACCCCGTGAACGACCCGGTGAACGCCCGGGCCAAGAACACCGTAGTGCGCGTGGCCTTCGCGCCCACGGCGACCTATTTCGAGGATACGCAAAGCCCCGTCAGCATCGCCACCAGCGCGGGCGGCACGGTCACGGCCACCCCGGGCTCCAGCGGCATATACGTCCTCGACATCAGCGCCAACGAGGGTTACGAGCTCGCCTCCCTCTCCGTCACGGACGAGAGCGGCGCGGCCATTCCCTATGAGCGCATCAATGACCTCGGCACGCAGTACGCCTTCACGCTCCCGGCCTCCGGCCGCGCCTGCGTCAGCGCCAGCTTCCAGCGCGTGAGCGACTGGGACATAGTCACCGGCGCGGCGGACACGATAGGCTCCGCCGGCAGCGCCCTCAGCTCGGCCATGGACAACGCCCAGGCCGACGCCGGCGCCCTCATGGCCCAGCTCAATGAGCTGCTCCGGAACCCCAACCCCAGCCCGGCCGAGGCCCAGGCCCTGCTCGACGCGCTGGGCCGGCTCTCCAGCGACCTCACCTCCGCAGGCGGAGCGGCGGCCGACATCATCGGTGCTGGCAACACCATAGCGGGCGCCATGGGCCCGTACATAGCCGAGGCCGCCGTGAACCTCAACGAGCACCTGGGCTACGCCATGCAAAGCCTGCAGGCGGCCTCCAACAGCATAACCGACGCCGTCGCGGGCGTGCGCGACGTGCTCAGCTACCTGAACGGCCTGCCCGACGTGCAGTTCCAGGGCCTCGGCAGCGAGTACAGCCAGCGCGTGGACTCCCTCTGCGGCAACATGAAGAACATCTCCGACGCGCTCACCGCGCTCAACACCGAGCTCGGCAGCTCCGCCACGGTGCTGGTGGAAGACCTCCGGAAGGTCAACGACCAGTTCTCCGTCGTCATGCTCATGCTGGTGGACGCCATCAAGGCGGCGGCCAACCCGAACATCGGCGACGTGTTCACGGACGTCTCCGAGCAGGAGGGCTCCGCTACCGAGGGCAACGTGGCCGGCTGCGGCAACTCCGGCTCCGTCTACGGCGACGTGAACGTCGGCGGCATCGCGGGCGCTATGGCCATAGAGTTCGACTTCGACCCCGAGAGCGACCTCACGGGCTCGACCACCATCTCCCGCGCCTTCAACAGCCGCTGCATCCTGCGCGGCAGCGAGAACACCGGCACCATCCGCGCCAAGGAAAACTGCGCCGGCGGCGTGGTGGGCCTCATGGAGCTCGGCGTCACGCAGGGCTGCCAGAACTACGGCGCCGTCTCCAGCGAGAGCGGCGACTACGTCGGCGGCATCGCGGGCAGCAGCAGCTCCACCATTCGTGCCTGCTGGGCGATGTGCCCCCTGACCGGCGACGACTGGATCGGCGGCATCGCGGGCCTCGGCATGAAGCTCTACGACTGCCGCAGCCTTGTCGAGATCGACGGCGGGGACGAGTGCCTCGGCGGCGTCGCGGGCGCCCTCTCGGAGGACGGCGAGGCCACCGGCAACCTCTTCGTCAGCGAGACGCTCCACGGCATAGACGGCATCAGCTACACCGGCGGGGCCGAGCGCGTGCCCTTCGCCTCGCTCAAGGCGCTGGAGGACGTACCCTCGGAGTTCCTGGACCTCAAGCTGGTGTTCGTGGCCGACGGCGTGACGATAAAGACGATACATTTTGAATACGGCGACAGCATCCCCGAGAGCGAAGTCCCCGCCGTGCCCGCCAAGGAGGGCTACACCGGCGCGTGGCCGGAGCTCGACCTCACCAACGTGACCTTCAGCCGCACGCTGGAGGCGGTGTACACCCCGCTGGACTCCTCTGTGGCGAGCACCGCGGTCCGCGGCGACGGCGTGCAGTCCCTGGTGCTGGTCGAGGGCAGCTTCCGGCCCGGCGCGGCGGTCGAGGCCGACGTGATCTCCAGCGGCGAGGCGCCCGAGGACGCCCCCGCCCTCTCGCGCGGCATCAAGTCCCTGGAGGAGCTGAGCGTCTCCGTCACCGGCAGCGCGGACGAGAGCAGCGGCTACCGCGTGCGCTACCTCGCCCCGGAGACGGACCGCGTCACCTCCACCATCGCGCTCTACGTCCGCGAGGGCGGCGGAGCCTGGCAGGAGACGGACTACGACACGCTGGGCAACTACCTCTGCTTCGACGTGGACAGCTCGGACTTCGAGCTGCTGGCGGTGGAGCGCCCGGCGGACATGACACGCGTCATAATAATCGGCGCGGCCGCCGTGCTGCTGGTGCTGATAATCACCGTTGGCAGCATAGTCCGCCACAAGCGGGCGGTGCGTCCGGCCGGAAAACACGGCAAATGAGCGCAAAAGGGCCCCGGTCCATGAGACCGGGGCCTTGTTTTTTTATTTTTTCTCCTCGGGCGGCTCGCTCTGCTGCGCGGCTCCCGGGCCGTCCATGTCCTCGGCCGCGGAGACCGGGATGAGCATCTTCGGCCCCGGCATCGTGAGGTTCACGATGAGCGCCACGACTATGCCGATGACCGTGTCGAGCATGCGGTTGAGCGCGTAGGTGTAGGGGTCGGCGTCGCCGACGTGATAGACCGTCGTGCTCAGAAATACGACGCAGGCAAAGCCCGCGACGGAGGGCTTTTTGATGCCGATGGTCGTCAGTATGACCGGGATGAGCATCAGCGAGACGACGAGGTAAAAGAGCGGCGGTACGCGCTGGAGGTTGAACTGAGTCTCGAGAAAGAGCACGATGACGCCGTAAGCGCCGCCCACGGCGGTGCCCATGACGCGGTTGAAGGAGGTGGAGAGCGTCTTTTCCGCCGACTTCTGCATGCACAGCACGGCGGCGATCATCGAAAAGAAGGTCATCTCGCCCCTGAGCCACCCGATGATGGCGCAGACGAAGACTGCGATGACGGTCTTGATGATCCTCATGCCTATGTGGAAATGGTGAGGCGGTTCGACCTCCTCAAAGAAAAGCTCCCTCCAGGGCTTCACTCCGTCCCCTCCGATCAGATTTACGTCTTTACATTATACCCTGACTGTCGGTTTTTGTAAAGCGGCGGGGCCTGAACTGACCCACCAGTGCCCCCGCGAGCACCAGGACGGCGCCGGCGAGCTGCACGCCGCTGAGCCTCTCGTCGAGGAACACGGCGGAGAAGATGAGCGCCGAGACCGGGTCAAAGTAGCCCATCAGCGCCACGGCCTTGGCCGGGAGCCGGTTCATGGAGGAGAAATACAGCCAGCAGGCAAAGCCCGTGTTCACCGTGCAGAGGAAGAGCAGCGCAAAGATGCCGCGAGCATCCGTCGGCAGCGGCACTCCACCGCTGGTGGCGAACACATATGGCAGCAGTATGACCGCGGCGATGACTATCTCAATAAAGGTAAGGTTCAGTCCGGACACGCCGGTTATCTGCTTGTTCACGAGCATGAGCATGGCGTAAAACACCGCCGAGCCCAGGCCGACTATCAGGCCCGTAGCGCTCACTCCGCCCTCGCCGAAGTCCGTACCGACCACCAGCAGCATGCCGACGATGACTACGGCCATGCCGAGGTAGGCGAGGCCGTTCTGCCTCTCCTTTAGCACCAGCGGCGCCAGGACAAGCACCAGCACCGGCGCGGTGTAGTATGTAAGCGTGGCGAGCGAGACGTTCATGAGGTTGTAGGCCTCAAAAAGCAGCGCCCAGTTGGCCCCGAGGCAGACCCCGGTGAAGAGCAGGCGCCATTTTTCGCGGAGAAGCACCTCTTTGGGCGTCCGGCTGCGCGAGATGAGGATTATTATGAGCAGCACCGCCCCGCCTATCAGCGTCCTGAGGAGCACCAGCTGCGCCCCGGACATCTCCAGCATCGACGCAAACACGCCGTTTGAGCCGAAAATGAGCATTGCTGCCACGAACATAAGGTAGAACTTCATCCTCCGCGCCTCCGAACTGCGATATAGCAAAAGAGACACAGCAAATGCTGTGTCTCTTTCGTGTTGGCACTGACCTATCTTCCCGGTCCGTCTCCAGACAAGTATTTTCGGCACAGGTGAGCTTAACTTCCGTGTTCGGAATGGGAACGGGTGGACCCTCACCGTTAAAAGCACCAACTATGGTACACCATCAGGGACTCGAACCCTGGACACCCTGATTAAGAGTCAGGTGCTCTACCAGCTGAGCTAATGGTGCATATCGCGCTGCACCCTCAAAACCGAACAACGTAACTGCGACTGTGAGTAAGGCTTGAATTGCCTGCATAATCGTAGGTCAAGCCCTCGGGCTATTAGTACCGGTCAGCTCCATACATTACTGCACTTCCACCTCCGGCCTATCAACCAGATCGTCTTTCTGGGCCCTTACTCCATAAAGGATGAGAGATCTCATCTTAGGGGGAGTTTCACGCTTAGATGCTTTCAGCGTTTATCTCGTCCGTACATAGCTACCCAGCTATGCCCTTGGCAGGACAACTGGTGCACCAGAGGTACGTCCATCCCGGTCCTCTCGTACTAAGGACAGCTCCCTTCAAATCTCTTACGCCCGCAACAGATAGGGACCGAACTGTCTCACGACGTTCTGAACCCAGCTCGCGTGCCGCTTTAA
>ERZ825525.2680-NODE-2680-length-10906-cov-5.446042_pt1 | contig 10906 bp, 9 predicted proteins | sample MGYA00519930_ERZ825525 | MGnify/ENA primary metagenome ERZ825525 (study PRJEB31778, sample SAMEA3449203) | human gut metagenome | biome: human gut; feature: human-associated habitat; material: faeces | place: United Kingdom | collected 2010/2012 ... | reverse complement strand
GATGGTACCAATGTTAACATGGGGTTTTGTTCTTTCATATTTTTGCTTTGCCATTTATTGTATCCTCCTTAAACAGGTAATTTCTTAGGCCTGGGTGCCTTTGTTTTTAGCAATAATTGCTTCGGCAATATTTCTCGGAACTTCTTCGTAATGGTCAACTTCCATGGAGTAGTTGCCGCGACCCTGAGTTTTGGAACGCAGGTCGGTAGCGTAACCGAACATTTCAGACAGCGGAACGAATGCATCAATAACCTGGGCACCATTGCGTGCTTCCATGCTGTTAATGCGGCCGCGGCGGGAGTTCAGGTCGCCGATAACATCGCCCATGTATTCTTCAGGAACGGTAACTTCTACTTTCATGTAAGGTTCAAGAATAACCGGGTCAGCTTTCAGTGCACCAGCACGGAAGCCCATAGAACCGGCAATCTTAAATGCCATTTCAGAGGAGTCAACTTCATGGTAAGAGCCGTCGTAAACAGTTACGCCAACATCTACCATCGGATAACCGGCAACTACGCCGTTTTCCATAGCTTCTTTAACACCTGCTTCAACAGGCCCGATGTATTCTTTCGGAATAGCACCGCCGACAACTTTGTTGTCGAATTTGAAGCCTTCGCCGGGTTCCAGCGGAGTGAGTTCCAACCAGCAGTGACCATACTGGCCTTTACCGCCGGACTGACGAACGAATTTGCCTTCAGCCTTAACGGATTTGCGGATGGTTTCACGGTAAGCAACCTGCGGGTTACCTACGCTGCAGCCAACGTGGAATTCACGGAGCAGACGGTCAACGATAATATCGAGGTGAAGCTCGCCCATGCCGGAGATAATGGTCTGAGCGGTTTCAGGGTCGGTACGTACGCGGAAGGTCGGGTCTTCTTCAGCGAGTTTCTGCAAAGCAATGCCCATTTTTTCCTGGTCAGCCTTGGTTTTCGGTTCAACTGCTACGGAAATAACAGGATCCGGGAATACCATGGATTCGAGAATGATAGGAGCTTTTTCATCGCAGAGGGTGTCGCCGGTAGTGGTATCTTTCAGGCCAACTGCTGCTGCGATATCACCTGCGTAAACCTTTTCGATTTCCTGACGGTGGTTAGCATGCATTTGCAGGATACGGCCGATACGTTCGCGTTTGCCCTTAGTGGAGTTATATACATAGGAACCGGATTCAAGAGTACCGGAATATACGCGGAAGAATGCGAGTTTACCTACATACGGGTCAGTCATGATTTTGAATGCGAGAGCTGCAAACGGTTCTTCATCACTGGACGGGCGTTCATCTTCTTCACCGGTTTCCGGGTTAACGCCTTTGATGTGAGGAATGTCGGTAGGAGCCGGCATGAATGCAACAATTGCATCAAGCAAAGGCTGAACGCCTTTGTTTTTATAAGAAGAACCACAGCAAACCGGAGTCATTTTGCAGGCAATGGTTTGTTTGCGGATGCCTGTCATGATTTCTTCTTCAGTGAGTTCTTCGCCTTCAAGATATTTCATCATCAGGTCGTCATCGCTTTCAGCAACTGCTTCGACAAGAGCCTGACGGTATTCTTCGGCTTTTTCCTTCATATCTTCCGGAATTTCAACGAATTCTTCGTCTTTGCCGAGTTTATCGCCATAAACGATAGCTTTCATTTTAATAAGGTCAACCATGCCTTCGAAAGTATCTTCATAGCCGATAGGAAGCTGGATAGGTACTGCATTAGCACCAAGGCGGTCTTTCATCATTTGAACTACGTTGTAGAAGTTCGCGCCTGTAATATCCATTTTGTTTACATAAGCCATACGAGGTACGCTGTATTTATCAGCCTGGCGCCATACGGTTTCAGACTGAGGTTCAACGCCGCCTTTGGCACAGAAAACTGCAACAGAGCCGTCAAGGACACGCAGAGAACGTTCAACTTCTACAGTGAAGTCAACGTGGCCCGGGGTATCAATGATGTTGATACGGTGGCCTTTCCAGTGGCAGGTTGTAGCAGCCGAAGTAATGGTAATACCACGTTCTTTTTCCTGTTCCATCCAGTCCATGGTAGCAGCGCCTTCATGGGTTTCGCCGATTTTATGAACGCGGCCGGTATAGAACAGAATACGTTCGGTCGTGGTGGTTTTACCGGCATCGATGTGAGCCATGATACCGATATTTCTTGTTTTCTCAAGTGGAAATTCTCTGCCCACTTTTTCGTCCTCCCTCTAATAAAAATCAGGGTTCTGGTTAAATTACCAGCGGTAATGAGCAAACGCTTTGTTTGCTTCAGCCATCTTATGGGTATCTTCGCGTTTTTTAACAGCAGCGCCGGTACCGTTAGCGGCATCCATAATTTCGCCGGCAACGCGTTCGCACATGGTTCTTTCACCACGCAGGCGGGAGTAATTTACCAGCCAGCGGATACCAAGAGTGGTTTTACGGTCAGCACGTACTTCTACCGGAACCTGGTAGTTTGCGCCACCTACGCGGCGGGCACGTACTTCGAGGAGCGGCATAACATTTTTCATAGCCGCATCAAATACTTCAAGGGGATCTTTACCGGTTTTAGCGCGGACAAGATCAAAAGCATCATATACAATGCGTTCTGCAACGCCTTTTTTGCCATCAAGCATGATTTTGTTGATGAATCTGGTTAATAATTTGGAGCCATACACCGGATCCGGCAGTACGTCTCTTTTAGTAACAGGGCCTTTTCTAGGCATGTGTTTCCCTCCTTAATCATTTCGTGAAATCAGTTAATACTGCTTATTTTTTTGCTTTAGCACGTTTAGCGCCGTATTTGGAACGGCCCTGGCTGCGGTTAGCAACGCCAGCAGTATCAAGTGCACCACGAATGATATGGTAACGCACGCCCGGAAGGTCTTTTACCCTTCCGCCTCTAATAAGAACAACGCTGTGTTCTTGCAGATTGTGACCGATACCGGGGATATAAATCGTACCCTCCATACCGTTTACAAGACGGACACGCGCGATTTTACGAAGCGCCGAGTTAGGTTTCTTAGGGGAAGTCGTGGTGACGGACAAGCATACGCCGCGTTTTTGCGGGCATTGCTGCATAATAGGCGTGGTGCTTTTCTTGACCTGTCTTTCCCTGCCTTGCTTGACTAATTGGTTAATTGTCGGCATTTTTTGCTAACCTCCTGATGTAATTTCGGATGAGCCTATCAGCAACCCGAAGATAAACTCAAACATTTATGGTAACGGCTTTACTTCAACCCCACGACCGCCGCCGGAACGTCGATGCCCGAAATTCTTCCGAGTTCCTTTTTGGAAGGAACGCTTATGATTTCGATACCGTTTTCCCTGCACAACGCGGTCACGCTGTTTCTGATAAAGCCGTCGGCATTGTCGGCGACGATGACACACTTTACCGTCTTTCCTTCAATGCTTTTAAGCACTTGTTTTGTACCGACCACTTTTTCGGATTCCGAAATGGTCTTTAATAATTTAGTATTTATCATATACTCTCACATTTAGAGTAATAGAAAACATCTTGTAGCAATACTACAAGCCCTAATATAATATCAATAAAAGAACAAGATGTCAAAGAAAAAAACGGGATTTTTATAAAATAATCTCAAAAACCGTGGTAATTTTGCATCAAAAGCAGGCTCGCGACGTAAAAACATATCGTCCCCGCCGTGATAAATACGTGAAATACCGCGTGTACGAATCTGAGTTTTATGCCGAACAGTATGCTCCCCGCGATACAAAGCAACGCTCCCGAAAGATAAAGTATCCTCACTGTGTGAGGTATGTACGAAAAATTGATAATGAACGCCGCAAGCATGACCGCGCCGATTACAAAGTCGAGCGTCATCGTTACCGCCTTGAATTTGTCGACGTTCGTCACGCTGAGCGCGACGCTTATGAACGCGATACCGAAACTTACGCCGAGCGCAATATAATTATAGACGTGATTCGACAACAATAAACACACCGCGCAACTGCAACCGATGACAAGAAACGGCACGTCGGAATGATCGACCTTGCGCCAGTAATACTTTTTCACGGTGTCCTGGACGGCGTGATAAATCGTCGATATCGTGTATACCGTGATTGCCGAAAGACAAGTGATAATACTTGTCGCGTACGTCCTTGCGTCGAAACTTATCGTGAGCATGTAAATAAGCCCGGCGATATAAAAAAGTATGGGCAATCCGTGCGTAACGCAGTTTGCGATTTCTTCGGGCACGGAATAGTTTACCTTTGAATATTTTCTGCCGTTTACGTCGACTTCGATTATGTTTGCGCTTCTTGTCAGTTTCATCGTTCTTCCCTAAAAAGTCTCGTGTATATTTCCGCAAAACAAGGCGTTTATCGTGCCGTTTTGCAACTTAATCTCTTTTTTGCAATTATTCAAGGCTTACCGACGCCGACGCGTCAAGATCCAAAGACGCCCGTCCTTTGCCTTCTTTTATGAGGTTATAGGCGCACGCGCCGATCATTGCGGCGTTGTCCGTGCAAAGTTTCAAAGGCGGATAAATCACGTTCACGCCGTGCTTTTTCCCGACCTTTTCCATCTCCTCGCGAAGGTGCTTATTCGACGCGACTCCCCCTGCGATAACGACGGTTTTCAGCCCCGTTTTCAGCAGTGCTTTTTCGACGTTTTCGGTCATTACTCCGACCGCCGATTTCTGGAAGGAACACGCGACGTCCGCTTTGTTTACTTCTTCGCCTTTTTGCGCCGCCGTGTGCATGTAATTTATCACCGACGTTTTCAGCCCGCTGTAACTGAAATCGAGGGTGTTTTTGTTGTGAAATCCTTTCGGGAAATCTATCGTGGGTTTCCCGTCTTTTGCAAGTTTTTCGATTTCCGGACCGCCGGGATAAGGCAACCCCAAAACGCGTGCGACTTTGTCGAATGCTTCGCCGACGGCGTCGTCCTGCGTCGTGCCGATGACTTTTACGTCGTCGTACCCAGTAACTTCCACGATTGCGGTGTGTCCGCCCGACGCAAGCAAGCAAAGATACGGCGGTTCCAGCGATTTGTCCGCGATATAGTTTGCCGAAATGTGCCCCCTGACGTGGTTGACCTTAATAAGCGGCACGTTCATTGCGTACGCAAGCGCTTTCGCATACGATACGCCGACAAGCAGCGCGCCCAGAAGTCCCGCTCCGTACGTTACCGCCACGGCGGATATGTCGGAAAGCGACACGTTTGCCTGCTTCAACGCTTCATCGACGGTGTTTCTTATCGCCGAAACGTGATTCCTGCTTGCGATTTCCGGGACAACCCCGCCGAATCGCTTGTGAATCTCGATCTGCGACGCTATGACAAGCGACAATACGTCCCTGCCGCGCGTTACCGCCGCCGACGTTTCGTCGCAACTCGACTCTATCGCAAGAATAAGATAATCGTCCTTGCTTTGAAGTTCCTTGAACTTTTTTGCGGCGATTTCTTCGTACATTAAAGCCTCTTCAAGTATTCCACGATAAACGGCTCGATATCGCCGTCCATAACAGACTGGATATTGCCCGTTTCGTAATTCGTCCTGTGGTCTTTCACCATAGTGTACGGGCAGAAAACGTAACTTCTTATCTGGCTGCCCCATTCGATTTTTTTAAGGTCGCCTTTTATGGAATTGGCTTCCGCCATTTGTTCTTCTTCGCGTTTTTCAATGAGTTTCGATTTCAGCATACGCATGCAGACTTCGCGGTTCTGAATCTGGCTGCGCTCGTTCTGACAAGCGACGATAATGCCCGTCGGGATATGCGTGATACGCACCGCGCTTTCGGTTTTATTGACGTGCTGACCGCCCGCGCCGCCCGAACGATAGGTATCGACTTTCAGGTCTTCCGGGCGAATTTCGATTTCTTCGTCGTTGATGATTTCGGGCATTACTTCGACCGATGCGAACGACGTGTGTCGGCGCGACTGCGAATCGAACGGGGAAATTCTGACAAGGCGGTGTATGCCTTTTTCGGCTTTCAGATATCCGTACGCATTGTCGCCTTCCGCCGTGAACGTTACGCTTTTTATGCCCGCTTCGTCGCCTTCTAAGAGGTCAAGGACTTTCATCTGATAACCCTTTCTTTCGATATATCTCGAATACATGCGATACAGCATCTGCACCCAATCCTGCGCTTCCGTACCGCCTGCTCCCGCATGCAAAGTAATGATTGCGTTGAGCGAGTCGTATTTGCCTTTTAAAAGCGCGTCAAGTCTTAAATGCTCGATTTTGTCGGTTAAACCTGCGATTTCGGCATTTACGCTTTCGACTTCGCTTTCGTCGTCGGCTTCTTCGGCAAGCTCGATAAGGACTTTTACGTCCTCGACTTCCGCCCTTACTTTTTCAAATTTCTGGATTTTTGTTTCCAGCATTTTCAGCTCGCGGTTGACTTCTCCCGCGTGCGCCATGTTATCCCAGAAACCGTCCGAGTGCTGTTCTTTCGTAAGGACGTCGACGCGGGCTTTCAGACTGCCCAAATCGAAAGCGTCCGCAACCATTTTAAGGGTATCGTCAAATTCCTTTATTTTATTTTTCTGATTGAAAAAATCTACCATAGTCGTTAATTATTCTGGTTCCTTCCGCAGCAGTTCTTGTATTTTTTGCCCGATCCACATGGACACGGATCGTTTCTGCCGACCTTGCCTGCGCTCTTCACGGGTTTCGCCTTGTTGTTGACGCGTTCGACGCCCTGCTTAACTTCGCCGTCCTCGCTTCTTTCCACGGTGACTTTCATAAGGGTAATCGCCGTGTCGCGACGAATGTTGTCGATCATTTCGTCAAACATTTCAAAGCCTTCTTTCTGATATTCCTGCACGGGATTGTGCTGACCGTATCCGCGAAGTCCGATACCTTCCCTGAGACTCGACATTGCGTCGATATGATCCATCCACTTGCTGTCGACGTTTCGTAAAAGCACAAACCTTTCAAGGTCGTGGAAGTCAAGACCGACCGATTCGCAATACTTGACCTTTTCTTCAAGGAGGTCTTTCGCTTTTGCGGCAACTTCTTCGACAAGCCCTTCGCGGCTGAGTTTTTTGGCTTTTTCCGCCGTGATAAACGCGGTACCTTCGGGGAAAAGTCTTTGTTCGAGCGCGCGGTTGAATGCTTCGAGATCCCACTCGTCAACGGGCTTTTCGTCGTCGTAATAGAACCCGACGATTTCCCTTGCGACAGGCTCGATCATATCGACGACCTGCGCGTGTACGTCAACGCCGTCCAGAACCTTGTTGCGCTCTTCGTAAATGATTTCGCGCTGTTTGTTCATGACGTCGTCGTAACTCAGCACGCTCTTTCTGATTGAGAAGTTGCGGCTTTCGACCATGCGCTGAGCGCGTTCGATCTGCTTGCTGATGACACTGTTCGAAATCGCCATATCGTCGTCGACGTTCATCATTTCGGTGATGCGTTTCAACTTATCGCCGCCGAAAATCCTTGCAATGTCGTCTTCAAGGGAAATATAGAAAATCGAGCTGCCTTTGTCACCCTGGCGTCCGCTTCGACCGCGCAACTGGTTGTCGATACGGCGGCTTTCGTGGCGTTCCGTGCCGATTATGCGAAGACCGCCCGCCTCGATGACTTCTTCCTTTTCCTTGTCGCAAGTTTCCTTGTACGACTTATAATATCTTTGGTATTCGTCGCGAAGTTTAATAAGGTTTTCGTCGTCGAGTTTCACAAACGACGTTGCGATTTCGATATCTTCGGTGCTGTATCCTTCTTTTTCAAGGCGTTGTTTGGCAAGATATTCGGGATTTCCGCCCAGCATAATATCGGTGCCTCGGCCTGCCATGTTCGTGGCGATGGTAACCGCGCCGATTCTGCCCGCCTGCGCGACGATATCCGCTTCCATCTTATGGTTTTTCGCGTTCAATACGTTGTGGAAAATGCGTTCTCTGTGCAGAATTTTCGACAAAAGTTCCGACTTTTCGACGGAAACCGTGCCGACAAGCACCGGCTGACGACGTTCCGCACAATCTTTGATATCCTTGATAATCGCGTCGATTTTGCCCGATTTTTTCGTATAAATCTGGTCGTTTTCGTCGATTCTTATCATCGGAAGATTGGTGGGGATAACCACGACGTCAAGGTTGTAAATGTTCTGGAATTCTTCTTCTTCCGTCTTCGCCGTACCCGTCATACCCGACAGTTTTTTGTAAAGGCGGAAGTAGTTTTGAAGGGTAATCGTCGCAAGAGTGCGGTTTTCGCTTTGTACCCTTACGTTTTCTTTCGCTTCGATCGCCTGATGCAGCCCGTCGCTGAAACGACGTCCCGTCATAACGCGGCCGGTGAATTCGTCGACGATAAGCACCTGTCCGTCCTGCACGATGTAATCGACGTCCTTTTTCATTATGACGTTAGCTTTCATCGCCTGATTGATATAGTGGTTAAGCGCGGTGTTGTCAAGGTCGGTAAGGTTTTGCACCCCAAAGAATTTCTCGGCTTTCGCGACGCCTTCGTCGGTGAGATTGACCGTCTTTTCCTTTTCTTCGTGGGTGTAATCTTCGCCTTCTTTCAACGTCCTTGCGAATCGGTTTGCGCGGATATACATATCGCTCGACTTATCGCCGCGTCCCGAAATGATAAGGGGTGTGCGCGCTTCGTCGATGAGTATGCTGTCCACTTCATCCACGATTGCAAAGGCGTGTCCGCGCTGTACGCGGTCTTCTTTCGTGACCGCCATATTGTCGCGAAGGTAATCGAAGCCGAACTCGTTGTTCGTGCCGTAAGTTATATCGGCGTTATAGGCGGCTTTTTTGTCTTCCGTCTTCATATCGTGCAAAATAACGCCGACGCTCATTCCGAGGAATCTGTAAATCTTTCCCATCCACTCGGCGTCGCGCTTTGCAAGGTAATCGTTGACGGTAACTACGTGTACGCCGTTCCCCGTAAGCGCGTTGAGATATGCCGGCAGCGTTTCGACAAGCGTCTTTCCTTCGCCGGTCTTCATTTCTGCGATGCGTCCCTGATGCAAGGTGATGCCGCCCAGAAGCTGCACGTAATAATGACGAAGCCCGGTGACTCTCGTCGACGCCTCTCTTACCGCCGCAAACGCTTCGGGCAGAAGTGCGTCCAGCTTTTCGCCGTTATTGTATCTTTCTTTCAATGCCGGCGTAATCGCTTGCAGCTCTTCGTCAGACATAGCCTTAAATCTTTCCGACAATTCTTCAACCTTATCGGCAATCTTTTTCAGTTTTCTGACGTTTCTTTCGTTCTCGTCAAAAAGCGTGCTGAAAATACTCATTTAATCTCCTTGTGCGCGTGCGCGCAAAAAATGACTTTTTAATATAATACACTAAATTAGTTTTTGTGTAAAGCGTTGGCGTTATCTTCGGCGATTTCGCCTTTTTCGCCGTCGGGTTTGAACGCGGTTTGCGCCGCCGTTATCGAATAAACCTTGCGTGCGCCCGCGCGTTTTAAGACTCTTGCGCATTCGTTTATCGTCGCGCCCGTCGTGTAAACGTCGTCGATGACAAGGACGTTTTTGCCCTTGATTTCGTCGGCGCGGACAACGTCGAAAACTCCTTTCAGGTTTTCACGACGCTCTTTTGCGGTCAGTTTCTTCTGTCTGTCAGTTTCTTTGACCTTTTTGAGATTGTCGAAAACCGAAAGCCCGGTGCGAAGTCCGACCTCTTTTGCAAGAAGTTCCGACTGATTATAGCCCCTTTCCTTTTCTTCTTTTTCGGTCATCGGGACGTACAAAATGAAGTCGCAATTAAAACCGCCCGTGAAATATTCGTCCGCCATCGCTTTCGCAAGTTCTTTCGCGATATAAAGTTTGTTGCCGAATTTAAGTTTTTTGACAAGGTCGCTTGCCGTTTTTTCGTAAATGAACGGCGAACGATTCATATCGAAGTATTTATCGAAGCGGGTGCAGTTGTCGCAGTAGTCCGCCTCGTTTCTCATTCTTATGCCGCAGATTTTGCAGCGATGCCCGTCGTTTTCGATAAGGTTTAAGTAACATTTGCCGCAAAGATTCAGCCTTGTTTCGTGTTGAAGTTCGTCGCCGCAGTTGACACAGGTCAGCCCTTCGGGATACAGCAAATCCAGAAACTTATCAGAAAGTTTTTTGAAAAACTCCTTCATCTTAGTCGTATTCACCGTACGCCTCCGTCAGAAATCTTGTGAGCAACGTATAACGTTTTGCGGTGTAATTGTTCCTGACCATACGCTTTACGACGTCTTCCGCGCCCACGATGACGCACAGGTCTTTCGCGCGGGTTACGGCGGTGTACAAAAGGTTTCTGGTCATTATGAAATAGTTCCCCTGCGAGAGCGCGACAACCACCGCCTTGAACTCGCTTCCCTGCGATTTATGCACCGAAACGGCGTATGCCGGGATAATCTGGTCAATATCGCTTAATGAATATTCGGACACTTTATTATCGTCAAAACGCACGTTAAACTTCATATTTTGTCGGTCGATACTTTCGATAAAGCCCGTATCGCCGTTGAAAACGCCTGCCCCGCGTTTAATTCTTCCGTCAACTTCTTCAAACCATTCCTGCTCGTAATTATTGACGGTCTGCATTATTTTATCACCTTCGCGGAAGGTGTATTCGCCGCATTTTATGTCGTCGGAAGAATCCTTTTTCGGGTTAAGGCTGTCCCTTATCGCAGCGTTTAAGCTGATGACGCCCGCAACGCCCTTTTTCATCGGACACAGTACCTGCACGTCGGTCTGCTCGCATTTCAGATACTTCGGCAGTCTTGTCGTGACAAGCGCTTCGACCTCGGCTTTGACTTCGGTCGGGTCGGACTTGTCGACAAAGAAAAAGTCTTTTGCGCGGTTGTCGAGCACAGGCATTTTGCCGTGATTTATAAGGTGCGCGTTTTCGATAATCATACTGCCGTCGGACTGACGGTAGATTTTGTCAAGATACGTTATTTTGAAAAGTCCCGATGCGATTACGTCCGCAAGAACGTTGCCCGCGCAGGGTTCCGTTGTCGACGAGGAGTTCCAGCACGGCGGAAGAAA
>ERZ825525.2674-NODE-2674-length-10943-cov-2.531503_pt1 | contig 10943 bp, 8 predicted proteins | sample MGYA00519930_ERZ825525 | MGnify/ENA primary metagenome ERZ825525 (study PRJEB31778, sample SAMEA3449203) | human gut metagenome | biome: human gut; feature: human-associated habitat; material: faeces | place: United Kingdom | collected 2010/2012 ... | reverse complement strand
AAATCAGATTTCAACTTTTATGCTGTTTACATTTGAAAAATTGTCCGATACGCTATTTCATGATTGCGAGGTGATGAAATGAATCTGGATTACAAGCAAATCGGAAAAAATCTTGCAAGGCGGAGAAAGGAACTGCGACTGAAACAATATGAAGTCTGTGAGCGTGCCGGTATCAACGATAAGTATCTCTCCTGTATCGAAACCGCCCGTTCGATTCCCAGTCTGGAAGTGTTCCTGCGGCTCTGCGAAGCCCTCGAAACCACTCCTGACCATATTCTGTTGGGTTCTGTCTGCGAAACAGATCCCACACAATCGGAAGCAGTTCTATTGGAAAAGTTTCGTTCGCTTTCTCCAAAAGGTCAGCACCTTTCCCTTGCATTCATGAATTGGATTGCCGATGAACTCGACTGTTTCTAATTCACTCTTCCATTATACCCATGCTTGCAGACAGGCGGTTGTCCGTTTAAAAACATTTTACAAATTTCATGCAAGTTCCCCGTTTCTGTTGTTCGATAGAAACGGGGAACTTGTTTTTTTCGAGCTGCAAGAAATGCATTTCATCCGGAAAATTCCTGTTCAATTTCGACAAAATTTTGATTTTATTTTCAATGTTTCGTTTATAATCCAATCATCTTATTTCTAATGTTATAAACTTTCTTGAAAAATCATTGAATTTACAGCCAAATCCCTTGCCATCTGCGAAATTCTGTGCTACAATGTTTTCATACCATTCCGGTTTCCATGGTCACTGAAATCGTTTCCGTACGACTTCACAAATCCCCAGTGCCGGAATGCAGACCAAAAACCAAAGGACAGAAAACGGCAGACAAATCTGCCCGAATAACTGAAATGGCAGACAGCTGTAATCCCATACATGAAGTGCAAACCATTTATTTACAATGATACCTGTGATAAATTCCATTGCTGTTACAAAGATACTGCACCGCAGCACCTGTCTTAGAAAATCATCCTGCCAGTGTACCAGTTCTCCCTGGTACGTGAAAAACATCATACAGATTCCGCCCAGTACAAACATGGACCAATGTGAAAATCCACGGAAGATGATTTCCAGCGAATAGTAGATCCATCCTCCGATACCCCATAAAAATAAATACTCACTGATTTTTTTCATATAAAAACGCCCTCACTATCTTGTTGATACTACATAGTTTGAGCGCTTTTATGGTTAATTATAATACATTTATTCTGCCAGTTCTCCCAGATAATAGAAACCTTTGCATTCAGTCAGTCTGACATCTGCCAGACGTCCGATCATTCCTTTATCTCCCTTGATATGTACCAGTAGATTGTTGCTTAAACGTCCGGTCACCATGGATGGATCGTGTTCACTGACTGATTCGATCAATGCTGTCTGAACAGTTCCTTCATGAACAGAGCATACTTCTGATGCGATGGAATGAACTTCTTTTAATAATCTGTCAAAACGATTTTTGACCACATCTTCAGGCACCTGATCTTCCATAACTGCAGCCGGTGTTCCGGTACGTTTTGAATAGATAAAAGTAAATGCACTGTCATAGCGGACTTTTCTTACGATATCCATTGTCTCTTCAAAATCTTCTTCTGTCTCTCCCGGGAATCCCACAATAATATCTGTCGTAAGGGCAATGTCCGGATTTTTGGCCCGGATCTTATCTACCAGTTCCAAATAGCTTTCCTTGGTATAATGACGATTCATGATCTTTAGCAGACGGCTGCTTCCGGACTGCAGTGGCAAATGTAGATGTTTGCATATTTTATCAGACTGCGACATCACCTCGATCAGCTCATCTGACAGATCCTTCGGATGTGAAGTCATAAAACGGATCCGCTCCAGCCCTTCGATCTGCTCTACCTGACGCAATAACTGTGCAAAACTGATCGGATGCTCTAACGTCTTACCGTAAGAATTTACATTTTGTCCCAGTAACATCACCTCAACAACGCCATCCGCTACCATACCTTTGATCTCTTCGATAATATCTTCCGGTTCGCGGCTGCGCTCACGTCCACGTACATACGGCACAATACAGTAACTGCAAAAATTATTGCATCCAAACATAATATTAACGCCGCCCTTAAAAGAATACTTACGGGAATTTGGCAATTCTTCCACGATCTCCGTTGTATCTTTCCAAATATCAATGATCATTCTCTTGGCATTCTGATCAAACAGTCGCATTGCCAGCAATTCTGCCAACTTAAATATATTATGCGTGCCAAAAATAATATCTACATTGCGATAACTCTTCTTTATGCGCTCAATAACTTCCGGCTCCTGCATCATGCAGCCGCAAAGGATCGTCAGCATGTCCGGATTTTTGGACTTGTAACGTTTTAACTGCCCTAGCCTTCCATATACCTTAAGATTTGCATTTTCACGAACGGTACAGGTATTATACAGCACCAGATCTGCCTGTTCACTATCCGTCTCCTCATATCCGATCGTCTGAAGAATACCTAGGATCTTTTCCGAATCTCTGGCGTTCATCTGACATCCAAATGTTTTAATATTGCATGTGAGCTTTCGCCCTTTTTCCTGCTCTTTCTGCGCAATATGCTGCTGCAGTTTTTTTATAAAATAATACTGTCTGTCCGGTTCTTTTTCCGGTGGCGGCAATGTAAGGTCTGCCGCCTGCACCATAGCATTTATATTGGTATAGTGTTCCATAAGTTAGCTGCTCCTATCTTGAAAAATTCTCTAATCATTTTACTATACCATATATTACATTGTCCGTCAAAGCCGCTAAAAACCGCAATAGTGTAAACTGTTCTTCGGAAAAATATGAGCAGACCAGCTCCGGGATAGTTTTAAGAACTTCAACTTCCTGCATCATACCATATTTCCGTTTTTGTTTCCATCACTTTCTTCCGACTGGCAGACTATGGCTTAGTCCTCTTATCTGCCTTTTAGGCTGTTAATCCGGCATCCTGTCAAGGATGCTCTGCACCGTCTCGGCTCTGTCCTTGACAGATGCCGGTTACAGCCTTTTTTGTCTTTAAGAGGACTAAGCCTTTTCTGAGCACTCATGCGCCCCTCCCGTAGATCATGTCCCTCATCCATGTCATACTGGTCCTTTCCAGTCCCGGTATCTCTTTGCGGACAATCTCTTCTCCACTGATCTTATGACTTTTTTTGACCTCTCTTACCAGTTCATCCTGCCTTGCAATCCTTTTTTCTTTCTGTTCCTTTTTATGCTGATATTCCAGCAGATCTGTCACTTTTCCTCCATTTCTCGTAAATACCCTTAACTGGGTCATTTTATGGACACCAAGCTTTGACCATCCCATAGGACGGCTGGATTCCCTTGCTGACAACACATGGCTGATCTGTCCCTCTGCACTGCATCCCCAGTCTGCTCCTGCATCATCATAACGCACAATGATCCCAAGCCAGTTGTTTTGAATATATTTCTGACAGGCTTCTATCTCTTTCTGTTTTCCCGGTGTTACAGCGTTGGCTCCACATTTTCTGAGAAGTCTTTCCACTTCTTCCAGATCTTTTTCCCGAATAGCATCATAGATCAATTCTCTGGCATCTTCTGTGCTGTCCATCAGATGACTTGTCGCTGCACTGATGTATTTCCAAAGATGAAATTTATCCAGCACAAATTTACTTTTTTCCAAAATCTGGCAGCCTGATACGATCCACGGTGCACCGTCTCCTGCGATATATACATTCTCCAGATACTCCGTATCATAATTGTCATAAATATACTGCTGTACCTCCAGCCACAGATCCTCATTTGCTTCTGCTCCTTCATAAACACCTCCGAAGTAGTGCTTTCCTGTCAATCGGTATCTTTTGCTTCCCGGCTTTCCTTCCTCCATAATGTCTTCGTAGAGCAAGATCAGCTTTGGCATCACTGTGTTACTTTTTCTGCCGTTTTCAGAGATCTGCAGATCACCCTTTTTCCGGTAAAACTGCAGGGCTACATGATCCTCATCTGCCTGAATATGAAGCGTTTTTATCTGTTTCTTTTTCTCCGGAATCTCTTCCGGCATTTCCACCTCGAGATCATGGATCAGATTTTTAACGGTCTGTTTTGTGACTACATCATCGGTCAGACATGCTTCTTCTCCACCTTTACGGTAACTGGTCTCTACTGCTTCTCTTAATACATGAGCTTTTGCTGCAAGGCTTACCTTCTCATTAGAATCCAGACCTATATATTTATCCAACAGGTAAACCCCTTTTCCATCCTGTTTCGATGAGTAGTAAGCTCTCTTAATCTCTAGGTTTCCAAACCTTGTCAACAGGGTGCGGTGATCCTCTTTGTGCTCTACATAATAGCTTTGCTTGCGGACTTCACTGTTTCGGATCGTCTGCTCGATGCTTTCAAGGATCTCCTGATACAGACTACGACCAAACCCTAATACTGTATCAAACAATTCCTCTTCAAAACACATCATGTTTCCGGATAATAATGATTCTTTTGTAATTTTTTCAATTTTAGTAGTGCCTTTTTCAATAAATTCGAGTATACTTTTGTACATGGGGTAGTTCTCCTTTGCGTTTTTGGTTTCGTCACTTAAAACTTTATACAAAGGAACTGCCCTTTTCAATATTTATTTTTCCGAAAACTTAATTACGCTAACAAAAACCGCTTCTATTTCATGAAGAATGATATCGATCCCGGCGCAGTGATAATATTATACTTCCTTTTCCATTTTCTCCTGCTGCTCCTGATAATGCGGAAACATAACTTCCACATGAAACAGATCGCCATCCAAAAAGATCTGAAACGTTCCCTGCATCAGCTCCGTCAGGCTCTTCGCGATAGAAAGCCCCAGACCGCTGCCCTCTGTAGAACGCGAACTGTCTCCACGCACGAAACGTTCCGTAAGCTCTTCCGGTGTAATATTTAGCTTGGCCGCCGACACATTTTTCATAGAGAACACGATTCCTTCTTCTTGCTCCTGCAGTGCAACATACACACGCGTACCCGGCATGGCATATTTTTTTGTATTCATATACAGATTTTCCAAAATACGGTATACCCTTCTTCCGTCTCCCAAAAAGAGCAGCTCATGATTTGGAATATCGCACTCCAGTTCCAATTTATTTTCTTGGAACAAATCTTCGAACTCACCATTCGTCTGCGTTACAATTTCGCCAAAATCAATGACATCCATCTCTAATTCGATCGCACCACTGGATGCCTTTGATGCCTCGATCAAGTCTTCGATCAATGTTTTTAAGCGCTTACTTTTGCGATCTAAGATTGCAATATATTCCTTCGCCGTTTCATTGGTAAGATTCTGTCTGCCTAACAGATCCACATAATTTATAATAGAAGTAAGCGGCGTCTTAATATCATGTGACACATTGGCAATCAGTTCTGTTTTCATTCGTTCGCTGCGCACACTTTTTTCAACCGCCTCATCCACGCGCATGCCAACACGATTCAAATACTGTACCAGTTTGGTCTGTCGGTAAGAAGCTCCACTTGGTGCCACGATGTGCATTGAGAAATCTCCTTCTGACATCTGCTCTACCTCACGCAGCAAAATGCGATCCGCCCGCTCCGTGCGCAGATTATGAATCTGTGTTGCAAGTAAGAGAAGCAGCAACACCAAATAAGCCACAAGGCATAGTATCCCTTTCCGCTCCATGAGGACTGTCTTTACTCCTCGGTATTTCTGTACAAATTGGAATACATATACAATCAATACTCCCTGCGCCAATCCTTCCAGTAAAAACAAGGTCAAATATCTCTGCCCGATCGGCAATTCATAAAACAATCTTTTGGCAAATCCCGGAAGCTGTCCCAAATGCAGCTTTCCAAATATGATCTCACGGACAAACAGAAACAGAATACTTCCCTCCAAAAAGTTTCCCGCTTTCATTCGTTTTAATAAACTCAAAAAAATTTCTGCAGCCAGACAATTCATTGCCCAAAAGAGAATGGCCGCAATCAAAAAATCCAGCCTTGCCATAGAGCCATTCCACATTTGCAGCATCCAGTGATATATCTGTACCAAAAATAGGACACATAGAGCAGGCAATTCCAGCCAGACCTTGTCCACACTGTGTAATACGATCTCCTTATATCCTGCCCGATGCCCTGTACATAAACACATAGCAAATAATAAAATCAGCGTCAAAACAAGAGCAGGCATTAACAGACTGTGCCCGATTTGTGCATAATACGCCTGCTTGTCAGACCAGATATATTGTGTTTCAAAAACATCCGCCACCGTTTTATTACGAACTGCATTTAAATCCAATCCAACGGCAATGCTATAAGACCGTCCTTGATATTCTTGTGCGATCTGCATGATCTTTTCCTGAATATTACCGGACATTTCAAACGTATCCTCCGGCAGATTACTCTGTCCGTTATAGTCTCTGTTATTATAATAAGCAAACAATACATTACTCTTATCCGTCGCCTTATCCACTTTGCCTGCCGTAACCATACGTTCGACTTGATTCCACCAATTCTCATTATTCGTCAACAGCATACCGGCAGAATCCTGATAGCCATATGCAAAATTGGTCTCCGAAAAGATATAGTGCAATTCCTGATAGGTTTCTACCAAAAACACTGCATAATCTGTCGCCGTTTCCATAGTTCTCGGAATACGGTGCATTGACCATGGCATTTTGTTGTCCGGAATGTGAGCATACGTGTCTTCCATCTCCTGTTCCAGCAGTTTCTGACACTCTTTTTTGCTATACCGTTTTTCCTCTGTTTCCGTATACGCTTCATATTGCTCGTAAAAATCCAGATATTCTTTGGACCATTTTCCCTGATCATCTTTGGCGTATCTCAATAATTTATTAATAAAATACCATTTCGCATATTTTTCATAATAGGTAATAATATATTTTTCATAGACACTGCTGGCATGAAACTGTATTGGCATCGTATTCAAATGTCCAATCTCAATATCCAGATCTTTCTGATACTGCTTTCCATAATCTTTGGTCAGACTATTTACCAACACCATGTTGGACTCATATTTCAGTGCATCCGCAATCTGCTTTTCTCTTACGCCCACTCCGGAATGATTCGTAAACTGGTAGACTTGTCCATCATCAACAATGACCTTATCTCTTGCAGACAGCGCATACTGTGTCTCGATCGGATAACTGACTCCGGAGGCGCACTTGTCCTGAAAATCGGACATAAAAGAACGCAGTCTGCTCGCATGAAGCCCGGTACTGTTTGCCCGTCGTAACAATTCTTTTAATGTATATTGTTTATGCTCTCCAGAAGATAAAGAGGTCAGCAAAACCGTATCATAATCGATCATGCCATCCGGTGCTATAACGCTTCCAATCTGCATATATTGCTCATACAATCGCAGATAACCATCCATCATCTGCTCGACCTGTTTTTGCGAAACATAAAAATCTTCTTGCTTTTGACCGCCTTCATTCGCATATTCTTTCGTTCCCTCTATGATCATGCCGGCTACCGTCGAAAATCCGATCGCCACCGCTAGTAAAAGTGGCAATATAATATGTACTGCTAGGGACCCGCGCCATTTTCCCATATAGAACCTCATTTCTGCACACCAATTGTAAATCATACTGCAGGTCGTCGTGTGCCAAGACACTACAGCCTTCTACCGTATTACCAGTGATCAATTCTCTGTCTGTGATTGAATCTTATAACCACGTCCCCACACTACTTTGACATAACGTGGATTCTTGGGATCGATCTCAATCTTTTCACGTATATGACGAATATGAACAGCCACAATATTTTTGGTGTCGACCGGAATCTCTCCCCAAATATTTTCATATAATTCTGTCGATGAGTAGGTCGTTCCAGCATTGCGTACCAAAAACAGAAGGATCCGATGCTCTATCGGTGTCAAACGCACCTTTCGACCGTCTACCGTAACATCTGACTCTGATTCGTCTACCTCTAATCCACCGATCCGAATCACATTACTGCGCTTATTCTTGCCCTCGCGTATCATCTCGATCCGTCGAAGCTGAGATTCCACACGTGCCACCAACTCTTCCGGATTAAACGGCTTTGTCATGTAATCATCCGCACCGATCTTTAATCCTGTGATCTTATCTTCATCTTCTGATTTTGCCGACAACATAATGATTGGTATATTATATAATTCGCGTATCTTCTTCGTCGCTTCAATTCCATTTACTTCCGGCATCATCACATCCATAATGATCAGATCGATCTGCTGATCAGGATCTAACACACACTGTAACGCTTCTTTACCGCTATATGCCTGCACAATTTCAAATCCGGCATCTGTCAAATACACGCAGATTGCCTGCACAATTTCATGATCGTCATCACATACTAATATTCTCTTCATTCTTCCCTAACCATACCTTTCCGGCCCAATCTTTGAGACTCTATTGAAATGCAAATAATTTGCTAAAGACATTATACAATAAAACCTGCCATTTGTTTATTAAGAATTATTAAGATTCTGATCCAAAAGAGGAAAGCCTGTGTTTTACAATGCATCATACCAGATAACAACAATTTCCTGTTCAGCCGAAAAGGAGCTGTACGCCCGGCGCACAGCTCCTTTTTATTGCAATATATTATATTAGAGAAAAACTTTTTTATGAGATCTTATTAATTTTCGCCCTGCAAAGCATCAAATCCAGCCTCACCGGTACGAACCTTTACGACATTTTCAACATCGTATACAAAGATCTTACCATCGCCAATGTTGCCGGTGTAAAGAGCCTTTCTGGCTGCTTCGATAACATCTTCTACCGGAACGGCACTGACGATAACTTCAACTTTCATCTTAGGCAACAGGATAACATCCAATTCTGCACCACGATATCTTGTCGTAATACCCTTCTGTGTACCACATCCAAGAACCTGTGTTACGGTAATACCGCTGACACCAATATTGTTCATGGCAATCTTCAGATCCTCGAACTTGCTCTGCTGACATACGATAGAGATCTTGGTGATCTTTGGAGCATCGGAATCCTTTGCCTGTGCACTTCTGACAGGAGCTGTCGCTGTCGGTGGAATAACCGGCTCGCGGCCTGTCACCTTGACAACCTCCACTGCCTTGTCGATCGGAACCTCACCCTTCAACATCTCAGCAGATGTTCCTCTAGAGTAGAACATATCGCCGGCTGGCATAAAGTCTGCATAGGAAGATGGCATGCCATGCTCTGTAACATCCAGACCACGAAGCTCTTCTTCTGGTGTAACACGAAGACCAAGAGTTGCTTTGATCACTAAGAAAGCAATAGAAATTGTTACTGCCGTCCAAGCTGCTACAGAAAGGATACCCAAACACTGTAATCCAAGCTGACCAAATCCACCGCCATAGAAAAGACCCTGTGATTTGATCGCACCGTTATCTAATGCAATCTGGAAGCCCGGTGCTGACTTAGTTGCAAATAAACCTGTTGCAAATGTACCCCAGATACCGTTCATCATATGTACTGCTACGGCACCTACCGGATCATCAATCTTCAACTTATAATCTAACAACCATACACCAAACACTACCAACAATCCGGCTACAGCACCGATCACTACTGCACCTGCTGCATCTGTTACATCACAAGGTGCAGTGATCGCAACCAAACCTGCAAGAGAAGCATTCAAACACATAGAAACATCCGGGCTGCCATATTTGATCCAAGTAAAGATCATACATACTACAGTAGCAATTGCAGGAGAAATTGTTGTTGTAAGGAAGATAGATCCTAAATCTCTTAATGACGTTGCTGCTGCACCGTTAAATCCATACCAGCCTAACCACAGGATGAATACACCAAGTGCACCGATTGGAATATTATGTCCCGGAATAGCATGCGGCTTACCGGTACGTACACTGTACTTTCCAATACGAGGTCCAAGTATTTTAGCACCGATCAGCGCTGAGATACCACCAACCATATGGATCGCACAAGATCCCGCAAAATCATGGAATCCTATCTGAGACAGCCAACCGCCACCCCAGATCCAATGTGCCTCGATCGGATAGATAAAAGCAGAGATTACTGCAGAGTATACACAGTAAGATAAGAACTTGGTACGCTCTGCCATTGCACCGGAAACGATCGTTGCCGTTGTGGCACAGAATACTAAGTTAAATACAAATGCGGAGTAATCAAAATCCTTGTAAGCTGTAAAAATATCCAAGCCGGGTTTTCCGATAAATCCCAGGAAATCCTCGCCCAAGAGCAATGATGCACCGATCAAAATGAATGTCACGGTTCCAATACAGAAGTCCATCAGGTTTTTCATGATGATGTTACCTGCATTTTTTGCTCTTGTAAAACCTGTCTCAACCATTGCGAATCCGGCCTGCATCCAAAATACTAATGCGGCACCGATCAAAAACCAAATACCATATAGATTCTCGTTAATATAAGTAATCACTTCTTTTGACATAACGATATCCTCCTTTTTGTTGTAGTTTTTCATATGATCCCAATTCATAAATGAATACGTTGTCCGGACGTTAATTAGGACATCAAATGTTGACCTTGCCCGTTTCACCAAAAAATTATCAATGAAACGAAAAAAGGTGCCACGAATTCTCTTCGTGACACCTTTGTCATAACTGAAATTATAGCAGAAAATAAATTTTCGTCAACCTTTATTTTCATTTTTTTATCAATTTGTGAAAAATTCCTAAATTTTTTCAAAAATGAATCTAAAATTTTGACTACTTCGTATTCTGCCCATCTGACGCCGTTTTGATCTTGAGATTCCACTTTAGGGAGTTATCCATCAAATAGCGAATGATCTTCTCCGCATCTTCCGGATGTTTTGACTCATTGCTCATTGCAATGACCGGATCCGGCAGCATACCACCAAGCTGTTTATATTTGTCGCTGTCTTCGAGTGATAAACCGGTAAAATACTGCGTTTTATCGGATGCCTTCATGTTCTTGTCCGTGGTATTGCTGCGTACATCCTCTCCGGAAATATACTGCGTGTATCGACGATATTTTTCCGGATATT
>ERZ825525.2669-NODE-2669-length-10957-cov-2.053018_pt1 | contig 10957 bp, 10 predicted proteins | sample MGYA00519930_ERZ825525 | MGnify/ENA primary metagenome ERZ825525 (study PRJEB31778, sample SAMEA3449203) | human gut metagenome | biome: human gut; feature: human-associated habitat; material: faeces | place: United Kingdom | collected 2010/2012 ... | reverse complement strand
TTATTCCGATCATTAATGAGAATGACACCATTGCGACACAGGAAATTTCTGTGGGGGATAATGATACAATGGGAGCAATCGTTGCAGAGAATGCAAATGCAGATTTATTGATTATTTTAAGTGATATTGATGGTCTTTATACCGGCGACCCGCGTAATAACCCGGATGCTCAGTTGATTGATACTGTATTTTCTATTACTCCGGAAATAAAAGAATTAGCATGTACAAAAGGAACAACACTTGGTACTGGTGGAATGATTACAAAGATTCATGCGGCAGAAATCTCAATGAATGCCGGCATTGATATGATTATTGCTAACGGAACAAAACCAGAACTTCTCTACAATATCATTGATGGAGAAAAGGTGGGAACAAAGTTTATCGGGAGGAAAAAAGCATGACAACAAAAGAGATACTGACACAGGCAGTCACAGCGAAAAATGCGATTAACTCAGCAGATACCGAAACCAAAAACAAGGCACTTGCCAATATGGCAGATGCCCTTTTAGCACATACAGATGCAATTTTAGAGGCAAATAAACAGGATGTGGAAGCAGCAAGAGGAAAGATTTCTGATGTCATGATTGACCGCTTAATGTTAGATGCTGGTCGAATCGAGGGAATGGCAAAGGGAATCAGAGAGCTGATTGACTTAGATGACCCTGCCGGAAAAGTATTAAGAACTGTAGAACGCCCAAATGGAATTGTCATTGAAAAGACAGCAGTTCCAATGGGAGTTATCGCAATTATTTACGAGAGCCGTCCAAATGTAACAAGCGATGCAGCAGCCCTTTGTATTAAGAGTGGTAATGTCTGTGTTCTTCGAAGTGGAAAAGAAGCGTGGAAGAGTGCGAATGCCGTAGTTACTGCCTTAAAAGAAGGTATGGTAAAGTCAAATCTTCCAGGAGAAGGCATCCAGCTTATCGAAGATACCAGCAGAGAAAGTTCTGTAGAATTGATGAAAGCAGTCGGTTATGTGGATTTACTCATTCCAAGAGGAGGTCCTGGCCTTATCCGTTCCTGCGTAGAGAACGCCAAAGTACCATGTATTCAGACCGGAACAGGAATCTGCCATGTCTATGTCGATGAAAGCGCCGATTTTGAGAAGGCATTACAGATCATTGAAAATGCCAAAACCAGCCGTCCAAGCGTTTGTAATGCAGAAGAAGTTCTTCTTGTTCACAGCGCAGTTGCTGAAAAGTTCCTGCCATTATTACAGAAAAAATTAGTAGAAGAACGAAAAGAAAAAGGTGAAATTCCGGTGGAACTGCGTCTTTGTGATAGAGCCGCTAAAATTATTTCAGGAACACTGGCTGGGGCAGATGATTTTGATACAGAATTCCTTGATTACATTCTTGCGGTAAAAATAGTAGATAGCGTGGAAGAAGCAGTAGAGCATATTTCAAAACATTCTACAGGTCACAGTGAAGCAATTATTACAGAATCAAAAGAAGCAGCAGACTATTTTACTATGAGAGTAGATAGTGCCGCAGTATATGTGAACGTTTCTACCCGCTTCACAGATGGAGGCGAATTTGGACTCGGATGCGAGATGGGAATCTCCACCCAGAAACTTCATGCCAGAGGACCAATGGGATTAGATGCACTGACAACCAGCAAATTTATTATTTATGGAAATGGACAGATCCGTAAATGATAGAATATAAAAGCCAGAATTGTAAATTATTTCAGAATCTTAAGAAAATCTGAAGAAAAACATAGAATTTTGTATGCAAATGCAAAGAAATTGTTAAAAAAACATTGAAAAATAAAAAAGACTATGGTATTATAAGTCTTGTGTTCAAAGGAGTTTTCATTTTATGAGAACTCTTTTTTTTCGCAATGGAAAAAAATGTAAAGAAGAAAGGAAGGCTTAAAATGGCATTGTTTACATTTAGCGGCGGTGTTCATCCGGCAGATGGTAAAGAATTTGCAAAGAATTCACCAATCACCGAATACCTGCCAAAAGGAGATGTTGTTTTACCTTTAGGTCAGCACATCGGTGCTCCTGCACAGCCAATCGTTAGCAAGGGAGACCAGGTGTTAGTAGGCCAGAAGGTGGCAGAAGCTGGAGGATTTGTATCCGCGAATATTTTCAGCTCTGTTTCAGGAACTGTAAAGGCGATCGAGCCAAGAATGACTCCAGCAGGAGCAAAAGTTAACTCTATCGTAATTGAGAATGATGGAGAATTCAAAGAGGCTGCCTTTGAGGCAAAACCTTATGATCAGATGTCTAAAGATGATGTTTTAGCAGCGATCAAAGAAGCTGGAATCGTAGGACTTGGTGGAGCCGGATTCCCAACACATGTGAAATTAGCGCCAAAAGATCCAGATGCGATCGAATATATCATCGTAAATGGAGCTGAGTGTGAACCTTATATCACAGGTGACTACCGCATCTTAATGGAGACACCAGAACTTTTAATTGAAGGATTAAATATCGTACTTGATATGTTCCCAAAAGCAAAAGGTATCATTGGTATTGAAGATAATAAAAAAGATGCAATTGCTAAAGTAGAAGCATTAGTAAAAGGTGATGCAAGAATCAGCGTTGCTACATTAAAGACAAAATACCCACAGGGTGCAGAACGTTCTTTGATTTATGCAACAACAGGAAGAAGCATCAACTCCAGCATGTTACCAGCAGATGCAGGATGCATCGTAGATAACGTAGCTACGATCGTAGCGATCAAAGAAGCTGTCAAAGATGGTAAACCATTATACGAACGTGTTGTGACAGTTACTGGAGATGCGATCAAGAATCCAAGTAACTTTAAAGTACGTACAGGAACAAACGTACAGGAACTGATCGAAGCAGCCGGTGGATTTAAAACACAGCCTGAGAAGATCATTTCTGGTGGACCTATGATGGGTATGGCAATGTTTACAACAGATGTACCAGCTGTCAAAACATTCTCATGCTTCTTAGCATTCACAAAAGATGAAGTTGCTGCGAACCAACCAAGCAATTGTATTCGTTGTGGAAGATGTGTAAGCGTCTGTCCGCAGAAGCTGATGCCAGCGAAATTATCTGTATTAGCAGATCATAATCAGTTTGACGAGTTTGAGAAACTTTATGGAGCAGAATGCGTTGAGTGTGGATCTTGTTCATTTGTATGTCCAGCAAAACGTAACCTTGCACAGTCCATGAAGACAGGTCGTAAACAGGTATTAGCTAACCGTAGAAAGAAATAAAGGAGAGATACATATGAGCGAAACATTATATCATGTGTCAGCCAATCCTCATGTAAGAGATAATGGCTCAACACAAAAGATTATGTTAGATGTTATCATCGCATTACTACCCGCTACAATTTTTGGTATCTATATCTTTGGAGCATCTGCGGCACTGACAGTTGCAATTTCTGTTGCTACCTGTGTTGTCGTTGAGTATATTTACCAGAAACTTATGAAACAGCCAATCACTGTAGGTGACTTAAGTGCGGCATTAACCGGACTGTTACTTGCATTAAACTTACCATCAGGAGCACCATTCTGGATGCCGATCCTTGGTGGAATCTTCGCGATCATCGTTGTAAAACAGGTGTTCGGTGGATTGGGACAGAACTTTATGAACCCAGCCCTTGGTGCAAGATGTTTCTTAATGATCTCATTTGCAGCAAGAATGACAACATTTACATATGATGGTGTGACAACAGCAACACCACTTGCTGTTATGGAACAGGGAAAAAGCGTAGATGTTATGAAATCATTCTTAGGATTCGTTCCTGGAACAATTGGTGAAACATCTGCATTATTACTGATCATCGGTGGAGCATACTTAGTATTTAAGAAAGTCATCTCTCCGATCATCCCATGTGTTTACGTTGCAGTTGTAGCAATCTTCGTACTGATCTTCGGTGGTCATGGATTTGATCTATCTTACATGGCAGCACAGATCTTCAGTGGTGGATTAATGTTAGGTGCGATCTTCATGGCAACAGACTACGTAACATCTCCAATTACAAAGAACGGAAAGATCATCTATGCGATCGTTCTTGGTATTTTAACTGGATTATTCCGTCTGTTCGGACCAATGGCAGAAGGTGTATCTTACTCAATCATCATTGCAAACTTATTAGTTCCACTGATCGAGAGAGTGACAGTACCAACTCCATTTGGAATCGTAAAAAAAGGAGGTAAGAGCAATGAATAAGAATCTCGTAATGGATTGTATCAAATTATGTGTGATCACATTAATTGCAGGACTCCTTTTAGGTATCGTATATAATGTAACAAAAGCACCGATCGCCGCACAGGAAGAAAAGACAAAACAGGAAGCTTACAAAGCCGTATTCAAAGATGCAGCGAAATTCGATACAGTAAAATTAGACCAGAAAGACGTAGCAGCTGTCTTAAAGAAAAATGATCTTGGACAGAACACGATTTCTGAAGTTGTAAAAGCAGTTGACAAAAACGGAAAAGAACTTGGATACGTATTCTCTGTAACAAACCCAGAAGGATACGGTGGAGATGTATCTTTATCTGTAGGTGTTAGAGATGATGGAACAGTCAATGGTTATGAAACATTATCCATCAGCGAAACAGCTGGTTTAGGTATGAAAGCCAAAGAACCAGAATTCAAGAGTAACTTTAAAAACAAAAAAGCAGACAAATTTGAAGTTGTAAAAGATGGATCTGGTAAGAACGATGATTCTAAAGTAGATGCCATCAGTGGTGCAACGATCACAAGCCGTGCTGTCACAAGTGCAGTTAACAGCTGTGTTGCATATTCAAAGAGCCTGAAGGGAGGTAATTAAACATGAAACCAAATCCAATGGAACGATTGATTAATGGTATCGTAAAAGAAAACCCTACCTTCGTCTTAATGTTAGGTATGTGTCCTACATTAGCAGTAACAACATCTGCGATCAACGGTGCAGGAATGGGACTTTCAACAACAGCCGTATTAATGTTTTCTAACATGATCATTTCCGCATTAAGAAATGTCATCCCTGATCGTGTACGTATTCCAGGATATATCGTAGTTATCGCATCTCTGGTAACAATCGTACAGTTCCTATTACAGGGATATGTTCCAGCAGTTAACGACGCATTAGGATTATATATCCCACTGATCGTAGTAAACTGTATCATCCTTGGACGTGCAGAATCCTTTGCAGCAAAGAACGGACCGATCAACTCCTTCTTTGACGGACTTGGAATGGGACTTGGATTTACTGTAGCCTTAACAATTTTAGGAGCATTCCGTGAATTATTAGGAGCAGGTCAGATCTTCGGAATGCAGGTAATGCCATCTGCATACGAACCAATCACAATCTTTATCCTGGCACCTGGAGCATTCTTCGTACTTGCATGCTTAGTAGCAATCCAGAATAAAGTTAAGAGCAAAAAACCTAAAAAAGCCGGAGAAGCACAGAGTGGTGGATGCGGAGATTGTTCTCACTGCGGAAACAGCGCTTGCGGTTCCAGAAGCTTTTTTGATACAACTGTAGATGACAAATAAGGAGGATTAAGATGAAAAGTTTACTGTTAATTGCCATCGGTTCAGCGCTGGTAAATAACGTCGTATTAAGCCAGTTCCTTGGTTTATGTCCTTTCCTTGGAGTTTCTAAGAAAGTTGAGACAGCAGCCGGAATGGGTGCAGCCGTTCTCTTCGTTATTACTATCGCATCAGCAGTTACAAATTTAATTTATACATTTTTATTAGTACCAACAGATTTAACATACTTAAATACGATCGTATTTATCCTGGTAATCGCAGCATTAGTACAGTTCGTAGAAATGGTATTAAAGAAATCTATGCCAGCATTATATGAATCTCTGGGAGTATTCCTTCCACTGATCACAACAAACTGTGCAGTTCTTGGTACAGCATTAACAAACGTACAGAACGACTATAGTTTCATCGCCAGCGTAGTCAATGGTATCGGTATCTCTTTAGGATTCCTGATCGCTATTGTTATCCTTGCTGGTATCCGTGAAAAGATGGAATACAACAACATCCCAGAATCTTTCAAAGGAATGCCTATCACACTGTTAACAGCAGGATTAATGGCAATCGCATTCTTCGGATTCTCAGGACTTATTTAGGAGGTAAAGAAGATGAATATATCAGCAATTTTACTTGCCATGGTTGTTGTCGGAGGAACCGGTCTGCTTATCGCAATCTTACTGGGAATTGCCTCAGAGAAATTTAAAGTTCCTGTAGACGAGAAGGAAGTAGCCATCCGTGCAGAACTTCCAGGAAATAACTGTGGTGGTTGTGGATACGCAGGTTGTGATGGACTTGCAAAAGCAATCGCAAATGGAGAAGCACCAGTGAACGGCTGTCCAGTTGGTGGAGCAGCTGCAGCTGAGAAGATCAGTGCGATCATGGGTGTAGAAGCAGGAGAATTCGTGAAGAAAGTCGCATTCGTAAAATGTGCTGGAACTTGCGAAAAAGCATCTGACAAATACCAGTACTCAGGAGTTCAGAGCTGTATCGAAGCGATGAACGTACCAGGTGCAGGACCAAAAGGATGCGAATTTGGATGTATGGGATTTGGAAGCTGTGCAGCAGTATGTCCAGAAAATGCGATCTCTATCGTGAACGGAATCGCTCACATCGATGAAGAAGCATGTGTAGGATGTGGAAAATGTGCAGAAACATGTCCAAAAGCATTGATCGACCTTGTACCAGAAAACAAGAAAACAAGAGTACAGTGCAGCTCTAAAGAATTCGGTAAAAACGTTATGTCTGTATGTAAAGCAGGATGTATCGGATGTAAAGCATGCGAAAAAGTATGTAAACTTGGAGCGATCAAAGTTGAAAACAACATCGCACAGATCGATTACGATAAATGTGTAGGTTGTGGATTATGTGCAGGTAAATGTCCAAAAGGAATCATTACAGGAAAGAAATTAGTTCCTAAGAAACCAGCACCAAAGAAAGAAGCTTAATCTTTCTTTATATCATTATAATAATAAAGAAGCAGGAGATTCGAGAGATCAGAATCTCCTGCTTTTTTCTGCTTCTATTCATGGAAAAAAAGAATACTATTATAATAGGAAGAAAAAGGATTCCTGACATGAAATTTCTCGAACTTCGGCAAAAAGATGTGATCAATTGTAATACAGGAGAATGTTTAGGCTTTGTCCTAGACCTCGAATTTGAAATCCATACGGGTAAGATCTGTTATCTGATCGTTCCCAAAACAACGAAGATGCTCATATGCGTTGGCAAGAATAAAGTTTACAAAATCCCCTACAAATGCATTGTAAGGATCGGCAGAGATACGATTCTAGTCGATATCAACGAAAAAGAATGCCTGAAATAAAAGAAAAGCTTTCTTTTCTACAAAAAAAATGATATACTTCAAGCAGTAAAAACACGGAGGTACAAGAAGATGAGATGCCCATATTGTGGAAGTGAGAATTCCAGAGTCGTAGATTCCAGACCGGCAGAAGACAACAATGCGATCCGTAGAAGAAGACAATGTGATGAATGCGGAAAACGTTTTACAACTTATGAGAAGATAGAGACAGAACCGTTGAGTGTCATCAAGAAAGACAAGACACGACAACTCTACGATCGAAACAAGATTCGGAATGGAATCGTACAATCCTGTCACAAACTCCCAGTATCCATGGGGCAGATCGAAGCAGCGATCGATGAGATCGAGACAAAGATCTATAACATGGGAACAAGAGAAGTTGAAACATCTGTGATCGGAGAGATGGTCATGGACAAATTAAAGGATTTGAATGAAGTTGCATACGTAAGATTTGCAGCCATTTACCGTGAATTCAAAGATGTGAACACATTTATGAGTGAATTAAAGAAATTATTAAAATAATCACAATTGTTTTGAATAAACAAGATTGTAAAAATATTACTTTTGTGATAAACTAACCATATCATTTTGAAACCAGCTTCCTTTTTGAGAAGAGAAGGAGTTGAGTATTATTTATCAGGAAGTAATCACAGGAATCGTCAGTGGAGTGAGCGGAAAGCTCATCCACGTAGAAGTAGAGATCAGAAACGGCCTGCCATATTTTACAATGGTAGGCTATCTTTCCAAAGAATCCATGGAAGCAAAAGAGCGGGTTGCATCAGCACTGCGCTCCATCGGCCATCCCTTACCGTCGATGAAGATCACCGTTAATTTATCCCCAGCCAATATAAGAAAGAACGGAACCGCGTTCGATTTCCCGATCGCCGTGGCCTTTTTAGGATGCCTGAATTTAATTGATGCAAGCAAGTTAGATGACATCTGTATCATGGGAGAATTAGGACTAAACGGCAAGATCAGAGGTGTAGGAAACTGCCTTCCGATCGTTTTAGAAGCAAGAAAACAAGGAATTCACAAGTTCTTTGCGGCAAGTGAAGATGAGAATTCTCTAAGAGGGATTGAAGATATTGAAGTGGTATTTATGGACAGTTTACAGGATGTCCTGGACTATTTTCATGGAACATATCATCAAAAAAGTTGCAGAAGTGCAACAACTTATCAAAAGGAAGAGTCAGAAGAAGACTTCAGTGACATCATCGGACAACAACATTTAAAAAGAGCGATGGAGATCGCGGTCACTGGAAGACATCATCTATTGATCATTGGTTCCCCAGGTTCAGGAAAAACAATGGCAGCCAGAAGGATCCCGACCATTCTCCCACAACTATCAAAAGAAGAGAAGATGGAAGTTCAGGCAATCTATGATGCCACTGGAATTCCACGGTATTTAGAAGATGATACCAGACCATTTCGCCAGCCACATCCAATGATCCCGAAAGCCGCATTCCTTGGAGGCGGCAAGACGCCGACGGCAGGAGAGATCACATTAGCACATCATGGCATTTTATTTCTGGACGAATTTATGGAATTTAAAACAGAATGTATCGAAGCACTCAGACAGCCATTGGAAGATGGAACGATCGATATCACCAGAAATGGGATCTACCACAAGTTTCCGGCAGACTTTCAACTGATTGCCACCATGAATCCATGTCCTTGTGGTTATGGATTGGAAGATGGGATCTGCCGATGTACTTATCATGAAAAAAAGCGTTATCTAAAGAAATTGTCCGGTCCGATCTTAGACCGTTTTGACATGGTCCTATGTCTAAGTAAAAAAGAGGCTGATACACAGAAGATACAAAAAGAGGGTCAAGAAACATCCGATCAGATCAAAGAACGCATCGAAACAACCATCCAAAGAGAAAAAAAGTTATTAAAAAACTATCAATGCAGTGATACTAGCCATTTAAGCCACATACAGTTAAACAAGCTCCTTCATTTATCCAAAGAATGCAAAGAGATTTTAGATATCGCCTATCAATCTGGCAGGATCACAAGGCGAGGAATGGATAAGATTTTAAAAGTAGCACTGACGATCATGCTTATGGAAAATGAATCAGAGATCAAACCGATTCACCTGATGGAAGCCATGACCTTCAGAAATACAGGATTTATCAAAGAGGTGCTTGAATATGGAAGATAAATTATATTGGTACTGGCTATGCGGCAAAGTTCTATTGCCGATCAAGAAGCAAAAAGAATTGATGGATATCTTCATTCATCCAAAAGAACTCTATAAGATCAACCCAGCAATCTTAAAAGAACACATGACACAACTTGAATATGATCGTTTCGTTCATTCAAGAGATGAAACAGCGATTCAGAAAGGCTATGAAGCCTTGCATCGTGAAAATATCCGTTTTATCATTCAAAAAGAAGCTGCTTACCCGAATCGATTGAGGAAGATCTACGATGCTCCGTATGGGATTTTTCAAAAAGGTCAGCCATATGAAGAAAAAGAACTGTCAATAGCAATCGTTGGATCAAGATATCCGACAACTTATGGATTCGAAATCTCAAAAAAGTTCGCAAAAGAGCTGGCTCAGCAAGGCGTGCAGATTGTAAGTGGACTCGCAAGGGGCGTAGATGGGACGGTTCACCGTGAAATAATCGACAAAAAAGGACAGGCTGTTGGGGTTTTAGGATGTGGGATCGATCTCATTTATCCAAAAGAAAATTTTCAGTTATTTTATGACATGTATGCGAATCAGACAGTTATTTCTGAGTATCCGCCAGGCAGTGAACCGCTCAAATGGCATTTTCCAGAAAGGAACCGAATCATCAGTGGATTAAGTGATGGAATCCTCGTCACAGAAGCCAGAGCAAGGAGCGGATCGCTGATCACGGCGGATTGCGGGCTTGATCAGAACAAAGAAGTGTTCGCAGTTCCCGGAATGATCACAGATAAACATTGTCAAGGGTGTCATGGATTGATCAAACAAGGAGCAAAATTAGTTGAAAATGTCGACGATATTTTAACAGAATTTTCAGAATTCACGGGATTTTCACGAAAATTTCCAAAGCATAGTGCAAAATCTCTTGCAAAGGCAGAAAAAAGGGTGTATGATATGTTGAGTTTGAAACCGAAATATATTGATGAGATCTTAAGTACATCCCAAGACTCTTATGAAGAAGTGATCCAAGCTTTATTTCAATTAGAAGCGAAAGGATATATCAAACAGATCCATCAGAACTTATATATCAAAAAAATGTAAACAAGGGGTAATACTATATGCCAAAATATCTAGTTATCGTCGAATCACCGGCGAAAGCCAAAACAATCAAAAAGTTCCTGGGGAGCAACTATTCAGTTGCTGCATCGAACGGACATGTCCGAGATCTGCCCAAGAGCCAGCTGGGCATTGATATTGTCCTGCAGGGCCATGACCACGTTTACGCCCGCAGCTACATCATGGGCGGCGAAAGCGGCATGACGGCTGATGTTCAGAAGAACGCTGACGGCAGCGCTTTTGCCAGCACTTACACTGGTGCCGACGTGAAGGGCGCTACTGGTACTGTCTCTAACTTTGAGCAGGCTAAGGACAACAAGAGCGCTACGTTTGACTTCACCTTCTCCGGCCTGGACAAGGATGTTGAGCTGGTCGTTACGCTCAAGTAAGGATACTTTAAGCAAGTTATCAAAGCTCATTTGAGTTGAG
>ERZ825525.2667-NODE-2667-length-10958-cov-3.015225_pt1 | contig 10958 bp, 10 predicted proteins | sample MGYA00519930_ERZ825525 | MGnify/ENA primary metagenome ERZ825525 (study PRJEB31778, sample SAMEA3449203) | human gut metagenome | biome: human gut; feature: human-associated habitat; material: faeces | place: United Kingdom | collected 2010/2012 ... | reverse complement strand
ATTTCCTCCGTTTTCTATTGGTTTTACCGCTCCATCTGCGGTCTGCGGCGCTCCGCGCTGCCAGCGAGCTTCAAAAGCGCGTCCGTGTCGCCCGCGTTCCAACAGAGGGCGAAGACAAGATAGAGCGCCATCGACGCAGCGGAAACGGTCATCGCCTCGATGCCGCCGTGGCCGATGCCCGCCGTGACGGCGGCAGCACGCCCGTCATAACGGCGCATGACGGTCTTATACATGCAAAAGCGGCCGCACTCCTCGAAAATGCCCGCTGTCAGCGCGCCGTAGAGCATATAGAGCCACGGGCTGCTCAGGATCGCGCGGGAAACGGCATTGTCGGAGAGGATGCAGAGGTAGTGCAGTCCCATCTCCAGACCCCGCGCAAAGAGGAGAAAGGCCAGCGCGCCCCAGAGCGCGGGCAGCAGGCGGACACGCTCGGTCCTGCGCCACCAAATCAGAATGCCGATGGGCAGCAGAGCGCAGAACGCCGCAGCCGCGCCCATCGCAATGAGCGACGAGGTCGGAACAGTCATTGCGCTCCCCCCTTCTCATGGCGGCGGTAGTAGAGATAGGAATACAGCACCGGAATGCCCACCGCCAGCGCAAGGAGAACAACGGTCACCGTCGGCCCGTGCAGGCGCAGCAGCGCAGACAGCAGCATCAGCAGTCCCGCGGCGACCCAGGTAAAGCCCGCGGCGCGGTGCGTGCGGGTCCAGTTCTCCTCGCTCGCAAGTGTCCACGGCAGCTTGATGCCCATGATGCGGTTCCGCCGTATCTTCGGCAGATAGTTGCCGAGGATAAGGAACAGCAGCCCCACGAACACCGGCACCACGGTGCTGATGTGCATTTCATAGCCCAGCCCCGTGCCAAGCGTGAGCGCACTGCCAAGCAGCGACATCGCGGGACAGATCCACAGCATCACCGTCCGCAGCACAGGATTCATATTCCTGTTCGTCCCGTGGCTCTCGGCGTAAAAGCAGATGAGGTGCAGCGCCAAAATAAACAGCGGCAGGCCGAACACCGTGGCGGCACGCGACGACCAGCCGTTTGCCGTTCCGTCAAAGCCCCAATGCGTCGCCATCGTTTCGGGCAGGCGCGGATAGAGCGCCACGCCCGCAAGCAGCGGCAGCAGGCAGACCAGCGAGGTCAGCAGCAGTTCTTTTTTGTTTATCTTCATGATTCCTTCTCCCCCCTCAAATCCTGTAACCACAGCAGCACCTCCTCCAAAACGGAGGCGTTGAGGCTGTAGTAGATAAAGTTCTTCTCGCGGCTCTCAAAAATGAGTCCCGCCTTCTTGAGCTGGGCGAGGTGGTATGAGACCGTCGCCGCCGTCATGTCAAAGCGGCTCGCGATGTCGCCCGCGGTCATGCGTCCGCCCTTGAGCAGATTCAGTATCTCGCGCCGCACGGGATCGCCCAGCGCCTTCATGGTTTCACTCAGGCCCACGCCGCTCACCCCTTTCATGGTATTTAGAAAAATTTCTAAATAGAGAGTAGCACCATCTCGCCGGAATGTCAAGCGGTATTTAGAAATTTTTCTAAATACCGCTTTGCAGAAAGGGAGCCGTCCCCCGGCGGAGAACGGCTCCTCTGATCTTGCTTTTACTGCTTTGCGCCCGCGAGCAGGTCGATGCCCATGGTGTAGCTCTCGAAGCCGTGACCGCGGATCTGCGCGATGCAGACCGGCGCGGTGACGGAGAGATGGCGGAACTCCTCGCGCTTTTCAATGTCGGAGATGTGGACCTCCACCACCGGAACGGTGATGGCCTTGATGGCGTCGCGGATGGCGTAGCTGTAGTGCGCGTAAGCGCCGGGGTTGATGACGATACCGTCGAACATCCCGTCCGCCTCCTGAATGGCGTCGATGATCGCGCCCTCGTGGTTGGACTGGAAGCACTCGACCGCGATGCCGCGGCTTTGGGCGTGGGCGTAGATGCGGGCGCAGAGGGCGGCGTAGTCCTCGCGGCCGTAGATATCCGGCTCGCGCTTGCCGAGCAGGTTCATGTTCGCGCCGTTGATGACCAGAATTTTCATGGCGTTTTCTCCTCTCCGTCCGCGCTTATTTGCCCTGCTGAGCAAGGAACGCGCGGTACTCCACGCTCTTGCGGTAGTAAAGCTCGCTGTTTTCCAGGCAGGACGCCTTCTGCTTGTCGTTCAGGGGCTTTGCGACCACGGCGGGAGAGCCGACGAGCAGGCTGCCCGCGGGCGCGTCCATCTTGCCGGTCACGACCGCGCCGGCGGCAATGATGCAGTCGTCGCCGATCTTTGCGCCGTCGAGCACGATGGCGCCCATGCCGACGATCACGCGGTCGCCGACCGTCGCGCCGTGGACGATGGCGCCGTGGCCGACGGATACATCGTCGCCGAGAGTGCAGAGATTGTGGATCACCGCGCAGTCCTGAATGTTGCAGCGCTTGCCGATCTTGATGGGCTGCAGCTCCGCGCGGCAGACGCTGTTGAACCAGAAGGCAGTGCCCTCGCCGACGGTCACATCGCCGCAGACCACCGCGCCGGGCATGACAAGGACGTTCTCGTCCGTTTCAATGGGCTTGAAATTCATCGTGTTCTCCTCCGTTTTTCTCTGTATCTGCGCCCTTACAGGGCAAAATTTCCGCTGCGGAACACCGGCAGCTCGCGGCCGTCGTGCGTCGTGCCGGTGATGGAGAGGTCGGCGGTGCCGACCATGAAATCGACGTGCGTGAGCGAGTGGTTCAGCCCGTGGGCATTCAGCTCCTCGCGCGTCATCCGCTCGCCGCCGGCGATGCACTCAGGATACGCCTCGCCGAAGGCGAGGTGGCAGGAGGCATTCTCGTCGTAGAGCGTGTTGTAGAACAGCAGACCGCTGCTGCGGATGGGACTGTCGTAGGGCACCAGCGCGACCTCGCCGAAATAGCGTGCGCCGTCGTCCACCGCGATGGCGGCATTGAGCACGTCCTCGCCGCGCGAGGCCTTAGCCTCGACGATGCGGCCCTCCCTCACGGTGAAGCGGATGTCTTCGATGATGCTGCCGTTGTTCACCAGCGGCAGCGCCGCGCAGACCGTGCCGTTAACGCCCGTTTTAAGGGGTGCGGTGAAGATCTCCTCGGTGGGCAGATTGGCGACGAAGTCGACGCCCGCGGGCGTTTCGGAGTTGCCCGCCGCCCAGAGATGATCGTCCGGCAGCTCGATGGTGAGGTCGGTGCCGAGGGAATTGGTGTAGTGCAGGCTCTTGAAGCGCAGCGCGTTGAGCTTTTCCTTGCGCGCGGTCAGCAGCGCGATGTGCTCGCGCCAGCGCGCCTCGGCGTTTCCGTCGCCGGTGACGCGCACGGTTTTCAGGATCGCGTCCCAGAGCGCGGCGACCGCATCGCCCTCGCTCCGGTCGGGGAAGACCTTCCTCGCCCACGCGGCGATGGGCGCGCCCGCGACGCACCACGGAAAGCCGTTCGCCATCTGGAGCCGGTCAAAGGTCTCGCGCTCGGCGGACGAGGTGCGCTGCGCGGCGACGAGCCGCGCGGGCGATACGCCCAGCAGCGTTTCGGGGTCCTCCGCGTCGATGCGCAGATAGGCCGCGCCCTCGTTGGCGTAGTCGGTAAAGAACGCCCTGCGCCACGGGCGCGGCGTTTCAAAGGCGGCGTCCTGCGCACGCAGGAAGCGCTCGCGGGTGATATAGTCGTCCGTCCAGTTCAGCACGACCTCGCCCGCGCCGAGGTCATAGGCCGCCGACGCGCACAGCCGCGCGAACGGCGCGCACTCCACGGGGGATGAGAGAATGAGCGTCTGCCCCTTTTGCAGGTTCAGTCCGACGGAAACGATCAGATGCGCGTATTCGCGCAGCTTTTCTTCCACAAAAATACCTCCTTGAAAATCGGGTATGCTTACCCTACGGTGCTTTTCATAGGAACAGAATACCACGCCCCGCCGCGCTTGGAAAGGGGAAATTCGGCGGCAAGGCCGGAAAACTCAGATGCCCAGCAGGAGCGCGGCGAAGCGGAAGTAGATGGCCAGCGAGATCGCGTCCACCACCGTGGTGATGAACGGCGAGGCCATGACCGCGGGGTCGAAGCCGATCTTCTTGGCCAGCAGCGGCAGCGTGCAGCCGACGAGCTTGGCGGCAAACACCGTGACGATCAGCGTCAGGCAGATGACCGCCGCCACCGTCATCGTGATGGGATTGCCGAAAATCATCTTATCCACCAGCAGCAGCTTGACAAAGTTCGCCGCGCTAAGCACCGCGGCGCAGAGCACCGCCACGCGGATCTCCTTCCAGATGACGCGGAAGAGGTCGGAAAATTCGATCTCGTCGAGCGAGATACCACGGATGACCGTGACGCTCGCCTGTGAGCCGCAGTTACCGCCCGTGTCCATCAGCATCGGGATATAAGCCGTCAGAATGGCGAACGCGCTGAGCGCGTCTTCAAAGCGGGCGATGATCTGGCCGGTGAACGTGGCCGAGACCATCAGAAGAAACAGCCAGGGGATACGGGACTTGTACGTATCCCAGACGCTCGTCTTGAGGTATGGCTTATCCGTCGGCAGCATAGCCGCCATCTTTTCGATATCCTCGGTCGTCTCCTCTTCCATGACGTCGATGGCGTCGTCGACCGTGATGATGCCGACGAGGCGGTCTTCCTTGTCGACGACCGGAAGGGCGATGAAGTTGTACTTCGAGAAGGTCTGCGCAACGTCCTCTTTATCCTCGAGCGTGGAGACAGAGATGACGTGCGTCTCCATGATCTCGTCGATGGTGTCATCCTCATCGGAGAGGAGGATCGTTCGCAGCGAGACGATACCCTGCAGCTTGCGCGCCGGATCGACGACATAGCAGACGTTGATGGTCTCTTTGTCCGTACCGGTGCGGCGGATACGCTTGAGCGCGTCCTCGACGGTCATATCGCGCTTTAAGTCGACAAACTCCGTCGTCATCAGCGCGCCCGCGCTGTCGTCGGGGTATTTGAGAATTTCATTGATGCTCTTGCGCGTGTCGGGGTCCGCGTGCTTTAAGATGCGCTTGACGACGTTCGCGGGCATTTCCTCCACGATGTCGACCGCATCGTCCAGATACAGCTCGTCAAGGACCTCTTTGAGCTCGGTGTTCGAAAAGCCGCGGATCAGCATCTCCTGCGCGTCGGGATCGAGCTCGACGAACACCTCCGCCGCGGGCTCTTTGGGAAGGAGCCGGAACAAAAGGGGAATGCTGTCCTCGTCCAAATCTTCAAAAAGCGAGGCGATATCCGCGGGCTCCAGGTCTGCAAGCAGGTCGCGCAGCGCGGTATATTGTTTTCGCTTGAGCAGATCCTCGATTCTTTCCAGCAGTTCGTCGCGCATTTCTTCAAAGCCGACCATACCGACTCCTCCTTTCTGAAGATAGTGCCAAATCAAAGTGTTCAGGTGAATTTTGCGATAAAAAAATCCCCCATATCCTGCGTCCGGCGACGCGGCTATGGGAGCGACAATCAAGAAACCCCCGCCCCTGGCGAGAAGTTTCCTTACCGTTCAAGCTTTAGCATCACGAGGCGGTGAAACTGCATTAGATGGCACCTTGCTTTCGATGCAACCTGTTCAAACCCTCTCATAGTGTCTCCACTACTCCGCGGCAGCAGTCCGTATCCTTGTGGTAGCCTTACCTACCGGACGATGTATGAACTTAACGGCACTATATTATGCACATTTTCCCGTGCTGTCAACCCCTTTTCCGGCTTTATTTCTGTAAAAAGTATGTTATGGCACGCGTTTCTGCTTCCCTTTCGAATTGGGCTGTGCTATACTACATAAATTGAAGAGAAATCGACTTTTGAGGAGGTGAGCATCGCCCTTGCAGCAGTATCTTGACCGGCACCGCTTTTTGAAAGGCATCTACCTGATGGTCAGGCGGTACTTCGATCATCATGTCGGCCGCGACAGTGCGGCACTCACATACTACCTTTTGTTTGCGCTTTTCCCGCTTTTGATCTTTTTGAGCAACTTAGTCGGCATCATGTCCGTGGATATCAGCGGCTTTCTGTATGAAATTCGCGCATTCATCCCGCAGGAGGCGATCGAGATCATCGAGCAGTATTTCACTTATGTCAGCCGCGATTCAAGCCCACGGCTTTTGTGGTTCTCACTGATTTTTTCCATTTACTTTCCTTACCGCGCGGCAAGCTCGCTTCTGGGCTCTGTCCGTCGGGCCTACGGCGAGCACCGGCCCACGCAGTTTTTGCGCTATCAGCTCAAGCTCCTGCTTTATACGCTGAGCCTGATTTTAATGGTCGTTTTGTCCATCGGACTGTCCGTCGTCGGCGGGCGGGTGCTGAACTACGTGTCGAGCCACCTGTCGGCCTATATCACGCTGAGCGACGGCTTTATCCGCCTGTGGTCGAGCCTGCGCTTTGTTATCATCGGCGGCATCGTATTCTTCCTCATCGCGATGATGTACGGCCTTGCGCAGGAGTCGCACCGGATGAACCGTATCTGGCCGGGCGCGGTGTTCTCGCTCGTGATGTGGCTCGTATTGTCATTCCTTTTTTCGTATTATGTTGAAAACATCGCGCGCTACTCCGTCATTTACGGCACGCTCGGCGCGGTGATCGTATTGCTTTTGTGGCTGTATCTCGCCTCGGTCATGCTGATCATGGGGGCGGAATTCAACAGCGTTTTGATGGTGCTGCGTAAGCAGCACACGGCGGAAGCCGAAGAGAATTTAGGAGAAACACAGAAATGAAAATCATCATTGTCGGTATCGGTAAGGTCGGCTACGCCATCGCCGAGCAGATGACGGGCGAAAACCACGATCTGGTCGTCATCGACCGCAACAGCGCCGTGCTCGACCACGTTGACTCCATGCTCGACGTCATGTGTGTGGAGGGCAACGGCGCGAGCGCCAGCGTCCTTTTGGAGGCGGGCGTGCGCGAGGCGGACCTTCTCATCGCCGTTTCGGAAAACGACGAGGTCAACCTCATCTGCTGCCTGATGGCGAAAAAGCTCGGCGCGAAGCACACGGTCGCCCGCGTACGCAACCCCGAGTATTTCCGCGATGCACCGATCCTGCGCCGCGAGATCGGGCTTGATATGATCATCAACCCCGAAAATGCCGCCGCGCAGGAAATTTCGCGCATTCTGCGCGTGCCGTCTGCGTTCAGCGTGGAGACGTTTGCCCGCGGACTTGTCGAGCTCATCGGCTTTCAGACCGAAGAGGGCGACAGCCTTGTCGGCAAGTCCCTCATCGACTACAACCGCGAAAATCCCAACAGCATCCTCATGTGCGCGGCCAAGCGCGGGGAAGAGGTCATCGTGCCGAACGGCTCGTTCGTCCCGCAGACGGGCGACCGCGTGTACGTCATCGGCACGCCCGCGGAGACGACGCGCGTGCTGCGCTCGATGGGCAGGGCCATGGCGCCCATCCGCCGCGTGAGCATCCTTGGCGGCAGCCGCATCGCACAGTACCTTGCCTGGGTGCTCACCGACATCGGCACGCACGTGACGATCGTGGAAAAGGACGAGGCCAAGTGCCTGATGCTGGCGGAAAAGCTCCACAAGGTCACCGTCATCCACGGCGACGGCACGAATCACGACCTGCTCGAATCCGAGGGTATCTTCCACTGCGACGCGTTCATCGCTGTGACGGACCGCGACGAGGAAAACCTCCTCATGGCGCTCACGGCCAAGCGCTACGGCGTGAAAAAGGTCGTGCCGAAGATGTCGCGCATGGGGTATCTCGACATCGTGAACCTCACGGGCCTCGACACGGTCATCTCGCCCAAGGCCATCATTGCAAGCCAGATCTCAAGTTACGTCCGCGGCCTTGCCAACTCGCAGGGCAGCGCGGTGGAGAGCCTGCACTATATCCTCGGTGGCGCGATCGAGGCGGTCGAATTCACCGCGACGAGTGCCACGCACTTTCTCGACCGGCCGCTCAGCGATCTGCATTTTCGAAACGGCCTGCTCGTTGCGGCCATCGTGCACAACGGCCGGATGGAGATCCCGAACGGTCATTCCCAGATCCATGCGGGCGACCGCGTGATCGTGGTGGCGAAAAAGCTCTTTTTGCAGGACCTCAACGATATTCTCGGCTGATGTGCCGGCTGCTTGCGGCAAGGAAGTTTCATTATGAACCAAAATCTTATTCTCAGAATCGTGGGCGTCATTCTCTGTATCGAGGCGCTTTGTATGATCCCGCCGCTGCTGCTGAGCGTGTTCGACGGTGGTGTTGACCAGAGGGCCTTTTTGTACGCGCTGCTTATCTGCGGCGGCGTGGGCGTGCTGCTCTCGCTCATCCGCGCGGACAACGCGCGGCTCCAGACGCGCGACGGCTTTGTCTGCGTGGCACTGTGCTGGATCGCGCTGAGCGTGTTCGGCGCGCTGCCGTATTTTTTCAGCGGCAGCTGCAGCTTTATCGATGCCATTTTCGAGACCGTCTCCGGCCTGACGACGACCGGCGCGTCCATCTTCCCGTCGCCTGCGTCGCTGCCGCAGGGCATCCAATTCTGGCGCGCGCTCACGCAGTGGATGGGCGGCATGGGTATCCTCGTTCTCATGCTGGCGCTGCTGCCCAAGCTCAGCGAGGGCAGCGTGAACCTGATGAAAGCAGAATCCCCCGGCCCCATCAGCACAAAGCTCCGCCCCCGCACGGGTGAGACGGCGCGCATCCTGTACCGCATCTACATCGCGCTCACCGTGGCGGAGGCGCTGCTGCTGCGCATTGCGGGCCTCCCGCTGTTCGATGCGATCACCACGGCGCTGACGACGATCTCTACCGGCGGCTTTTCCATCCGGGATGCGAGCATCGCGTATTATCAGTCGCATCTTGTCAACTGGATCCTCATTTTCTTCATGTTTGCCGCAAGCGTGAACTTTACGCTCCTCTACCTCTGCGTGACGCGCCGCTTCCGCGAGGCGCTCAAGAGCGAGGAGCTGCGCGTTTACTCGCTGGTCGTGGTCGGCGCGTCGGCGATGATCGCGGCGGACCTGATCGTGCGCACGGGGCGCGACATCGGCTCGGCCATCGAGAATGCGGCCTTTCAGGTAACAACGCTCATTTCAACGACCGGCTACTGCACGGAGGATTTTGACCTCTGGCCGCAGTTCTGCCGCTGTATCCTCGTGCTGGTGATGCTTTTCGGCGGCTGCGCGGGCTCTACGGCGGGCGGCGTCAAGGCCTCGCGCATCGTGCTTTTGTGCAAGTCGCTGCGGCGAGATCTGCGGCGCGTGATGCACTCGCGCGAGGTGCGCCCCATCACGCTCGACGGACATCGCGTGACGGAGGAGACCGTCTCGTCCGTTTCGGTCTTCTTCTTTGCCTATATCGCGATCATGCTGCTCGGCACGCTGATTTTGTCGCTTGACAACATCGACTTTACCGCAGCGTTCACCGCCTCGCTCACGGCCATCAGCAACGTGGGCCCGGGCCTTGGCGCAGTGGGACCGACGTGCAACTTCGGCTTCCTCTCCGGCATCAGCAAGCTCACGATGAGCGCCATCATGCTGCTCGGCCGTCTTGAGATCATGCCGCTGCTTGTCCTCTTAATGCCCTCTGTCTGGCGCAGAAAATAAAAGAAAATCAAAAAGGGTGGATCGCAATTTTGCGATCCACCCTTTTTGAAAAGGATTCGCTGCGCTTCGTGCCTTGCCGCTCACAGCGCGGCTGCGACACGCGCTCCGCGCAAAGAGTAAATTCCGACGCGCCTGTCGTCGGAATTTACGATCAAACAGATTTCGCGTCTGCGGACGCGAAACTCTGCGAGGCGGTTTGCCTCCATTTTAGCAGCAGGGCCGAGTTTGTGATGACAAGCACGCTGCCTGCGTTATGGACCAGCGCGCCGACAACAGGGTTCAGTGTGCCGGTGATGGCGAGCACGATGGCGATGAAGTTGAGCGTGAGCGAGAATGTTATATTGAGCTTGATGGTGCGCATCATGCGCTTGGAGAGCGCGATGAGGTGCGGCAGCTTCGTGACTTCGTCGTCGACGAGCGCGATATCCGCGGCGTCCACGGCGATGTCGCTGCCCACGCCGCCCATTGCGATGCCGACATCGGCGGCCTTGAGCGCGGGCGCGTCGTTCACGCCGTCGCCGATCATGCAGACCTTATCGCCCGCAGCCTGATAGGCGCGGATGTGGACGAGCTTTTCGATGCCCGCGCGGGCGCGGGCGACGGTCAGCTCTTCGAGAAGACCGCCGAGCTGCATGATGAACGCGACCTCGCCCGCGGCGAAGTCCTCGCCGATGCAGACCGAGGCGACCAGTGCAAGTGACACGAGCACATCTGCCTTGATATCGAAGGCGGTCAGCAGTCCGATCAACGCTTCCGTCAGGATGGGAACGCCGCACAGAATAATGGCCGCCCACGCCATATCGAAGGGAAAAGGGCTCCAGCCGAGCATACTTGCAATCAGCGCCGCGCCGGAAAGCACCAGCAGAGTGACGTCTTTTTTTACGCCGCCCCATTCAAGCAGCGTTTCGATTTTGTGCAGAAAGGATTTCATTATTTATGCGCCCTCTTTCTATACCTATGGGGGTATATGTATATTATAGGCGCGGAAATATATCCTGTCAAGAGGGATAAGGCAAAAAACGGTATTTTTGCACCGTTAAAGTAAAAAAGACCGTAACCTTGCGTTGCGGTCAAATGGTTTTTAACGACAGAAATGAAAATGTGCGGCTGCGTGCCGTTGACGCTGTGAAATCCATCCATAACGGCATTGAGGCGCCGAAGGCGCGGATGCGGAGGACCGCCGGTGCCGTAGAGGGCGACAGCCCCCTCTACGGCAGGGAAGGAAATATCGGAAAAAATGCGTTTGCGGCATTCCGTAGGAAGCGTGAGCGCCAAAAAGTACCGCGTAAGCGAATCCGCCGGTGCCGTTTTGCAGGGATGGGGCGGCGCAAAGCGAGGGAGGGCTTCGGCACTTGTGCGGCCCGAGAGGGAAACGCGTCCTGCGGTTCGGAAGCATTCCGCCCCTTCGAGCGGCTTATGCGCGATACCGCTATTGCATGTTGGCAAAGCGTTCGACCG
>ERZ825525.2646-NODE-2646-length-11061-cov-3.254861_pt1 | contig 11061 bp, 10 predicted proteins | sample MGYA00519930_ERZ825525 | MGnify/ENA primary metagenome ERZ825525 (study PRJEB31778, sample SAMEA3449203) | human gut metagenome | biome: human gut; feature: human-associated habitat; material: faeces | place: United Kingdom | collected 2010/2012 ... | reverse complement strand
TGTATATGATTATCTTTTACTGAACCGGCCGGTGGTATATCTTCTTCCGGATTTTGAAGAGTATAAAAATTCAAAGGGATTTGTATTCCATAATATTTCTCTTTATATGCCGGGCGAGAAAGTATATGATTTTAAAAACCTTCTGCGTGCATTGGATGAGGCATTTGTAAATCCGGATAAGTATATTGATTTAAGAAATAATGTTCTTCTGAACAGATTTGATTATACCGATGATGGTTCAGCAGAACGCTGTTTTCAGCAGATTATGAGCTTTAAAAAGCTGAATGATGAGTATGTTCCTTATCAGAGTGATCCAAAGACCGTGCCGCCAACCGTTACGGAACAGATTGCAAAATATGTTGACAGTAGTAAGTATTATCTTATCGACAGCAGAAAAATATATGACGATAAAGAAAAGCTTCTGGATGAAATCAACAGCGCAGAAAAAGTATATTATATTACTTCGGAAATACCGCCGGAATTCAGAAGCGTGAGTGCAAAAAATTCATACCGGATTGTGGATATTGGATTATTTGAGGAAATGAAAAATAATCCGAAGGTGAATATTGCACATATTATGGGCGGTGTGGATTACGAAAAGTTCTGTGTGGAAAGCACAGCCACTGAGAATAAAAAGAAGAGAATCGGTTTTGCGGGAACGATTGATAACCGGATATATTTTTCGATGGTTCAGTGTATCTGCGAGGAGTTTTCCGATTGCGAGGTTATATTTGCAGGAACGATCATAGGAGATTATCCGGCATGGCTTGGTGGTTTTGACAATCTTACCTATATCGAAGCGGAATATGACAAATTACCTGAGATTATCAGCTCCTTTGATGTTGCAATTCTTCCAATCTTTGGAGGTCATAAGAAGACTGTTCCGGTAGAACTGTTCCAGTATCTTGCCTGCGGAAAGAATGTGGTAGCATCAGAGATAGAGAATTTACCGGAATGTGAAGCTATTTTCGCAAGTAAATCAACGTCAGAGGTAATCGATAACATAAGCCTCATATTGTCGGGTGATTTGCAGGAGAAGAACAGAGAGAGTGCAAAGGCGGTTGCATTGGAATATGACTGGGAGAAAGTTGCCAAAGATATGACAGAGGATAAATACAATTACAGCTTTGCGGAATAAGGATAAATGCAGATAAGTATTGTTTGAATATGTATATGGAGGGGAAAATGACAGATGTGATTATACTTGCCGGAGGAATCGGCAGCAGATTAAAGTCGGCGGTACCAAAACAGTTCATAGAGATAGATGGCTGTCCGATTATTGTACATACGATAAAAAATTTTCAGGACAATCCGAATATTGATCATATTATAATTGTCTGCCTGGAAAAATGGATTGAGTATACGAAAGAAATTGTAAAGAAATATCATCTTGATAAAGTGACGGATGTTGTTCCGGGAGGAGAAACAGGACATATCTCCACCAGAAACGGAGTCTATTTTTTGAAAAACAGATTGTCGGAGGATGACTATGTAATTATCCATGATGCGGCCAGACCAATTGTATATCAGGATATTATCGATGATTTGATTGAAAAAGCAAAAGCCAATGGAAATGCCTGCAGTGCTGTCTCCTGTTACGAAACGGTTGTCCTGACAGAAAACCGGACATCAGGCAAAGAACAGATAGACCGTAACCGAATCGTAAGAGTTCAGACACCGCAATGCTACAACTACGGACTGATAAAATCACTCTACGAAAAAGCAGACAAGGACAATCGGGAAGACTTTGTTTATGCCAATATTCTTGCGATGAACTATGGCGTAGAGATTTATTTTTCCAAAGGAACAAATAACAATATTAAAATTACAACCAAGGATGATATCGCATTGTTCCGTGCACTGCTTTATTATATCAACAATGCCGAAGGTGAGGAGAATTAAATGGTATTAAGTTTACTGGAAGAACAGGAGTATAAAAGATACATAGAGGCATTTGATTTTTCAAAATATATGAAAGATAAAACCTTTCTGATAACCGGAAGCAACGGAATGACCGGACAGGCTATGGTAAAGTGGATTTTATACCTGAATAGCAGATATCAGATGAATGCAAAAATATTTGCATCCACCCGTAATCCAAAACACATTCCGGATTACATGGATGGCTCTGAAAATGTAGTGATGTGTGAGTTTGGAAAAGAGGAAGAAGCCATTGGAGAAGAGAAGGTAGATTATATCATTCATGCGGCTTCCCCGACAGAAAGAGATTTTTTTCTAAAATACCCGGTTGAGACCTATAAGGTTATTGTGGATGGAACAGCACATATGCTGGAACTGTGTGAGAAGAAGAAAGCGTCCTTTATACTGCTTTCGTCAGTAGAAGTGTATGGTGCATACAACAGTAAGGAAGCAATTGATGAAAAAAAGGTCGGAGCGGTTGACAGCCTGAATATTCGAAGTGGTTATCCTCTGGGGAAAAAAGGAGCAGAATTTTTAACCTATTCTTATTGCAAAGAATATGGCTGCAATGCGAAAATTGTCAGAATTTCTGCAATTCAGGGACTTTACCAGCCATACAATGAACTGCGCATCTATAATGAAATAACAAGATGCATCATGGAAAATAAAAATCTGATTATGAAGTCTGATGGAAAAAGCAAGAAGAGTATTATTTATACCTTGGATGCGGTTTCCGGAATTTTTAAAACCTTGTTTGAAGGTGAAAAGGGAGAGGTCTATAATCTAACCAACCCGGATACCTTTTTAACAGTAAATGAATTTGCGGAAAAGATATTTGAAAAATTTAATGACAAAGTGCATATAGAATTTGACATAGGCTCAGAGAGTGAAACAGGATATCTGCCGCATTTGGAAATTCTTCAGGATACAGAGAAAATATTAAAACTGGGATGGAAACCGATTACAGACTTGTACAGGATTTATGAAATCGACCTGAAGAGATGGAATTTTTCCTGGGGAGAAAAGTAAAGAAAGGATTTGCCTGTGTATATTGAAAAGATAAATACTCCGGAAGATATAAAAAAATATAACATAAATGAATTAGAAGTATTGGCACAAGAATTAAGAGAAGCAATCATAAATAAGGTGAGTGATTGCGGCGGACATCTTGCTTCCAACCTTGGCATTGTAGAGCTGACCATAGCCCTTCATTATGTTTTTGATGCACCAAAGGATAAGTTTGTGTTTGATGTTTCCCATCAGACCTACTGCCATAAAATGCTTACCGGAAGAAAAGCCGCTTTTATTAAAAAAGAAAATTATAAAGATGTCACAGGATTCAGTAATCCAAAAGAAAGCGAGTATGATTTATTTGCCCTTGGACATACTTCTACTTCCGTTAGTCTTGCGTGTGGACTGGCAAAAGCAAGAGATTTAAAACACGATTCGGAAAATGTGATTGCCGTTATAGGAGATGCTTCATTGGATGGCGGAGAAGCATTTGAAGCACTTAATTGTGCAGCGGAAATCAACAGTAACCTGATTGTGGTAATTAATGATAATGAAATGTCTATTCCGGAAAACCACGGAGCGTTGGGACGGCACTTAAAACAGTTGAAAGAATCCGCTGGAAAGCAGAAAGATAATTTCTTTAAAGCCTTGGGATTTGAATATCATCTGATTGAAAACGGAAATGACCTGGAATCCGTTATAAAAGAATTGGAAAGCGTAAAAGACACCAAAGTTCCTGTGGTTGTCCACGTTTGCACCCAAAAGGGAAAAGGCTATAAGCCGGCGGAAGAAAATAGTGAAAACTGGCATTGGGCAAGACCTTTTGACAAAGAGACCGGAAAAAATAAGAATGCCGGAATAGGCGAAAACTATGGAAATATTGTCGGAGAACATTTACTGAACAGAATCCAAAACGATCCGGAAGTTGCAGTAATAGCAGCATCCACTCCCATATGTATTGGCTTTGATAAAACAAGAAGAGAACTTGCGGGAAAACAATATATCGATGTAGGAATTGCAGAGCAGAATGCGGTTACAATGGCGGTGGGAATGGCAAAAAGAGGCTGTAAACCGGTATTTGCAACGAATGGTACTTTTATCCAAAGAGCATATGACCAGATTGAACAGGAAATGTGTATCAATCAGATACCGGCAACGATGATTGTAACCCATGCGTCTGTTTTCGGACACCACAATGACACACATATTGGAATTTTGGATATTCCATTACTTGCCAATATTCCGAATTTAACTTATTTGGCACCTGTGAATAAGGAAGAATATCTTGCTATGCTGGATTGGAGCATCGACCAGAAGGAGAAGCCGGTAGCCATAAGAGTGCCATGGACCGGAGTTAAGCACAGCGATTATGATGTGGCAGAAGAGTATGATAAAGTGTCCTATATGGTTATGCAAAAAGGGCAGGATGTATGTATCCTTGCACTTGGCGGATTTTATGAGCTGGGTGTTAAGACGGCGGCATTGATAAAAGAAACAAAGAATATCCAGCCGACAATTATAAATCCAAGATTTATTACAGGCCTGGATGAGAACAGACTTGACTGGGTACTTGAGAATCATAAGATTGTTGTAACCATAGAAGATGGAATACTAAGCGGTGGTTTCGGTTCAAAAATTGCGCAGTATTATTCGGACAAAGATATTAAGGTTTATAATTTTGGATTTTCCATGGATATACCAAGGACATATGAGCCGGCTGAACTCATGGCTGAAAATTCGTTGACGGAAGAAAAAATCGTTGAAAAAATATTTCACCGGTAGATTCATTGGAAGGCATATCATAAAATGCAGCTCCTGTGTAACGCAGGAGCTGTTTTTTATCACTTCTGATTATTTAATTGATTTACTTCTTCTATCGAAAGATTGCAAAGTTTTGCGATTTCCTTTGCATCAAACTTTCCTGTTTTTAAAAGACGAAGGGCAGTATCGGTAGAAGCTTGCTTTAATCCCTGTTCAACACCGGCGTCGAATTCAGCTTTTCTCAGTTTTTTCTCTTCTTCAACTTTATCATATTCAAAAATACTCATAGCAATTACCTCCGCCTGATTCTTCCTAAGAAAATCTGCCAGAATATTTTCCTGAATGCATTCGGTGACAGCCTTTTGCACGGCATCATCCAAAGGCATCTGTTCTGCAAGGGAACGAACCTTTGCAACATAAATGGAATATTCCTTTAATATCTGGCAATGGGACATTAACTTGGTGTTGTGTCCTGCGTTTACATTGAATGTAGTAACAATAAGTTCCAACGATGGATTGTCGGTTGCATGATAAAAAGCATCTGATAAACGGCTGGTATAGCAATCATCTATCGGTGTGCTTCCATTATAAAATACAATAAAATGGGGATTTGGAATTTTCTGTAGTGCAGAAGAATACAGGGATTTCTTATCCACAAGCTTCTGGTATTCCGCTGCGATGTAGAATAAATCCCGAAGCGGAATATTTGGATTCATTGTGGACTGATGCTCGTATAGATAAAGATTCATGTCCAGAATAAAAGCCAGATCGTTCTTCATTCCCATATAAATGGCATTTTCCAGGGTTACAATTTCAAGTGCACCGGAATCCGTGTAATGGCTGTTATTAACTGCATTATAAAGGGATAATAACGCCTCTTTATCCGAAAATAACATCCGGAAAACAGTGTCCTTAAATTTGCGGTTCGCCACCGGTGTGCGTTTCGTTGTTTCATTTGCTTTTCCTGTCATAGGCAAGTCCTCCTTGTGTGTGGCAGGAGGATAAGCGGCAATAGAAAATAAATATCATATCCAGTGGCAAAAGATTACCTGCTATCGAATAATGGCAGTTATTTCCATACTGTATCGCTCCTGCTTTTTAGTTAAATAGTGAGTCAAAAGCATAGATAGATACAGAAATGCTGGGTTCTATGCAGAACCGGATTTGAACTATAGAAAGTGCCATATAGATTGTATAATATATGCTTTTTCACATTTTAACATAGCAAAAAGATTTGGACAAGAAGAAAAAATGTTATATACTAATTGTAAATAAAAAGGCAATGAAAATAAAAGGAGCCACCCCATGAATATTTTGGTTTACCGCTGGAATTCCTACAATTACATAGACATCATTGCAACATTCCAATCCATTGGACATCAGGTGGATGTAATTGAGCAGGAACTGGAAAGCTATGATGAGGATGAAGTGTTTGCGGCACGTTTGCATGGCATCTTGCAGCAGAAAAACTATGACTTTGTCTTTACGGTGAATTATTTTGCAGTGATTTCCGGAGTATGCCAGCAGATGGGGATAAAATATGTATCCTGGAGTTGTGACAGCCCGCTGCTTAGCATGTATCACAAGAATGTATTCTTGGACTGCAATTATTTCTTTCTCTTTGATAAGACCAATTATCTGGAATTCAAGGGAATGGGCGTAAAACATATCTGGCATCTGCCGCTGGCAGTGGATACGAACCGGCTGGATGAGCTATTTGCACAGGATACTATGGATAAAATGCAGTTAGCAGAAACAGATAGTGGGAATGCCTCAAAACATTCGGTGCGGGATTTTACAGGCGGGATTTCTTTTGTAGGAAATTTATATGAGAAGAACAGCTATGATGAACTGGAAACAAGGTTTCCGGAATATTTGCGGGGTTATTTTGATGCTGTCATGGAGGCACAGCTTAATATCAGCGGCGGCAATATAATCGAACCGATGTTGACTGCGGATATCTTAGAGCGTGTATCGGAATATTTTGAACTGAAGAAATCGAAGGATTCTTTTTCTGATCTGGGGCTGGTATTTGCAACAACGGTGCTTGGATTTAAAACTGCTTCTTTGCAGCGGCAGCGTGCATTGCTGGCACTGGTGGCTAAATTCCCGGTAAACCTTTATACAAATACAGGCGGAGATACTTTGCTTCGGGTAAAGAATTGCGGCTCAGTAGATTATTGGTCGGAGATGCCGAAGGTATTCCGCTATTCGAAAATCAATCTTAATTTTACGATTCCGAATATCAAGAGCGGGCTGCCTCTACGGATTTTTGATGTACTTGGTGCAGGTGGATTCCTGCTGACCAATTATCAGGCAGAATTACCGGATTATTTTGAAATTGGAAAAGATTTGGCTTGCTTTGAATCCGAAGCAGAACTGGTAGAAAAATGCAGCTACTATCTTACCCATGAGGAAGAACGGCAGCAGATAGCAAAGAACGGTTATGAGAAAGTGAAGAACTGCTGCAGCTATCGGAAACGTCTGAAGTTTATATTGGAAAAGATTGGGGAGGAGTAGAAGAGATACACAAAGCACCAGCTTCGCAAAATAAAGAACATAACCTGCCACCGGCAGCAAAAAAATAAGACCTGATTTTTCCCACATGTAAAAGTCAGGTCTTATAAATATTTATCCAGCATCAAACCAGAGTACATAGACGTAATATAAGGTGTGGCAAAATTCTTGCCCGGGTTCTTGTAAGCAACAATTACTTTGTCCACATACTGCATCGGATTTAAGGAAGCCTGGTTGGCTTTTACGCTTAAAGCATTCTTAAAGCGGTTTAATACATGGAAACTCTCGGCGGCATCATCCGATTCGACAGCGTCCGCCAGTAAATCCCGGTCAACGGAAATAGTAGAATCAGAATTTATAATAAGTCCGATGGCTTCAAAATCATTTTTAAAATGCTGTGCAACACCGCTCATATCAGAAAGCAGCTTCTGGCTGGTCGGCTGCGACTCGCGGTATTCATTAGCGGTATCCACCATGGAATTATAGGAATCCACCAGTTCCTGAATATTATCGGCAACGGCATCCACATTTGCTTTAAAACCAAGGGTAGCAGGTCTGCCTTCCGGGCTGACTGCTTTCAGGTGTACTTCAAAAGTATTGTTGATGGTAAACGTATTGGAATAGGAACTGTGTTCCGTACCGTTTAACAGAAAAACGGAATTGGAAGCTGCATCCGTAACCTTGTTAATACCAAGCTTATCCATTGCCTGTATGGATTCGTTGGAAGTTCCCGGCAGAATCTGGAACAGAAAATCTTCGTCATCCTTAAGACCGGTCTTTCTGGAAGTTAAGACCAGGGCACTGTGGCCGGAGTCATCTTCTTTAACATCTGCATGAATGCCAATGCTGGCAGTATTGAAAAGCTTTGCCAGCTTATCCTGGACACTCCGGTTGGTATCATCCGAATTTACATTGAACTGGAACTCATAGGAAGCACTGCTGGTATTCAGATCAAAGGAATAACTGCCTGGTTTAAAAGCAAGCTGGTCATCCTTTAAGTAATTACCGTAGTTTAACTGCGGAGAAGCAAGCTTCTTAATTTCCATCTGAAAGCTGTTGGTATTCTCGCCGGAATCTCCGTTTCCAACATAATCTGCATCAACGATATCATTCTGGTCAGAGACGGCAATTTTTTTCTGAAAAGCCTCTGCAAGACTGTCACCGGTGGATAAAGAAGCAATGACATTTTTTAAATCACGGGCATGCTCTTTGATATCGATAGCAAACTTCTGTGCATCAGCAGAATCTTTTATTTTGTAAAGAGGGGATTCTTTATTGATTTTTACAATATTATTGTAAACAGAGCGCAACTCACTCTTCTTGTGGGAATCATACCGGGAAACGGTAGACTTGCCATAAGTTGTAAGATAATAATTATACATATTATCAAGAATAGCAGATGCCATAAATAACCCCCTCCTTTCTTCCATGAAATGTGCATCTTCTTGATGCTGGGGTATAGTAAAATCCATTTATACATATCTAATATAGCATAAAAATAAGAAAAAGTCATCTACAAGATATACAAAAAATGTTGCAAAAACGCTAGATTTTGTGGTAATATATGTACTGGATTACAAGTTTACAGAGAATGTGAAAAAAGAGTTGACGCTCCATGTGGTTTGTGCTATCATAGACTAGCTTGGAAGTAAGTCTTTTTTTTATGCCTAAAAATAGGCATAGAAAACACAAAGAAAGTAATGGAGGTGGAAGTTGTGCGCACAAAGATTACATTAGCATGCACAGAATGCAAGCAGCGTAATTACAACATGACAAAAGACAAGAAAGCTCATCCAGACAGAATGGAGACAAAGAAGTATTGTAGATTCTGCAAGACTCATACATTACACAAAGAAACAAAATAATTTGTGAATGCGTGACAATGAGCAAAAAGAAAAGGAAGTGACAAAATGGGAGAAACCGAAAACAAGAACACAGCAGTAAAAGAGAGCTGGTTCGCCGGTCTTAAGGCTGAATTCAAAAAAATCATTTGGCCTACAAAAGAATCACTTGCCCGTCAGACAACAGCAGTTGTTATTGTGTCAGTTGTACTTGGTCTGATAATTACACTTCTGGATACAATCATCCAGTACGGTGTGAATTTTCTAGTGAATTTATAATGGAGGCATAGGTGATTATGGCAGAGGCACACTGGTATGTAGTTCATACCTATTCAGGTTATGAGAATAAGGTCAAAGCGAACATCGATAAGGCAATCGAGAACCGGCATTTAGAAGAGCAGATACTCGAAGTCAGAGTACCGATGCAGGATGTTGTCGAGCTTAAGAACGGTGCGAAAAAGCAGGTTCAGAAGAAAATGTTCCCGGGATATGTGCTTATCAATATGGTCATGAATGATGATACCTGGTATGTGGTAAGAAATACCAGAGGCGTAACCGGATTTGTTGGACCGGGATCTAAGCCGGTACCACTCACTGACGCTGAAATGAGACCACTGGGAATCAAGTCAGACAACATTGTCGTAGATTTCGATGAAGGCGATACCGTCGTTGTAATCGGTGGTGTGTGGAAGGACACCATCGGTGTTATCCAGCGTATGGATCACGGAAAACAGATTTGTACGATTAATGTGGATTTATTTGGCCGGGAGACTCCGGTCGAGATTAGTTTTTCAGATGTAAAGAAGATGAATTAAAGGAGGCAACCTCAAATGGCAAAGAAAGTAGAAGGATATATCAAATTGCAGATTCCTGCCGGCAAAGCAACTCCGGCACCACCTGTTGGACCTGCTTTAGGTCAGCATGGTGTGAATATTGTGGAATTCACAAAACAGTTTAATGCAAAAACAGCAGATATGGGAGATACAATCGTTCCTGTAGTTATCACTGTTTACGCAGACAGAAGCTTCAGCTTCATTACAAAAACTCCTCCAGCAGCAGTACTGCTGAAAAAGGCCTGCAACTTAAAGAGTGCATCTGCAACTCCAAACAAGACAAAAGTTGCAAAGATTTCTAAAGCTAAGCTTCAGGAAATCGCTGAGCTGAAAATGCCAGACTTAAATGCTGCATCTGTTGAAGCTGCAATGAGCATGATCGCAGGAACAGCAAGAAGTATGGGAATCGAAGTAGAGGACTAAATGGAAACGTGGGAGGGTACCACTCCCGATAATACCACAGGAGGTTATTTAGAATGAAAAGAGGAAAAAGATATCAGGAAGCTGCAAAGCTCAGAGATAAAACTAACTTATACGACGCACCGGAAGCAGTAGCCATCGTAAAAAAAGCTGCCAGTGCAAAATTTGATGAAACTATCGAAGCTCATTTCAAAATGGGTCTTGACGGACGTCATGCTGATCAGCAGATTCGTGGAGCAGTAGTTTTACCTAATGGTACAGGTAAAAAAGTACGTGTTCTCGTATTCGCTAAGGGTGATAAGGCTGAAGAAGCTGTAGCAGCAGGAGCAGAATTCGTAGGAGCTGAGGAACTTATTCCAAAGATTCAGAACGAAGGATGGTTCGATTTCGATAAAGTTGTTGCAACACCTAACATGATGAGCGTTGTTGGTCGTCTTGGTCGTGTACTTGGACCAAAAGGTTTAATGCCAAACCCGAAAGCTGGTACTGTAACAATGGACGTAACAAAAGCTGTTAACGACATTAAAGCAGGTAAGATCGAGTATCGTCTTGACAAATCCAACATCATCCATGTTCCGATCGGAAAGGCTTCCTTTACCGAGGAGCAGTTAAGCGACAACTTCCAGACGCTTATGGGAGCTATCACAAAGGCTAGACCTAGCACACTGAAAGGTCAGTATCTGAAGAGCGTTACAATCGCTCCGACAATGGGACCTGGTGTTAAGCTTAACCCGGTTAAATTAGCTCAGTAATAAATT